>Ga0214542_1007744_pt1 | contig 18404 bp, 4 predicted proteins | sample CNSS1metaG_FD_160096 | JGI IMG/M metagenome (GOLD analysis project Ga0214542, IMG submission 160096) | Root nodule microbial communities from cowpea collected in UCLA plant growth center, Los Angeles, California, USA - CNSS1 | ecosystem: Host-associated > Plants > Roots > Nodule | place: USA...
CATTCACATTCAATCTATATTTTATAAATTGATTTTGAAAAATTTTGTTAAGATTAAATCCAAATTTTATAATTAATATTAGTCCTATCTCAAGAATTATTTTTTGTCTATTTACCAGTTATTTATCTAATCGTTATTGACTTAAATCATTACCAAGTGTAGATGAATAATAATTCACGTACATTTTAATTTTGGCTATATTTTTTTTCTTATTACATCATATAATTAACCTAATTTGTAATGTGTGTTAATGTAATTTTTTTGTCTACATTAAGTGTTAATCTTTTTTGGTGTACATCATATAATCTTGCTTTTGCATTACAGTTGATGGATACAAATGCACAACTTTGGTATATCATCAGAGAATATATATGTAATTCTGAGGTAACTCTAACTTGGACTCCAATGTCATCCAGGTATTGGTAAGTAGATCTTCAAGTCTTATCCTAATGTTACATTTTCCGCATGTATACTCATCGTTTCTAATTTTTTCTGAATAGTGAGATTCTATTTTTGTGTTCTGTCTCTGCAAACATTACTCTACAACAGAGATTGTGCATATCCAAGACCATTTGCATTAGTTGTATTTCAACTTATTATGACTGTTGGGCAACTTTTCATTGGTATTGGATGGCCAGGGTCAATGTATGTTTGGCACTTTACTGTGTGGACTTGGTTACGGGGCTCATTGGGCAATTGTTCCAGCCACTGCTTCAGAGTTGTTTGGTCTAAAAAACTTTGGTGCACTATACAATTTCATCTCTCTCGCAAACCCTGTAGGAACACCAGTCTTCTCTAGTCTCATTGCCAGCACCAAAGTATGGGATCACTACTGTTGGATTTGCCAAATGTTGCTCGAGTCTCTAAAGTGTGATGGTAGCGTATGCTTTTTCCAAACTTCCATTATCATGGCAACATTGTGCAAATTGCAGCAAGGCTATGCATGATTCCAGTGTTAAGAACAAGGATTGTTTATCCCAACCTTAGGTGGTTGGTTCGTCCTGAGATATGTACAATGTTTAGTTTTTTTGTAAATGTATGAATAAATTTTAAAGTTGTAGGAATCTTTATATATACAATTTGATATAGTAAGTCTTTTTTAAATAATGTTTATTGGATAAAGTAAGTCAATGAAATATTTTATTTGAGAATTGTACATTGTTATATTCAGGTAATCATATTATGAATGAAGGAAAACTGAAACCAAAAATATTCACTTTTTATGTAAGGTCTGGGAATGCCTATCATAATAAATTGAATTTAATGTGAGAGGTATTCAAAGACCGATTATAGTTGTCAAATGTTTTCCATGGAGATAACACTTAAAAATAAAGAATGAACAAAAAATTAAATAAATTATAAAAAAATATAATTGAATAAATACACAACGTTTATTTGAGAAAACGTTATTTATTGATGAAAAATAAATAGAAAGCGCTTGTGTCTCCAAGTGTCTATATATTATTGTATTTTGAAGAATACATAGATAGCAGTTCATGTAAAAAGTGTTGTCTTTTTGAAAATACATAGACAACGTTTGTTTAGTCAAGCGTTGTCTATAAGGTGTCATTAGATAGCGCTTTTTTACAAACGCTATCTATTAATAGATACCGCTCCAATAGATAGCACTTAAAAAACGCTATCTATTAGCAAAAAAAACGCTGTCTATTGACAATTTTGACGTAGTGTATCCATTCTCATTATATTTTAGCTTAACCAGACTCAAAAACTACCAGCCATGAATATTATTCATATGGAGTAAGTTTTCAAACTACAAAAAACATCAAAAGAAAACTATAAAGAAAAATCATGACTCCTAACTCTTCCTACTATTCATGTCTACACCTATAACATCATGTTCAATTGTACCAAGTATGATAATAATAGTTCAATAACATGCAATACAAAGGTAAGTTGACTACAATAATTATAGCACAATGGTACCTACACACAACTACAATAAGCCATGATACCATTTCAAATATCCACATAATATAAAATATCATGCACATTATGTCATCTCATTAAAATATATATGCACACATTTTAGCATGTACATAAAACATACAATGTCAACATATAGCAAATCCTACGTCACCAACATATTACTTCATACTTTTGTATGCACATCATTTAAGCAATACATTATTGCATGGGAAACATGTCTTCTCTAAATAGAGGAAGACTTTCTCAATTGATAAATGAGTGAAAAAAATTCAAATAAGAGAGAATTGATTCATCCTCTCTCTTGCTCAAGTCACAATTATCATTTTGGGTAAGGAACAATTTTGCTTAAGAGACCATGGTGTCTATCACTATTTGAGTGTCCGTCAAGTGACAACTTGGTAATTAAACGAAAGTTGCAGATAAAACTCAAAATAAAAATTCAATATTTAATATCTAACTCTATTTACAAATTTCATATTAACTCACATTATTGAAGCACCCAAAATAACCTATTTTTCATTTCAACTTGCATATGACTCAATCCAAACTAAAAGTGACTAGTCCAGATCCTTAATACACTTTAAAATACTATACATCATTCAAACCATATGCTTATTCAATTCCAATTTAAAAGAAAAGAATCTCAACAACAATCTAAACTAACAAAATAATCCAACTTATTCAATTCAAAATTCAAATGAACATATTTACTAAATCAATTCAATTTAGGTAACTTCTAATGCAAGAAAATGTATTCACAAAATTTAAAAGCTTCCTAGTAGGTTGAGAAAACTTTCAAAACTTCAACCTATACAACCAATTCGTCTCCTTGATCAAATTACTATCACACTCCACTTCGCAATCCAAAAAGAAAGGATAAAAATGATTGAATCAATAGTATTGCAAAATGAGAACTTATCCATATCAATATTCTAATCAACCCATCACTACTACCTCCTTACTAGTGTAATATGTTTATAAACCCTATAACTAGTTAATCAAGAATTCTAAAGAGAACATAAATAATTTATAATTCTAAAGAGATGGAGTTTAGATGAAATGAAGAACGAATTAGTTTAAATCATTTATATACTTTTTCATTTTTATTTGGGTTAAATATGTTTTTGGTCCTTTAACTTTTAATGAAAATTGAAATTATTTCATTTTCGAAACTTTGAACCAATTTAGTTCCCCATATTTAAAAACTGAGTGAATTTAATCATTTTAACTAAATTTTGTTAAGTTTATTTGACGTTTTAAACATGTTTCTCATCTAACATTAGAGCGAAAATAAGTTAAATAATGTAAACAACTAAAATACTATAATATAATATGTTTGAAACGACAAATAAACTTAAAAAAAATTGTTAAAAGGACTAAATATACACATTTATAAAGTTGCGGGACTAAATTAGTCCAAAATTTTGAAGATGGACTATTTCTAATTTTTCAGTGAAAGTTAAAGGATCAAAAACATATTTAACCCTTTTTATTTCACATAAAAAATCATATATTTAAAATAATCATGCAAGCAACAAAAGTATTCTTCCATAAAAAATTACTTACCCACAAAAAATATGGATAAGCTTATTTCATCTTTTCTTCCAATTCCCAAGTCACCATATTTCAAATGCCATAACACCCTAACCATGTTAATGTTCATCTCACTCAATTATTTTATATCACAATCTTCAACCCTAATTGGTTTAACTTCAAAAGATAAGAATTCTTTAACTTGTATTTCACAAAGTTCCAAGACATAATTTGGACCATATGCATATTTCCTATGTTGAGATATCGATATCCAATTTGATGTAAGAAAAGTGGTAGGGGTCCAAATATTATTTACAAGTTGGTTCATGATCATGTTCATGTAACAAAAATTGAATTTTGATATGGGTTATTGAATAAAATTTCACACATATGATATGGTATAATTATCTAGTTGGAAGATAGTGTTATTCCATCATTTATAAGCCCACCAAAAGGTTTTCAACATTACATTAGTTTATGTAAAAACAAAATGCTAGTTAACCGAAATTAGATATTTATATTTACAAATAAATCATTAGTTAGGGATCTTATATAAATTGACGATTATTTCGAATGATGACAATCCTTGAAAATGTAAAATATATGGTCTCTATGAAAACTAGTCAAATACACAAAAAGGTAAGATTGAATTGTGTATTAAAACTTTTTGCAAACATTTGCGGTTATGATATGATTATGCACTTTTTGACAATAACTTTTAATTTTATAAATGATACGTCAAAAAGGCCTTCAAAAGTTTAGTTTGAAAATTTACCTTTTGTAAATTTGATCTACATTTATTAATTTTCGAGCTTGGAGGGTTATGTACCTACCTGACCTGTATTGTTATTATTTGACAGGCCCTAAGGGCCCACTAAGCAAAGGATCCAAGTGTGAGATCCATTTCATAAATTAACCTCCATAAAATAAGGAAAATATAATGTTTATGAGATATATGATATTATTTATGATATAAGTAAAATCTGTTAACGGTTGACGATAACAAAACCCATTAACCTATTATTGGTAGGCCTAAAAAGGCTATAAAAACATCCTATCATGGGGAGTACATTCTTCTCATAATCACTTTTACTCATATAAATCTCTTATTAGCTTAAGTGTTAGAGTTTTTGCAGGTGGACTTCCCCTTCATGGTGATTCATAACGTACACATGTCATCAATCTAGTCAGTCCACTTTGATAAGCCAAATTCGATAAAAACACGTGATTATATTCCTTATTTAGCTATTATTGAAGCTTAATGAGACTTCCAATTTCTTGCTTGATAAATGATTTTTAAATTGCATTAATTTTGAAGACCACATATTTTTTTCTCCTTCATATATTACCAAAATATATGCTTATTAAGATTATTCAAATGAAGAACATCATCCTTACAATTGAGCTAACTTCTCACACTCTACTACATCTCCTAGCTCTCCTAGCTTCAAGCATTGTGTGCCACTTTCTCAAAGTCTTTTTGAGTGGTCCAACCAATTTGGAAGGTAAAAAAGCTATTCCCTCTCTTTTCAAGAATTCTCCAACATTTAAGAATAATAGGACAATTATCTAAAGAAATAATATATCATATATCTAATGTTAATAAATTTATATTTTATGTTAATAAATCATATATCATGCACAAATTCAATATATATGTACGATGAATCATATATTTTATGTTAATAAATATGATTGATATTTTTAATTCATATTGTTTTCATATTTATGTAATTTTTTTTTTCACTTTTCCTTGAGGTGGCGTGGCTCATTAGATTAAACCCACCACACCATTAACTTTGAAGTCTATTTCGAACCCTAATACTAGTGGGGGAATATATATGAAAGCAATAGCACCATAGGAAATTTCTAGAAACATAAAGGAATGATTCTAATAATTTCTATCCACCCTAAAATTTCGACCATTATCGGGGGAGCAACAAAAGAAAATTGAAGAAAATAAACTCTCATAGAAAATTCAATGTTTTTCTAGTAAAACAAACCTTGAAAGGAAAGAGAGAATATAACATTTGACCTAATGATTTGACACAAAATAGCACACATGATTTCACTAGAGAATAAAATACTGAATTTTTGTAACATGGATTGCATTGTCTTGCATTAGAAACCGTACACCTGTAATGATTAGGGTTTTTGGTGGCTTAATTGGGGCCACTCACCTCAGAATCATTATTCCAACTCCACCAATGATTTTAATTCATAAAGTTAGAACTCTATCTTTTTCTCATGTTGATGCTTGACTTGATGATGTCCATTAACAAAGCCATTCACTTTGTTTTTGAGGTTATTGCTTTTTTCCTTAAAAGGAAAAACCCTTTTTCTTTTGTATATATAGAGAAAGTTATCTTCTCCAAACACCGATATAATACACTTTTTTTAAATATTTTAATTTAATTTTTTCGTGTGCAATAAGAATAAGAATGAATGTGAAGTTTACTGAAATGATTTTATTCAATCTATAACTTCATTGTATCCACAAATACATTACTTTTATTGTTATAAAATAAATATTGGGTCTTTCTACACAAATATTTCACCAAAAACTTCTAAACGAGAAATCAATAAATCAATTTATTGATTTATAAGTTCAAATTAGTTTATAAATAATTTTAAAGAAATCATGTGAAAACTATTTTATAGATAATTGCTTTTAACTTATGGGAAACTATTTTTTTTTATTTTCCTATCTTGAAAGCTTTGTCTAAATAAAGCGATTGATATAGTTTATTAGGGGACCAATTATGAGAAATATATATTCAAAACTAAAAACAACTAATTTCTCAATTTAAATATTCTAAAAGATCAAAGTTCCACATTTTACCTATTTATTACTATTTTATCCAATTCATTTTCTTTAAGCAAATTAGTTCATTTAGTTGGTGACAATATTTTTCAATAATATATATTATCGATCTAAAATTAATTTTAATATGTTTAAAGTTAATCTTTTCTTAGCATTCTCTCCATAGCTAAAGGCGAAATCAGTTTGCAACACCCTACTTATTTTTTTATGTGAAATACATTTACATAAAAGATACATTTATTAATGTAGAAATAAGAGCTACGATGCTAATAAAATTAACTATTGTAATTAATTTTAAAAGTTTAGTAATTTTGTTTCTAAGTGGACAACTAGTTATTTCTTCTTTAAATTTCGTTATGATATAAGCTTTAAATAGGAATTTGAATATTTAATTTAGTGATTAATATATCTACATAAATAAAAGTTAGAATAAAAATAAGATTTTGAACTAAATAATTAATAAGAAATTAAATGTTTTAAGCTTGATTATGTGTGTAATTAGAAAATTAAGTGCATTTAAACCTATGGTTTAGGTCCATAATTAAAGCCCGTGTTTTTAACATCTTCAAAGTTAAAAGAAATTACTATAACTTAATTATTAAGTAAATAAAATAGAAAAGAGATATTTGTCTCTTTTCACGTCAGCTAGCATGGATTAAAGGTATAAGAATTTTTATTTTTATTTTTAATCCATCATTATCCCTTTGTTGGGTGAAGGTTAGTTTACTAAATTCGACTTTGGAATCTTCTCTTGGAAGCTAATTAAGATACTCCATTTATCAATCAGATATTTACCTTTTCAGGAGAAGATGAAAATCTGTTTCGTATGGGTACGAGAATCTTCGACTTTTTCAATTAGGTATGAGGATTAGTGGTGGAATTTGGATAAAAATTATAGGAGTGGCAAATTAAATTTTTTATATATAAATTATGATTTTTTTAATTGAATAAATATTTTTCATTTCTTCTACTTAAATTATTTTTTCAAATCGATCGGATGTATTTTTCAATTTCTAATATTTTTTCTTTTTATTCCAATTTAAGACTATTCAACTAATTTATTATGAGTAAATAAATTTTTAATGCAACTCACATACATTCATAAAATTTTATAAATTTAAATTGAAAATAGAAAATCCCTAAATTTCATAATTTATAGTTATACTAATATGAGGAAAACTATAATTAGGGTTCATGCCAATTTTATAAAAAAAAAATCCTAAAATCTTGATTAGGGTTCATACTAATTTGGAGAAAACTTAAGTTGGAAAAAATATTGTAATAGGAATAAGAGAATCATAGATTTAAGATACATAACTCATAATAGAATATTAATCTTGATTTATGAGATATATTGTGATAATATATTCCTCAATCTATCTGTTCTTCAATCTCTTCCCCCAATTATCTTTTTATCTTTCTTTTTACTTTCATACTTTATTGATAACTTACTCAGAAAGAACCTTATGTACAGAAACAAAATTATATTCCTTTATATTAACGAGCATCCATCAAATTGATTTTTATTTTATTTTTTAAACAATAAAAATACATAAATAAATAATACATATAAACAAAATGATATTTTTTCTAAAACTTAATATATATATATATATATATATAATATAATTAAAGACTTTTTGGAATTTTGTATAATATAATTAATATATATATATATATATATAATTAAATACATATAAATAATAAAATTGAAGACTTTTGGGAGAGCCCTGCTCTCCTTAGTCATAAGGATGTTCCGTCAATGATGGAAATGTACATATCCTGCCATAATATTCGTTCCCGTCATATCTCTGTCTCCGTTTAAATTATTAAAATATTCATAATTAATTAAGTAACCATATATATATATATATATATACTTTCTATTTTTTATTTTTTTAATTATTTGGTTTATCATGAAACTCATTCGCATCTCTAATATATTTTTCATCTTATCATAACCTTTATGTAATTATGTTAAAATGATGTATGTGAATTAAAAAAATTTATGTCTCACATTTGAATATTTTTATTATTTTTTAATATTTTTATTTATTTTATATTTTCCTTTTACATGAGAATTTTAATACTCCCAATTTAAGCGTTTAATAGCATAAACATTTCATTTACTAGGTAATATAAAAAAATTACTTATTATTATTAATTTTTGTTTCATTTGAAGAACTTTTGTTTCGCTAAAACAATTTTCATTATTTCTCAATCATTGAGTATCTATGTTGATATTTGAAAAGTTTTCTTAGATGTCTAATGTATTTTTTATCATACCCTTAATTATACATTTGTTTTTCTTTGTGTCATTTCTTTCAATAGTCTCTCAAATTTTTTCTAAGACACATATTTGTTAATTTTTTAATATTTTTATTTGTTGTTTATTTTCATCATGTACAATATTATTTCGATATATTTTATCTAATTACTTTTTATTTTCTAACTCATTATCAAACATACTGTAATTTTTCACTATAATTGTATAAATAAATTTTATTTACTACAATATAAAAATTTAACGAAATTGCCATGAATATTTTTTTTAACACCATTCAATATACATTGAAGTTCAAAAAATACAAGATCTATGTTAAAATTTTATTATTATGTTTATTATTTGTTTTTTGCATCATTTTGATCAAGTGATGTATTATAACTTTTATTAGTGTATAAAAAAGAGATTCATTAGAATTTTAAAAATTGAAGTAAACAAACATTTAAAATATATTTTAATTAGAATATTTTTTTTCTTTTATATTTTATATTTTATCAACTAGGTTTCATTAATGTTTACAGTTTGCAAATTTAATAAATGTTTTGGTTCTCATGAAATTTTATTTTGGTATTCTAATATAACATGTAAACAATTATAATTTATTTCAAAGTATTTGATATCGAAGAAACAATCATTCTCTAATATTGAATATTTGATAATATTATGTTTCCTTTACCGTAATTTTTTATTATTTGATAAAAATTAATTAAAATTAATATTGGAATAGTAAGAAAACAGGTACGGGTATGTGAATGATATTATACCCGTTATCGGGTGGGATGAGGATGAGACAAAATTTTGATACCCGTTTGGATTAGGGATGAGGATGAGGATAAATTTTTTCTACCAGGATGAGTATTGGATAGCGAAACTCATCCCCGCCCCGCCCTGTTGCCATCCTTAATAATGAGTAATGTATGAAGTGGAAATATTGGTGAAAAGAGTTGTGATTTGTGTTTTAAGGAAGTGTGATGATTTTAAGAGAGTGAAAGTTGAACTTAATGGAATGAAATGAGAAAAGTGATTTGAATTGTTTGTTGTATAAGGATTGTGCTTTTAAGGAAGAAGTGTAAATCATTTCTAGTAGATTGTTATGCATTGGTTAGAGATATGTGTTGGTCAGGAGCTATCCTATACTCAAAGACGGAACATTGTTGTGACATAGGGGAGCCATGGCTCCCCCAAAAATGTTTTAAATTTATTTTTTATATATATTTATATATTTTTTAAATACATTTATATATTATTATATTATTTATATTAAGTTTATATTATTGAAAATTATAATAAAAAATAAAATAAAGATAAAATAAAAAAATTTAATGGAGACATTGGTTTATAAAAAAGAGTAGGATTTTTTTTTTCTAGCTATAAAATTTTTCACCATGTAAGTTATTATGAAAGTGTGCGAGGAGAAACAAATATTAAGATTTATGATTGGGAAACAAAGGTTCGGAAACACATAAATTGAAATTGAAGTATACATTCTCACATGATCTCTCACAGATCAAGGTTAATATAGTATCTTATTATGACTTATGTACATTAGATTTATGATTCTTGTTAGGATGTTTCTCCTAAATTAAGTTTATCCCAAATTAGTATAAACCCTAATTATGATCTTAGGGATTCTTTTATGAAATTAGTATGAACCCCTAATTATAATTTTTTCCAAATTAGTATAATCTTTACTCATGAAATTTAGGGATTTTGTGTTTTCCACTACATATGATAAATTTTTTAAAGTTTTGAATTTATACAGTGTTGCTTATTTAATTAGAGTGGTATGATTTTTGTTATGTTTTGCAATGTGATATTTGTGATTTGTGAAGATAAATTTTATCTTTTTCTAAATAGGTGAGAGGTGATAAATTTATATTAGAAAGATTATGATAAAAAGTAAAAGAATTGATTCTTTTTTCAAAGAGGAAGGGTTGTGATAAAGATGAAAAAAAATTCATTTGGTTAACTAAACTTGAGAAATTTTATGGGAACAAAGAATTCATGAAAATGAAAAACAAATCTCTAAAGTTCTTAGAGTTTCATATAATAAATTTAAAAATTCATTACAATATGATTCAGGAAAAGCGTCCTCAATTTGTTAATGCCCACTAAATCAAATAGATGAGGTACAAATAGTTTATCTAAAATGGTATTCGTGGTTTGGTATCATGATATAATAGTGAATGATAGTCATTTTTTTTATTCTAATATTATGTGTGTTTGTTTTAAGTAAAGGAAATGAAGAAAGAAAATGAAAAAAAAATTAACTAAAAAAATAATTATATATAAAAAATTTAATTTGGCACCCATATATTTTTTGTCCAAGTTTTGCCACTGCCTATACTCTACTAGGTTTACAAACTCATATAGAGTGTCGTGTCCTAAGTGGTGAGAGTTGAAGGAGGTTCCTATGGCAGGATTAGGGATGAGACCCCTAATTTGACGATGTCATAAGTAACTTACCATGTCCAGTGAAAATTGCTTCATATTAGTTAAGCCAAGTGGAGCTAGGATCATTGTTGCAATCCACTTTTAAGATAGCTGCACAACTTCTTATATTTGAGTCAATACAAATCCAGATAATTGTGTCTAGAGAGTCTGTAATAATATGTTTGATATTTTTTTATGAATGTTTGAGATATGCTATTTTATGATGCAATAATTTTAATTGTTATATGATTATTTTTTTTATAAACTAGTTTACCCTCTTCTATTGTTGTTTGTATGTGTTGTGTTTTTCTTTTGCAATGATCACCTTATTGGTGTGAACAGATGGAGATACAGGTGTAAAGACACCTCTTGATGTTGAGGAGTCTGATGTTTGGGTGATGATCGACTTTAGATCATGTTAGGTATAATATTGTAATATGATCATAGTATAGTAGCTTGAGAATGTGTATAAGTGATATTATTATAATCTTATCTTGTAAGACTGTACTAATTTATGATATACATTAGTTTATCTATCTTCTGAATATTCATAATAAAATGTTTTATGTTGATAATATTAAGCTATTAAAATGGTATGTTACAATATATCTCATTCAAAATCTTTTGATAAATAAGGATCTAAATAGTTAACAACTTCTAACCATATATATATATATATATATATATATATATATATATATATTATTTAATCTTATTTTACAAATCTATCCCTTTGTAACCATACTTCGTAATAATGATTTAGTTTAACTTGGAAGTCAAATTGTCCGGATCTTGTTAAATGATTATACACATCAATTTTATACAACAAAATTAATGACAAGTGTTTTGAACTAAATTTGGTTTTACATTCTTATATTTAAATTTGGGTAGGGGTTCTTCAAAAATATATTAACAGTTCATTATTGATAAGTATGATAATTATCTATTGTTTACGCGAACCTCTTAATTGTCTTTTATTCATGTATTTTTGTGTTAATCTCATGAAAGAATTTAGGATTTTGTTATTTTATTTCAAAAACATGTTTACTTTGATGTTTGTGGACTTTTGTAGAAAAGAATGGAAGATTGGAGAAAAATTCACTAGTTGCTGCTTGGAGCCACTCGCCCAGCTAGCTGGATGTATTAGCCCAGCAAACCAGACTCACTAGCCCAGCGAGAATGAATGTTGGCCTAGCGAGTTTCACTTTTTGCTCAAATATTACAAGTGTCGAGACTCGAACAGAAAGGCAATTTTGGTGGGAGGAACACTGTTATAACTCAAGACGAAGGCAGAGACACTTCTGGAGCTTAAAGGATCAATCTTTCTTCATCCATTCTACCATTCCAACTCCATTTGTGCTCTAGATGTATAGGAGTAGCTAAACTCCATTTCATTGGGGTTGGATGTAATGTACCTAAACTTATTATAGTTTCATTTATGCAATAGAATCTCTTTCACTGCTTTTGTGTTCTATCTAAATTATTTTCGTGCATGATGGAATATCTATGCATTTTAGGTGGTATCTAATCATTGGAAAGTGTTTTGGAACCCTAGACATGGATATAACAACCTAAAGGTTTGGTTCTAGACACAGACCAAAGCTTTTGGTCATTCTAGACATCGTTTTTAATGTGTCTTTTGTGTTTAAACCTCTAAGGGATTAGTAATTTTTACATAAAAGTTCAAAACATACTCCTAAGGGATTAGGGATTGAATACCTTTGATGTCAATGCTTGAGTAGATGAGGGATTTATATTGTGAGGTGCTTGCTTAGAGTTGTGGTCATGAATTCCAACCCCAATGAGTCTTTGCCTTGGTATTTTATCACTTTAAAGTTTAGAAATCTTTATGTTTTCACTTGTTTTGAATTAATCAATGGTTACATTCAACGCTTAAATTAGTAAGTACACCTAGTTAACTAAACAAACGCAATTCCCGTGGGAAGACGATACTTGGACTTACCATTTTTATTACTTGCACGACTTGGTACACTTGCCAAAATCTTAACAATTATTCATTATTTTCAAGATAAATAAAAGAAGAAAATTTATAACTAGTATGACAATCCTAATTAGGAGGTAATATACCACTAATTCTATTATCATATAATTAATAATAAACAGTAAAAAATATAAATATGTATATATGTACAATGTATTTCACATTCCTATGATCGGTATTCCCAAAATTTTCTTACTAGGAGGATGTACAAGATACAAATATATACAGTTTTACTCATCCATAACTCTACAACCTCATTATATCTCATCTCTTTCATTTGTTTGATTCTCTGCTCACGTAGTATAACATACGATTATCATAGGTGGATACCACAATACAAGAAAAAGTACAGGGTAAGCTAGTAAAAATGAAAATATCATACACATAACAATAACATCATCAACTCAAAACCAGTAATTTACATCAAGAATCAAATGTCTATCACACAACATATCCCTCTTGTCCTAGCCCTCAAACATAATATAGACATTCGTGCCTACTTCCAAAATACTAGTGTATTGACCATATTCAAAGACTCTACCTTTCATAACTCACTCCCACTTCTAAAGAGATAACAATAGATTTACATCAACTCTAAAGTCCATCTCACGACTAAATATCTTCCTCTACGTGAGTCCGATATTAACAGAGTTAGGATAGTCTCTATACAAAACTCCTTTCAATACACCACCTAACCCATTTCAATGTAGTACTCTCTCCCTAGAAGTCATTACAATCACATCATCCACACAATAATTTACACATCATAATAGATTATGGCTCATGTCCTAACTCTACTTGGCCATTCACCCACACAAGAGAGTATATTATGGCTAACACCATGATTCTACTCATCCAGACACCAACTATATATATTTCAAAACCTAAAACCATTTATGTTCATAATCTCACACAAGATCATCACATATCATCAATCATTTATTCTTCATTTCAATTAAATGCTTACAATTCATCATTTATTTCCATTACATTAATATAATATTAAATCACAATATTTCAATCAAATATACCAAAATAGTGAAACATATTGTCATTCACTCGCTTAGGCAGAATTTGGCTCGCTTAACAAATTAAGCACATGATTAAATTCGCTTAGCCAAAGGCCATAACACAACAAGTGAATTTTTGCTCGCCTAGTGAAAATGCAGCTCGACCAACGATTGACCACTAAGAGATTTTATAAAAACAATTTTTCTAAGTGAGAATAAAGCTTGCCCAACGACTCCAAACACTTGGAAATGCTCGCACAATGAGATTTACTCTATAAGAATAACAACTTAGGTTATGTAGCTACAATTAATTTGTATTTATATCATTATCAGGTGGGAACCATACAATTTTAAGAACAAAACTATATATTTCATTTTTCTACTATATTAATTTATAGGTTAAAATACCTTTTTGGTTCCAAATTTCGTAAAGTTTTGTCAAATCAATCCTAATTTTGTTTTTGTACTCAAATAGGTCCAATTTTTTTGTCAATTTTGTTCAATTGGTCTTTTTTTTCCTAACACCATTTAAATCATGATTTAATTACTCGGATGATAGTCACTTTGGTAGAGGTTGTCAATTTAGTATCCACTTTTAAAAAGGTGTCAATTGCATCCTAACTTTTGAGAAAGTGCTTCAATTAAATTCCTTTTAGATAGAAATTATTAACGCCGTTAACGACGTGCCACGTGCTAGTTTGTGTTTTTATTTATTTATTTATTTTTTAATTTTTAATTTTTTTTTGCAAAATAAAAAAAAATGTCATGTGTCAGGTCCCTGGTGTGACACGTAACATTGTCAGTGCCACATAACAATGCAATGCCACGTGTCACTATCAAATGTCATTGTTTTGATTTCAATTTAGTCCTCATATATGTCTTCTTGATTCAATTTAGTCCCTACTTATGTATATCTCATTCAATTTTGTCCCAATTTTTTTTAATAATTAAAATTTTTTTGTGATTCATTTTTTATAAGATTAAAACTAATTAAGTATAAATATTTTTACAAAATTAAGTACTGATATTTATATTGTTTCTCTCCAATTTCAGACCAAATTTATTATTTGTATAAATTTTATAGTAATATTTTTATTAAAAACGATTTTTTAACATATTACTTTATTAATTACTTTTTATTAAGTACTCATTTTTTGTTAATTATTTCTTTTTTTTTCAAAATAGAACAATATTATCTCTCACTAATTTTAAACTAAAATTTTTATTTGCATGAAAGTTATACTAATATTTTTTTTTATTAAAAATGACTTAATAAAATGAATTTTACCACTAAATTTTAATATAAATATCAATACTTAACTTTTGCAAAAGTATTTATACTTAATTTCTTTTAATCTTATAAAAAATGGATTTTAATTATTAAAAAAAATTGGGTTAAAATTGAATCAGAGACACATAAGTAAGAACTAAATTAAATCACTGAAACATATATGTGAACTAAATTGAAATCAAGACAATGAGATTTGATAGTGACACTAACACGTGATATTGCATTGCCACGTGGCACTATTAATGCCACGTGGCACTATCAATGCCATGTGTCACATTAGGGACCTGACACGTGACATTTTTTTTGTTTTGCAAAAAAAAAAATTAAAAATTAAAGAAAAACACAGGCTAACACGTGGCACCCCATTAACGACGTTAGTCATTTTCGTCTGAAAAAGATCTAATTGAAGCATTTTTTTCAAAAATTGAGATGCAATTGACACTTTTTTAAAAGCAGGTACCAAATTGACACACCTATATCAAAATGGGTATCAACTGAGTAATTAAACTTTTAAATCATTGACTGTAATGAACAATGATTGCCACGTGTTACTTCGTGGTTTTTTTAATTTTTTTATATTTTTAATTTTTAATTTTTTAATGTCCACATGTCAACTCAACAACGTGCCATGTGTCAAAGTCAATGTTTTATATTCAATTTAGTTCCAATATTTGTTATTTTTGTTCAATTTAGTCACCATCGAAATTGGGACCAAATTTAATTTTTATATAAAAGTTATAATGATGTGAATTGTAATATATTTAATAAAAATATTTAATAAAAAATGTGAATTTTAATATAAAAATTAAATTCGTTCTCAATTTGGAGAGGGACAAAATTGGTTCAAGTTAAAAAAAAATAGGACTAAATTGAACAAAAATAACAAATATAGGGACCAAGTTGAATATAAAACATTAACTATAACATGTGACATGCTACTAGGTTGACAAGTGGACATTTAAAAAAATAAAAAGTAAAAAACAAAATACAAAGTGACACGTGACAGTCACGATTGATGACAATTAATGATTTAAATAGTGTTAGCAAAAAAAGATTAAATTAAACAAAATTGACAACATTGGGACCTATTTAAGTACAAAAACAAAATTAGGACCGACTTAACAAAATTTTTCGAAATTTGGGACAAAAAGATATATTAACCTAATTTATATAAAAGAATTACCATGAAGGACTAACCCCTTTCTACATAATTCCATTCATAAGAAAAAATCACAGATTATATAGTTCTAAAACACTATTTTAATTTTTTATTTTTATTTGGATAAACATGATAAAAACTAGTCTCGCTCCTATGTATTTTCATTTATGAAGAAGTCAGGATGATGTATTTTTTAAATAGAACAAATTTATTTAAGTATTGATTTTTACTTTTGAAAATCTCTTATATTATTGGTATTTTTTGAGAAAGGATGTAAAAAACATTTTTTTATTTTTATTTATTATTTAGAAAATAGTATATATATGAAACAAGGGTGCCAATGAAAGGAATGAAGGTGTGAAAAGTTAAAACAAGTGTTAAAAAAAAAGAGAGGAGTCTAAACTTAATAAAGGTGTGAAAAAAAAAGGTTTATGAGTAAAATATGATGTACAATTAAGGGCTAAAAGTGAAATAAAAGTCGTGGGGTTGTATGAGTAAACACATGGTATAGTCTTGGTGGACCATTTCTTCCGACACCCCCAATTTTTCTTTTTACACCATGTAACTTTTAAAATTTTTCTTTTACCTCGAGTGGATTAAAAACCCTAATTAGGTTTCCTGTCACAATCTAAATCGCGACAGATGGCGAACCAAAAAGAAATTGATTGAAAATAGATATTTGAAATTGTCACCATAGTTGATTATGAAAAAACAATGGAAAACCATAAAATAGAATATAGTTCGGGAAAGCCAGATATTGGATTCAGGAGTCGGTTATGCGTATAGAAGGTATTAGCATCCAACAACGCTCTCCCAAAGACTTTAATTAAATGTGCAAAAATGACGTATTTATTATAAATACTTATTTTTCCTATAAATAAGAAAATATTGAATACAATTATTTTTTGAATGAAAAGAACCCGACAAGGATTAACCTTGGTCCTACATATTCTCATTAAAAATGAGAGATCAAGGTTACATATTTCTTTAAATATCGGTATAATTTTGTTGATTTGTGAAAGTTGTCTTTTACATATTTACATTTTTTAATGAGTGTCATGCAACGCAAGCGATCGAGTAGACACAAAAAGTCTTCATATTTTATATTTTGAAAATGGATGTTATACGATACGAGTGATTTTATAGACATCAAAAGTCTTTATACATGTTTATTTATTAAAATTTAAAAATAAGTGTTATGCTACACGAGCGATCATTTAGACACTAAAAAAGAAAACAAAGAAAATATTTTTTTATTTTATTTATTCTTATTTTTATCATTTTTGGAAACTATTTTAATTTTCATTTCAATTTAAATATTTTTATTAACTTTTTAGAAAAAGTGAGATATGTAGAAATTGATGAAATAAAAAATGAAATCGAAAATAAAATACTATAAAATAAAAATGTGAAATTTAATTTGGAGAAAATGGTAAAATTGGAGATAAAAACAGAAGAGTGCATAAATGACTATATGGGTGCAAAAAAAGAAAAACAAAATTTAACAGATCACACAATGGGTGCATATATAAAACGTGCGGTGCAGAGAGTAAAACACAATAAAGTAAAACTAAATGTGGAATTATTAGATTGGAGAGTACACGAAAAAGAAAGAAAACCAAGTAAATGACCCAATTATATAAGACAAATCTTCAAAGGTATGAAAAATTAAATTATCGGGATGCATGAAGTAGAATAATTAAATAGTCCAATTAGAGATGGCAAATAAACCCGTCCCCGTGGGTATTGCCCGAACCCGTCCCCGTTTTGACGGGGAATCCCCGCATTGACTGTGTATGGGTATGGGGAATCCCCGACTTTTTCAGTTGGGTATGGGGATGGGTATGGGGATGTACATATACCCGCCATAATACCCGTCCCCGCCATATCTTCATTCTCGTTTAAATTATTAAAATATTCA
>Ga0214542_1007745_pt1 | contig 18404 bp, 7 predicted proteins | sample CNSS1metaG_FD_160096 | JGI IMG/M metagenome (GOLD analysis project Ga0214542, IMG submission 160096) | Root nodule microbial communities from cowpea collected in UCLA plant growth center, Los Angeles, California, USA - CNSS1 | ecosystem: Host-associated > Plants > Roots > Nodule | place: USA...
GTGTGTGTGTGTGTGTGTGTGTGTGTGTGTGTGTGCATATATCTTTGTTCAACTAGTGGGTGTTTAATGAGTTTCAAGCAAAGTACATCAAAAGCACCTTTAGTGAAGAATAGATGATATTTGAAGATTGCAGCAAACAAGAAAGAAAAGGAGGACTAGACGAGCCCGATCAGAAATGTTTATTAGACGATTCAAAAGTTGGACTCACTAGTACAGTAAAAGGATATTACATCAGTTTTTTTGGGCATATTACATCGATTTTATAACCGATGTTATATCAAGTGATGTAATAAGTAGAAGACATATTACATCGGTTGTTAGAACCGATGTAATATAGAAAGCAAATATTACATAAGTTGTTCATGGGAACCAATGTAAAATCTTGTACTATTTTTTTAATACATTACCGGTTTTTCTACCTTCTAAACCAAAACCTGTAAATTTAAATAGATTCCAGAGCATACAATTGAAGTACTTGATAATATAAATCATGTGCACTAGCATATTACAAGCAGTAACATCATTCGCTTCAACTTCAATTGAAATCAATAAAATGGTATATGTCACTCACTTTAAGTAACAATTTGTAAAATTAACAAATTTATAAAGTAAAACAGAGAACGTAGCCCTTCCATGTCCTGATGTATTGTTACCTCTCTCCTTTAACACCTGTAAAACAAGTTCCTACATAAATATCTCCTCATATTTTCCTAATCATAATATTTAATGCCAAAAAAGAAAAAAAAAGCATAAAAAACACATAACACCCACAATCATCAACATTAAATTTATTACAAATATATGCCTCTTGTCCAAATTACCAATTCTAGAAGCCCATGATTTCCTTAACAACCACTTTACAAAGCTAATTAATTAGCACTTTGGTGGCACGTAACTATTTTGAAAAACCATTGTTAAATGAATCTGCATGCCCCTATGTTTTTTTTAAATGTTCAAATGAATCCATTGGGTTACAATAGTTTTAAAGTTTTTTTAAAAAAGGTCCTTGCCACTTGATCACTTTTATGCATTGTTAGATTCAACAACACAATCAAGAGTTGTAGAAACTACAAACTAAATGGCATGCATTTAAAACACATAGTCAAAAGGAAAAGTGAGTAGCCTATAATTAGAAAATTAACATGATGCTCAAACACTAGAACAGTTAGACCTTACTACAAATTTAAAGACTATGTTAGGGACTATGTTGAACATCCAATTACAATGCTTAGGGAATAATTTATTTTTATTCAACAACACCACATACATAAGGGAAGAAATATATATTCTCTAACTCCTAACAAATTTTGAATAAAAACCTATTCCTGAATCCAACATCTAAAAATTGGATTTGCAAATCTAATTATGAAATGGCACCATGCACCAATAACTTCATTTAGAATACAAACCAGATAATACAAACTATATAATTATGAAATGGCACCATGCACCATAAACTATATAATACTACAATCCAAAAGTTTCACAAGCCAAAATCCTATTATAGTTAGAAGCCAGATGAGAAAAAAAAAAGCAAAGAACACAAATTATAGAAGTTTCTCCCTAGAAATAAAAACTTAAAGAAAAAGGTAGTAATGTTTCATAAAAAAATGAAACTGAACGAAAGATATGAAATGTGTGAAATCACCAAACCTCCTCAATAGGGCACCAACGCTTCACCCTTGTGAACCTATCAGAACTCAAAATGTGTGCAAGCTATATTCTAAACCCAATGAGAGCAAACCATCTAATTCATATATTCATAAGTGAATCCAAACCATTTAATTCATATATTCATAAGTGAACCCAATATTCAAAAGGCTTGATTAAAAATTGGTATCATCAGTGCTTCACAAGTGCCTTCTAATTCATATATTCATAAATGATGGAGAGGAAACTCACCAAAAAAAAGCAGTATCGCTATGTGTTCCCGACCCACCACGATCTTTTTGACAAAAAAATGGAAATCCACGCCCTTCTTCCTCTTCACATTCTCGTTTAGGTTAACCTCCTCGCTATCGCATAATCTAAAGCAAGGAAACATGAAAGAAGCAACAATTGACATTTGGGCTTCCCTGGAAATCCGTTCCATGATCTGGTGCTCTATTTTTTTGTGAAGCAATCAGCGAGAAAAGAATGAACAAAGGGAAGTTAGGGTTCCGTTGGCTTGAAACAAACCCTAGACCCAACAAAAGCCATAAACACCGGAAAGCTTCCTGGAAAAAATGCTTACATCACCACACTTCAACCCACAATACTCGTAGGCAAAAAACCTTGTCACTGGTGGCAGGTGGGAAGAATGGCGTGTCTAGTGGTGGTTGGGAACGAAGTTAGAGAGGCGTAGGTTGATCGCGATGTAGTGACGGCCTAGGGCTAGGGTTGAGCGGCGACAATGGAGACCCAAAAATAACTCTTGTTCGGAGTTTCGAACGGAGAGCAACGCTTAGAAGTGAACAAGGCACACAACATTGGTGAATATGGTGTGAACGAGGCGTGAGTGGATGATGAACTGTTGAACCTAGACGCAAGAGAAAAGAGGATTCGAACAAAAAGAGAAGAAGGGAAAGACGTGTTTTTGAATAAAAACTAATACCACATCAGTTATTTGCACAACCGATGTTATATTGTTCAAGTATTTACGAAACTGCTACCGTATTTTCTATTACATCGTTTTTTTAATAAAATGATGTTATATGTCGTTGTTATATTCACATTTTGCACTAGTGACTGGATGACTAAGGACATGAGATTCCTTAAGTCACTAGACAACTAAGCCACCAGACAACTCAAACAATGCAATCTTAGTTAAACTCAATAAACAAGTTCGTTGATTAGATGAGTCAACACAAGGCAAAAAGCCACTAGACGAGTATCAACATTAGAAGAGTCAAAATTAACTCTTGGAGTTTAATGTTAAACATTCCTACTACACGAGTACTTCCATTAGACGACTCAAATGGAAGGTTGGAAAGTCGTGTAAAGTCAATCATGCATTAGACGAGTATTGGGACCGTTATATGAGTCCATATGAATTGATCAGATTGTGCTAAAATAATCAATAAATCACTAGGTGATACAAAGATCAAGTCTGATATGATGATTGAAAGTTGAACGTTGAAATCAATGATTGAATAAAAAAGAATATATCAAATATGAAAGCAACTACTCTTTGATTGAAGATTGTGAATATTGTCATATTATTTTAAACCAATCACAAGCAAGGGAAATACTTTGTAGATAAAAGATTGTAAGAGAATATCCTAAAGATCAAAGCCACAACGGTAATGTGATTGAAGAAATTAATATTAATGAAATGTAAAAGGAAAGAATGGATAATTTAAAGGAAGCATATACTTTGAGTTTTATATCAAGAACTTCCAAATGAAGAATGAATGAGCTATGTTTACTTAAATGAATATACATCAACGGTCAAATTGCACAATGTATTATAAATACCAAGACTAAGATGAAGAAGAAAAGAATGATAGTACGAAGAAGAATAAGAGAGTTATACTAAAAGAATGATGAAATAATACAAGAACATAATTGTCAAATCTACAAGGAAAATCAAAGTGAGATACTCTGAGTGCATTGTAGTGTGAGATTGGGTTGAGTGATAACCATTGTAATATCCTTCACATTGTTAAATATATCTTGTGAGCTTTATTGTACTCTCTTATATGACATGTTATTGTTTATTGTAATTGAGAAATCTCAATCTCAAAGAGAGATTTAGAAGAATACTTGGAGAGGTTTATACTAGTAAGCTAAAGAGGGCAAAACTTGTTGTAACCTGGAGAGGTTGGTACTTATTACTGGTAAAGGGATTTATTAAGTGGAATTTCTTAAGTAAATTACTTAGAAGACTACAGTAGCCTCAGCGTTTGGGGGTGAATCAACATAAATTTTTGTTTGGATTCTCTTCTCTATACTTTACCTTATTAATATGATTTCTACGTAAAATGACTTCAAAATGTGTATAGGTTCTATTCACCCTCCCCCCCCCCTTCTAGAACCATTTTTCACCAATAGAATGGACTACCAAATTTAATACTTAGGTTTTTAGCATAAAAGGTGTTGATGATCCTATATGAATCTCATATTTTCCAACAACTGCATGGATTCAATTGTAGTACAATAATGTCGTATCCACATGGATTTGGTTAGAATAAAACAGTAACTTATGATCTATTTGAATTTTCAATAAAATAGTGATAAAAGTTGAAAAATTGAAAAAAAAGATTTGCTTAGTGAAAGTGATTGATGTTGATAAGAATGTTGGGGTCGAACTTGACTAATATTCTTCTAGTGCACTGTTATCTACTCGTTTATAAGTTGTGTTCTTTTTTTTCTACTGTTCTTGAAAGTGCTCTTTATTGTAATCCAAAATCCATTCCTAATATCAAGGATCTAAGGTTATTAGACTCAATGCAATTCCTCAGCCCCTGATTGAATGACTCCTTACATTAAGAACAAGACTTTATGTTCAGCTAAAGCAGATAGATTTATTCCTAGCATTTAATATAACATTAGGAAATTTCGATTATATGTAAACTTAAACCAGTTTCCACTCAATTTAAGTTGATGAAGTAAGATGAGTAATCAAGTCATCAATACGCATAAATCAAATAACCAATACACAAAGCAAGAACGTAGCATATATTTGAATAAACAACAATGTAGAGAATTAGAGAAGTTTACATTCAATCCCAGCAAGAGAGTCTAGTTGTTCATGATAGTGAGTTCAAGTACAAGAATGTCGAGTTATTATCCTTCTCCCATAGTTCTCCTAAACTCTATTACAAAAAGTGTCTAAACTATCCTAGAACTGAACAAGAAAACCAGCATACAGATAATAGAGCAATGTTATGTTTTTATAGAATTTAAGCATATAGTTCTAGCTCCAAAAGTGTTTGTCAACCCTTGATGTTTTCTCCCTAGGTGGGTTTTATCCTAGCTTGAGCCTTTGGTGCGGTGGTCAATAATATAGCTTTCCTTTATGAGGGTTTTCTCTAAGGCTTAGCTGCCAATTTTGGTGCTTAAGGTTTCTCTATATGCCTAGATTATTTATCAATCTTGAGTTATTTTCATTTTATTCTCAATCGTTTAAATTCTCTAAGTTGCTTCCTAGACTATAAATGAACCATACATGCTTTACCTCATGCCAACATAAGGGGGTTCAACATCTTTGACAATACAAAGTGATGGAGCCCTTCTCCAATTCTTGTAGTAATGTATTTCAAAGGGAGATTTAAAATTATTAAATCCACTAAGAAACTTAGTTAGCATCCTCTTTGGAGGAAGATTACTTGAAGAAGAAATTAGGAGAAGTACTCCTTTAATGATTTTCAAATAGAACAAGACATTGCTTATAGCAATTCAAATCTCATTCAAATAAAAAAGTGATTTGTACATGGAGGCAAGGGGTTTTATGTATAGATGTTCTAGCTCCCCTTGCAAGCTTGGAAAATTCAATATAGGATTAAAAAAAAAGCTTGAACATTACACAAGAGGAGAAAGCAGTGCCTAGAATTAGTCTAAATATGGCTTATCCTACGTGATGTGAGACTTCCTTCCATGAGCCTCTTCTCAAGTGTTAGGTGTCATCTTATAGCACCCTTTTGACGCTTTTAAGTCCAATTTGAGGCTTAATTAGGTCCAAGTTAGGCTTATGACTCTACAAAATCCTACAAATTACAGAAAAGTTGTACATAAATAGAATTCATATGAAACTAAGAAGAAAGAAGAAAATTCACAATATTCAACATTTCAAAGTATTAGAATATTTTTTTAGGCTCCATCTTCTTCTATCCTTTTGGTCATGGGTTTTGTGGTTGAATAGTTTCCATCATACCCTCCGTCTTCAAAAGAATTTATCCTCATATTTGAATGATGTTCAGCAAGAACAACCTTTGTTGGCGAATAGAAGTTAGACTATTACCTAGGATAGAAAAAAAAGTTCAAGGTTGTGCAATTCCTTTTAAGAGATTCTTTCTCATCTACTTTACTAGAGGCTTGTATGATTAGTTCTCATTCTTCTTGACTTTTTCTAATTCTTTTTTTTTTCTGGGTTCTCTCTCACTTGTTGAGGTGTGAGAGACACAGTTATTTTTCTTCCTTGGTGAGTGAAACTTATTTTGTTAGCAAAGCCATCATAAGTAGATTTGCAACTATATTTCCATTGCCTATCATCATGGTAACCAAGTCACATAAAATTTCATCTTGATATTTCTTGTAGGAGATAGGTATACTTGATTATTAACTACTATATCTCCCTTATTTCTAATAAAATAAAGTTTTTAAGGTTTTGGATGGATGTAGTATTTAAGGATACATTTTTCACCATCCATGAACTACAACAATTACAGCAAAAAGCCGGTATCCACAATAAAAGACAAATATTTTCAAAAAGTTCACATCTGTGTGAAATAGATTTTCTCGTGATTATTCTAACTCGTTTGGTTGCTTTCAAGAAACTTTGTCACCATCAATAAGTCTCCTTCCATTACAAAGCGAAGGGAATATTACCCATGAATTATAATCTGTCTATAAAATGGCATTACCAACGAAAAACATATCAAGAAATACAAAATGGTTAACAAGGGTGGTATTACTAACTATATCCGTCTATAAATTAATTATAAATTAGATTTGACAATCAATGTTTTATTTTGTGATTTATCCATTAGTAATGGCCATTGGTAAAGTAATTGAAATGAACTAAACCATCTAAATAATAAAATTAGTTACAACCACATGGAAGATGTGATTTCAGAGAAGCATTCTCAAAGAAATGGTTCGGAAATAAAAAGAGGAATTATAAAAAGGACGTTTCGAGAAGGAGTTATATGATTTACATGTGTAACAAAAACTAGATCAAAATTAGTGCGCAGTGAAAGTTAGTTTATCTTCAAAAAGTATAGTTCTATAGTTAGGGCTTCATAACTACGTTAGAAGACAAAAATACACATTTGTAACACAAATATTCACTTGAACAATCCGTGAAGCACAATAGCAACAAACAAGATTTCTTGTTTTACTGTGTGTATCTTTAAATTTCTATTTCATTTGACAATTGCTCCCCGGTTATCTCTTCTTCTTGAATTCTCTTTTTATTTCAATAATTGTTGTTATGTATAATTGGTTATAGTGAAACAAATTTTGTGTTTTTATTATTAACAAATGATAATATGAGTTTCATTTGTTTATTTATTTTTTAACACATAACTAATAATTGATTTTTAAAATAAAAATATATATTTTAGAAGATCAATTATTACTTGTATGTTTTCAAATAATTATTAAATGTATTGATTTAAAAATTTATCCTATTTTAGATACCATACGTCGAAAAGAATAAAACATATTGTTGAGTTGAAAACTTTATGTTTTACAATGAAATACTTATCGATGATATTCCTTATGGATAAAAGTGTAATACTTACATACTAAAATAAAAAAATATATATTAAATATTACCGTTTTTTTTACTTTTAATAAAACTATTTGTAAAATAAAAATTATAATGTGTACACTAATTATGGTCGTTACAATTTTCATAATATTGATAATAAAAAAATATAAAATAAAACCAGTTTGATTTTGGTTTAGTGCGTATAGCAAACTTTACTTATGACTATTTTGATTGTTGCACTTAAAATATTTGTATAATTCGTATGTATGCGAGTTTGGAGTTTATTATTATTATAGATTTTGTTTATACTTAAACTAGCGTTGATCTGATTCTTATATCTATGGCTTGCTAATATTTTAATTCGACTTTTTTGTGGTTCTCAAATTCTAACATATATATCTGAGTAATCAACAATATTTATTTTTCCTAAAACTATTTCAATGCAAATATTACTTGACAGAATCAAAATATACGTAATTTATAATAGAATTATGCAGCAGCAGAAGATCTAATTATGCTAGCTAATAGAATCAACAAAAATGAAGAAACCAACCATTTATTAGTCCAATAACTGGTCATTATTGTAATTGAAACAACTACCACACAAATAGAAATAGATTAAAGTAACTATGAGTTTGACCTAAGGCTGCGTACTATAATTTGTACCAAATATAGCACTGTTCACCTTCCAAATTTTTGGGAAACTAAAGAACAAAGACACACTTAGAATATTGAAGTCAGAAACCTTCTGATATTAAACATGCAGCTGTCAGGTAAAGGTGCAGACCAGGTTTTTGTGAAAATAACCTTTACCTTCTTCAATCCGAAAAGGATTTCATTTTCTATTGTCATTGTCATGATGATAACCAGCATTTTCGTTCAGCCTCAAGTTGTTCGGATAAAGGATTTGACCACCCAACAGCAACTGAGGCCGAGCTTCAGTTCCAACATTGGCTGGAGAAGAAACTGTTGTTTCACCGAGAGATAACGGTGGAATCTGTGGTGTCTGAACACTGGTAGGCCTAAAGTTTTGAGCTAACAGATTAGACCTCTCATTGTGAAATTGAGCCATAAGTTGTGCATTCATTGTGTTGAAGTTGGTATTCAGTTCCCTTGGACGAGCACTATTCAAGGGGGGAAGTGAATGAAAAGCTCCCGTTGAAGACCCTTGAAAGTAAGGACCAAAGGTACCATTTGAGGATGGCTTGATCCTTCCCCAGTTGAGAGCTTGATTACCCTCAAGAAGTTGAATGGGAGGAATGCCAATTCTAGCGCTAGGCCTATGAATTGGAACTTTTGCCCTTGGAGGCTGAACTGTGGGGAGATTCACGGTTGAGTGAAATCCATTTCCATGTGATGCATGAAGTGTTGATCTGTCAGCTGTCACTGGAACCATGTAACTGCTTGGTATATATGGTAACATTTTAGAAGCCACCTTTTCCCACTTCTCAGATAATTCTCTTGCAGTTTTGTTCCTTATAATTTGCAAATCTGGATCTACAAATTTGACATGCCAGTTACCTAGACCATACTTTTTAACAAAACTCAACAAAGCCTCAAGTTCCATCTCAGACCAATCATCATCAACGTCTTTGTAATTTAGAAACCCTGGACGTGTCCTTGAGGTTCTAGAGCCAGTATTTCCATAATTTGATGCAGAATATTGAGCTAAACCATTCTGACAAAAATCATGAGGTTGATCTAGTTAGCATGGTGATGAAAGGTTTTCATCAAAATTACAATGAGATTAAGTAAACTTAGTACCTCTAAATTGGATGAAGAGTTGAAAATGTTTTTTTCCTGAGTAGCACGATCCATTGGAGATGAACATTGAACATTTACATCTAGAAAGGAAAATTGCGCTTAGTTATTGCCCAGTTTTAAGGTGATATCATATCACAGTCTGTATTTGATTTTGTTTTATAACATGTCATTGTTTTGATTCCTTACCTTTCCAAGGTGAAGCAGCATTCACCGCAGCAGCAAGTTTACTGCGCATAATTGTCTCAAAGTCGAAGAGATTATTCAATGATCCTGAACATTTAGGGGTTGTGTTCATCAGTACCTTCTCTTTCCCTTTTGTACTTTGCGTAGGTGCAGCTGATTCTGAACTGTCAAGGACTGTGTTCATCCAAGTAACTTTTTCTTTTCCTTTTGCAGTTTGATCCGGTGAAGCTAAACCTGAACTTTCAAAGGGCTCCTTCTGTGTGTTCATCGAAGTAACTTTTTCTTTCCCTTTTGTAGTTTGATTCGGTGGAGCTTCAAAGGGCTCCTTCTGTGTGTTCATCGAAGTAACTGGTTCTTTCCCTTTTCTAGTTTGATTCGGTGAAGCTAAACCTGAACTTTCAGAGGGCTCCTTCTGTGTGTTCTTCGAAGTAAATTTTTTTTCTTTCCCTTTCTTAGTTTGATTCGGTGGAGCTAAACCTGAACTTTCAAAGGGCTCCTTCTGTTTGTTCATCGAAGACAATTTTTTCCCCCCTCTTATAGGAAGCTTCTCACTGCTAGAACATATTTTTTACCTTGAAGACAGTGTTTTATTTAGCACACAAACAAAACAAACACTTAGGTTGTGGACTTACCGTTTCCTTGTTTTGTTGGGGTCTTTTCCAGCACACGCTGCTAATTCTGTTCGAAGCATTTCAGTTGCATGCGGTTGAATTTGTAACAAAGGGTTTATAAGACATTCAGTGGATATCTTTCTTATTGTCTCCTCTGAGTTGGTATACCTGTTGATTGATTCCATGGTATAACAAACTTTATTACAACCATCGTTTTCAAACAGAAGTGTCTCAAACAACCTAAGTAGATGGTGAAAAGTATTGACATGGCTAAATAAGGAAATGGTCTCACATAAATTCTGAAGGAAAACAAATATTTCATTCAAAAGAGTAAGAATATATAAAATAAGGATAATAATAAAAAATATAAAACACTAAATAAATAATCAAGCTGCACATTATTAAAAGAAGGGAAAGTAGTACCTAAGCAGCATAAGTTCCGAAATCTTATTTTCTTCGACAGTTCCTCTTTTATTTCCAACTTCACTTTCATCTAATTCAGTTGGTTCATTGGGCTTGCGATTGTGGGGCATAAAAATCATTAAAGGCCATAGCAGTAACAAATATTATCCATGGAATATATATATATATATATATAAATCAAAACTCTAAGCATAAGAAAAATGGTTAGACAAATTTCATACTAAAAGCATACCTCGTCAACTGAGGTGAAACTCGAGGACTCTGGCTTAGCAGCTTCATATTCAGACAATTCAGACAATTTTGCTTTCTTTTTTTCTTTTGAATATATGGAACGACTCAAGGAGGATTTTTTATGCTTCTTTTTTCTCTTCAATTTCTCTTTTGGCTTTGAAAGATCTTCATGGTGTGATCCATCAGGAATAGCCTTCAGATGAAAACAAATCAAAGCAAGTGTACATTTCAAGAAATCAAACTAATTTTTCCCATAACAAAGCATTTCAAGTAACTATAACTATAACTTAGGCTAATAACCTTTCTAAAACATTTGGTTATTTTGAGAAATACATTGATTAAATTGGTTTATATGAATGGAAATGAAGGGTACCTGAACTTTAGAAGTTAATAACATGTTTTGTGAAAATTACTATTGCTGATGGAGTTATTTATATATATGCAACCCAAAGTTTTCATTATCATTATTCTCATGGAAAAAACAAGTTGAAAAGAAAAAATAGAAAACCATTTTAATATAGTATTTATTCATCGTGACACTATCTTGAGCATAATATAACGAGTGAAAATTAATAATGTAGTGATCAAAGGGTTTATTATATTAAGGCATAACATTCAACATATAACTTTAATTAAGAGATAAATAAAATATTTATCGTAACTATACGTTTGATTATAATTGTGACAAGTCATGTAGTCCTATACTTTTATCTGGCCACTGATTGTTAAAATAACCGAGCCTCTGTATGAATTTTGAAAATTTCAAAAAATACAAGGTATACAATTTAGAAATTAAATAATTGAAGAACATAAAATAATTACAAAAATAAAGTTATTTTTTTCAATGGTAAGAAAATAAAAGGTTGAGTTAATATATGTTTAAAGAGACATTATTTTTATACAACCACTAAATATTGTAGAGGTTGTTAATATATGACCATTTAGGGTATTGAATGAATTGAAATAATTAAGGGTTAATTATTCTATCATAATTGAAGCATCAATCCATGTAGCTAGTTTATCAAAGGAAGAAATCAAAGTCATTACGAAAAAATTGATATTTAGGAGTAATTATCAAAACTTCTTGAGGATCGCGAAACAATTGAATTTCGAAAATCTTACGATGTCAAGACAAAATGTTAAGTTAATTATTTCATGTGAAACACAAGATTGGGGATACATTCACTAAGTTTTTTAAGTATGAAGATTTAGAGCAAAAGTTGGTGAGTATTAAAAAATTGAATAAGGATTTTCTAATTAAGGGAAAATACTAAGTTAATGTGTATTGAGGGACATAGTTCTTGTTTAACCACTCGTATTTGAAAGATCATTAATATTATGAATATCAAAAGACAAAAAGCTTACTGCATCCTCCCCTAGAGCATGCTCTACATTGTCTGAACTGCGATCAACACTGCTCTTACTAGCTTCTGATTTTGAAGACATGTCTTCAAGATTTTCCTCTTAATAAACTCAGAAACCTTGGTATTATTTTTCACTGTTTATCTACAAATGAAAGAGTAAAATCATGAGAACAAATTGTATGTGTTAGAATAATCAATAATCAATTTCACTGGAGGATTGCCAAATCTGAATGAAAAAGAAGAGTTCATATAACTATTAGTAACATTACAATCCTGTGAGAACATGTGTAAAAATTCCCATTTACGTATATTTAATTAACAAAATGCCAAATTAAAAGTTGAATTTAGGGCTAATACATGTACAACAACTAATATTTAATATATATATATATATATATATATATATATATATATATTGATGGCTATATAAGTAACCAATGAATGTTTGAGTTTATATTCACAAAATACTACCATGTTTCCTAATGTAAAATGATACTTTTGTACTAATAAAAAGTTGAAATTGAGATTAATACATCAGTTACAGAAGAGACTGTCAGTAAAAGAATGGGTGGGGTAAAAGAAAGCAGTCAGTAAAATTTTTAATGGCCCACATAATTAAATCTTGACTAAATAATAAATCATAATAACATATTAATTTACACGAGTAGCTTAACCTATCAAAGATAACTATAACGTTTTCACAAACCAGTGGCAAAAATTAGAAGGTGCTGCGTGTCTCTCTCTCCCTCTCCCTCTCCCTCCCGCTCTCTCTATATATATATATATATATGGATGAAAATAATTCTATTAAAATTTAATTAGTAGAGATCTGACAGATCTTGCAGACTCTGAAGATCTTTGACGAAAAAAATTCATTGATAAGGAGTGAAGGTTCAAAGGTTGAAAAGAAGTGAAAAAAATTGATTTGGCCTTGTTTATTGTGAATCTAACACTGAGTATTCTAAAGTCTAAAACTTGTGGAAAAATTCATGATCGAAGGAACGAAAAATCCAGCACCCTCTTTGAGCATGAAGTGGAGTGTAACAGGTGATTAAAGAAACAAGAAAAAAGTGACAGAAACTATTGATCTTGGTGAACAAAAGAATTGTACCGAAATGAGAAACGGTGAAAAATCTGCATGTTTGCAAAGACAGTGGAAAAGCAAAAGAAAAAAGATTAACTGTGAAGGAGAATTAAAGAAGATGAAAGAATGAAAAATGAAGAACGAACCTTGAATAGTTATGGCTAAGAAGAAGAAGAAATAATGAGAGAGAGGCAAAGAAAGGAAAGAAAAGAGAGTGATAATTATGAAAGAGGGAAAGAGAGAGTGTGAGATTTTAAAGAGAGTAGAGAAGGGGTGAAGTGCATGCATATGGGTATGAGACATAGTGCTAAGGTGGTAACTGGCAAGAAGCGCGTTCACACTTGGTTTTTTCCAGAGCCATTTCAGTTCTTAGCTGGAAATTGGTTCTAAAGGGAACGTTAAAGTGTAGGATATTAGGGATCTGCCATGTTTAACTTGACAAAATGACAAAAACCATGAACTCAGAAACGCTTTCAACTTCAATGAACTGCATTTCTTTAATTATCTCATTAATGTCTTTCTCTCAAAATTAATTCTTTTCTCTACCCATTAAACCGTATATAAATTTAATATGGATAATTATGAGCTTTTGTTTCCACATAAGATAGCTATCCCCACACACACATAATAAATAATAAATATAAATATATTAATTACACCATTATTTTTACATAATAAATATAAATATAGTAATTAGACCATTATTTTTTTTTTCTCTGTAAAACATGGGTCCACGCCTTTTAAATAATTATTTTTAATAAGTTGACACTATAATATCTTTATAATGTCACATATGGGCTTCTTTGTTATGGCCCTTTTTTCAAAATAATGTTTTATTTTGGTTTTTAGCTGCTTCCTTTTTATGTTTTTCTCCAAATCTAAATTTGGGTTAAGCTAAATTCGAGGGGAAGGTAAATTTTGGGTTAAATGGAAAATATTATTTTTCTCGTTCGAAAATGATAAGAAAATAATTTTTTTATTGAGTCTAATGTATTTTACTTTCCACTCACCTATGGAATGAAAAACAAGGTAGAATATGATAAAGTAACTGATATTTTTCTAAATTATTATTGTGCATAATAAATGTATGAGTAAGTTTATAATAATATAATTACTAAATTTTAATTTATTCATTTTTAACTGTAAAAATCACAATTTTCTTTTATTTCCATGCTACTTTCTCGAAGGAACAAATTAGGGATGTTTAAAAAAATTTGTACCCATAGATATTCGTAGATAAAATCTGTAACGGTAGGAAATAAATATTGTAAATGGATATCCGCGGGTAACGGATACATGTATTTTTTATACCTACATGTTAAAAGGGCAGATACAGATATTATAGTATCCGTACTCGTGAATACTCGTACCCGATATACTCTAATTTAAATTAAAATAATTAAAAAAAACATGATTAAAATATTGACACATTGATTTTGAATGGGTTATTTTTTATCAATTGATTTCAAAAAATCTTCATTTCTTTGTAAACTGTCATTTAACACTATTTAAATGAGTTATTTGTACTTTGTGTAAAATTCATGAATGTTATACACTGTATTTTTATTTGAATATATGCTTAGAATATGTTGTTAAATATTAAAATTTTTTTATAAATATCCAAAGAGATACTTGTGAATATTAAAAAAGTATACGGCTACCTACAGATAAGAGAGAACTACTATCCTTACCATACCCGTCTCGTTCACATCCTTGTAACAAATATATATTTATTGCCCTATTACATTCCTTTCTCACACTTTATTTCACCTACTTTTCCTATATAGGTTATATTTATGGTAGTAAACAAAGACAGAATTATTTCCTTTTGGAAATTAATTTATTTTATTCGTTTTTTTTATATTTTTATAATAAATAGTGTAGCAAAAAAATTGAAAAATTAATAAAATAGGAAAGTATAATAAGTAATTATATAAATAACAAGAGAACGTTATTTAAATAGAGTTTGTGGATAGACACATATAAGAATATTCTGGAACTGTTTGTACAAATTTTGTTTCGTAATCATTTTTTTTCCTATAGAATTTGACTACATTTTCATTTACACAGATGATCATTTTCTGAAATTTGTCATGTAAAAAACGATAAACTTATAAATATTGTCGTTTAAAATGCAATTAGCGTAGAAAAAGAATGAAAAGTTATATATCTTTGAAAAGAATTTAGCTTTTCTAAGAAAATTATTTAGCGTATATTTAGCATTTCCACCTTGATCGAAACAATATTATAATTAATTTGGCATTCAATAACATTAGAGATCATTTAATCACTTTGGCAATACACATTAATTTATTTATGACATTAAATAATAATATTGTTGTTTTCTGAAGTAACATTTATTTTATTATATAAAAATATACTTTAACGTATTAAAACTTTAATGAGAAGATTATATATATATATATATATATATATATATATATAATAAGTAATATTTTATTTACAAATAAAGAATAGTGTTATCACTATAAAAATATTTATTTTAACCAGGGTTATTTAATTGGAATTATCAAAACTTATGTATGTAACCTGGTCCAGTTACAATTTTGCCCTAATTTTTAAGGGTCTATTATAATCAGATGGATCTAAAGGCTGGTCCATAGGGTGCCAAGGCCCCTAAAGCAAACACCCTAATTCTACACTCACTTGCGAAAACAGCCACTTTACACTCTCCTTTGAATTGCTTTCAGAAGATCTGCTAGGGTTTGGACCTCCTTTCTCTTCCCGCTAGCTCAACTCTGTTCCTACATCACGTAAGTGGTCCTCAACTCGTACACTTTTCTCCCTAGTCGTATTTTCGTGTTTTCAATTTGGGTTCACCGTAGGGAGCTTGTCTTAAATCCGTTCCACTATTTTTCAGCTCTTGAATCCACTCCTAGAGCAATTGTGCTCAACTGTTTGGGTGTCGAAGTCTTCTACTAGCCCTTTCCAGGTAAGGGAAGTTAGGGTTTCACATTTTCAAGTCATATCTGCCTATTGTAGCTTCGTTTTTGTGTTTAAAATGCTTGGGTGTTATTGTGATTGCTTGTAACATTGATAAATGTCGTTTGGTTCTTGGATGTTTGGTTGTTGCATGAGAAAACAATGGTGAGCACTGGTTTTCTCGTCCAAGCGAGCGTGTCTCGCCTAGGCGAGACTAACAGAGGCTCGCCCAGGTCTTCTACATGAGTTGTTGCTCAAGCGACGAGACTTCATTTGGAGTGAGGTGTAGTCTCGCTCAGGTGAAGAGGTCTCGCCTAAGCGAGAGAACGCGAAGGCCACTGTTCCCACTTTTTTTAGCTCTCGCTTAGGCGAAAGGAGCTCACCTGAGGGAGAGAACCCTCTCGCCTGAGCGAGAGAACCCTCTCGCCTGAGCAAGACCTTTCAACCTGAGCGAGAAATGGGCGAGAATATGTCCAGGTCCTGTTTTCTCATTTGTTCTTGGATGTTTGCCACATGTTTGGTTGAATTACTATGTTAAAGCATGGAATGGGTGATTTTGCATGTATTGGATGATTTATGAGCTGAAATTGATAAGTTTGGCATGACTTTGCTATGGGACATGAAAGGATGATTAGTGATAAATTGTTGGCATGAATGATAATATTGCGTTGGTTGGTGAGACATGATTTTGGTATAATCAGGACCTAATTCTACGAAGTTTTCGTGGTGGTGCCTCATGGTCAGGACGTAATTCCATGAATCTCTAAGTGAGATCTCATGGTGGTGCCTCATTGGTCAGGATGTAATTCCACGATGGTTACATGGTGGTGCTTGATGGTCAGGACGTAATTTCATGATCCTTGTTAGTGGGAGTTCATGGTGGTGCCTCATGCTTAGGACGTAATTCCACGAGTTTTGTGATAGTGCCTCATTATATAATTTAGTAAGGATTCAAATAAGAATTGTATCCTGACACTCTAAAGAGTCAGTTAGTCTCACGTAGAGCGTACTGACTCAAGTGGTGAGAGTAGCAGGAGGCCCTAGTCTTTGGCAGGATAATGACCTTAGATGTTTGAAGGCTAACCTTGTGAATGGTAGGGTGAAACCCATTGGCAATTGGCTCTGCAGAGCAGTAGAGGTCACCACAAATGCAAGCATCTGGTGAATCCGACTAATTATATGTATCCGGATAATCGTGTCGTGAGTCTTAGTGTTTTGTTTGTGAGTCTTCACATGCTTGGTTGATGTATGTATCTTTGTCTATAAAATTGTGAGAAATAGCATGATAAACCATTTTTCTACTCTAGCTTACCCTTTCTGCTTGTTGTATGTTCTATGTGTGGTTTTCTCTTTTTGCAATAATCATCAATTTATTGATGGGAGCAGATGTGAAAACTCCTCATGGTCAACAGGGTAATGGAGATTCCATTGCATAGCTTATCTTGGGTCGGACCCCAACTTTTTCTGAGTTTTCTTTAGGGATGTAGCCCATGTATTTCTTTGCCCTTAGGGCACTTACTTTATTGTTGTTAGATTTTTTTTCTCTGTCTTGTTATTGGCATTGTGGTGTGCCTTAGTATTTCATTTTTAAGTACCTTGGATATTTGTAAGGAGTGACTTTGGCTTTATACTCCAAAACTGTGCTTCTTATATCACTCATCGTAATGTTTCATTCAATTATTATTATTTAAATGGGACATTACACCCTGGTGGCCCGGTCAATTTCTAATGGATTTTCCAAAATTTAAAATGCAATTAACATAAAAAAAGAATGAAAAATTATGTATCTTTCAAAATAATTTAGTTTTTCTAAGAAAATTATTTGCTTTTCCACCTTAATTACATTGTTTGGAACAAATTTGGCAGTGCATATATTAATTTATTTTATCTCACTAATAAGAAGTTATTATTTCCAGAATTACCATTTATTTTATTATTGTACAAAATATGTTTTTAAGGATGTCAACATTAATATATATATATATATATATATATATATATATATATATATATATATTTTTTTTAAATAAAAAAAAATATTATTAAAAATTGTTTTAGTTTTTTATTTATTATTTCTAATTATTTCTAATTATTTCTAATTATTTTTAAATATTAAACTTATTAAATAATATTTTAATAATAAAAAATGATATAATTTAATTCAAAGTTGCATGATTGTTTGTTTAAGGTACATATCTTTGGGTAATTATTTTAATAAAAGAAACACTATTTAAACTTACAAAAACTAACATTTAAATATTTGTATATTAAACATCAATAATTAAATTTCACATTTAATTGCAAGTTTTACGTTTCAAAATGTAAACACAAGTTTTTATGAAATTAAAAATTATATATATATATATTGTGTTTATTAGGAAAAACTA
>Ga0214542_1007746_pt1 | contig 18398 bp, 7 predicted proteins | sample CNSS1metaG_FD_160096 | JGI IMG/M metagenome (GOLD analysis project Ga0214542, IMG submission 160096) | Root nodule microbial communities from cowpea collected in UCLA plant growth center, Los Angeles, California, USA - CNSS1 | ecosystem: Host-associated > Plants > Roots > Nodule | place: USA...
ACCCGAAGTCACTGCCATCAAACTTCTCAATCCTCACCTTCCCTTCTTCCAATGCCATTGCTCTTGCTGCTTTGACGAAAGCTCCTGCTGCTTTTGACCAAAGCTCCTGCTGCCTTTGACCAAAGCTTCTGCTGCCTTTGACTAAAGCTTCTGCTGCCTTTGACCAAAGCTCCCACTACTTCTCTAAACTGAGATCCCCAAGAAGAAAAAAATAGAAACCAAATCTTTTCTGATGTGGAAGATCAGACAATGCTGCAACCACAGAGCATACTAAGAAAAATGGCTCTGATACCAATTGTTAGGAACAAGGCAATAAAGGAAAGAATAAAGGAGAGAAAAATAGACACAGAGAATTTAACGTGGTTCGGCTACAATGTGTATGCCTACGTCCACGACTACACTAGGAAGTATTTGTATTTTTTGGTGTATCTTAAAGCTTTACATAGAGTCTCTTATATAGTAAAATAGAGAACCACAACTCACTATTCTAAGCGATGTGGGACTAAATCAAGCACCATAATTCTAACAATTTTCCTCTTGTATGTGACTTTTCTACGCTTTAAACATATCTCTATCTGTTAGAGATCATAAAATTATATTCTAATTGTTGATCAAACTCTTCTTTGGATATTCATCACTAAAAGATGTTGCATATATATTACTTATTGTGCTGTCTTTTTTGTAAAAGATCAAGCGGATGACCTGACTTAGATGTTTTCATTGTTACAGATAATTGAGTTGATCTTCATTGAAAGTGATATTACAGCTCGCTTCAGTTATGATTCAACTATTGAAGATTTTAAGTCATTGAAATAACGTAGAGGAGCACCCTGACTAAAAGGTAACTTTTTTTTTGTTAATATATTATTATGAGTGCTTGTTTTGAATAAAAAAAATTATGTGAAGAAATGAAAAAAAAAATTAAAACAAATAATTTATACATAACAAATATAATTTGACCCCTCTAAAATTTTTGTTCAAGTTCCGCCATTGAAGCTAACCCTAGAAGTCATTAATCAATGAACCTAAAACATGGACTTATGCTAACAATGAGAACAATTATATTGATTTAATATTATTTTCCAACTTGAATGAAGGGAAATACAATTGTAAAAATATAAGCAAATTTCCCTAACAAATTTATATGTATATTAACATTGTAAATGCATAAATAAATATAATGTATGTTTAATAGACAAGAAGTTATGAGCTTGCTATGATTGGTTAGATGAAGTTATAACATCATATGTTTTCGTCTGTTACACTCCTTTGTAGGTCCTTATGTACATCTTTAATCTGATTCCATACTGAGTCTATTCATACCTCAAACAATCTCTCCCTTTAGCAATTGACCACTAGGAATCGAACTCGTGACTTGACTCTGATATCAATTGTTAGGATCGAACGCTTACTACTAGGTCAAAAGTTATAGTTATTAGTCAGGACACAACTATTTTTACCTAACTGCAACAATTTCTCCCTTAACAATTGTCGTGCTAGGAATCCGAACAATACCTTCATCCTTTATTCATTCCTACTCTAAACATATAAAGGTCCTTACGTATATTTCACCCAAACTTGCATAGCTTTTACTCTGTTCAGTCTTATACTTAATATCTAACTCTTGTTTCGTCTATCTCTTAGTTTATCCATTGGCTTAGCCAAAATTTATATTTCTTTCACTGCACTAAAAGCTATGGCCTACTCTTAGTGTAAAACAAATCCTTACGGTCTATACTGAATGAGAATATGTCATGTAAGAAATTTTATAATGACATGATTAAAGTTATAGCGAGTTAAATTTTTCTTTTTTCTTTTTTTTTTAAGTTTTCATGGTATATTCTAGGTAAAAACGAGAATATTTCATAAAAAAATAATATAATAGTAAGAAAAATATATTAGGTAAAGTTCATGTGAATTTTATTCATGAGGGTACCTGTTCTTAAAACTAGCAGGATTGTCATGATCTCACATTTGAAGAATATTTTTATATTCATAACTATTTTACTTGTTTAAGAAAAACATCTATAGGAAAGTGTTGAATTTGACCATTTCCCATTCATTTAGCTAAAAAAAAGAAGATACACGAAATCCTATGTGGGAATGGATATTTAGCCTTTTGGGTACCATGAAACTCATTCATGTTTTGACTCTGTCTAATTTAGACCTAAAAAAGTAGCAATTATGTTTCATGATGTGTATGAACTTTACAAGAATTTTGTGCTTCAAATTTTATATCCACCTGTCCTCATTGATTTGTTGATCCACAGAACACGAAACCATTAGCTTTGAACATTTGAATTATTTTAATTTCTAGCACAAAAGTATCAAAGTCAAAAAATCTAATTGGAAGAATTTTTCCACCTTTGAATAGGAGTGAATAAAATACAAAAAGACAATAAAATACAAAATGACTATAAAATAACTCAAAAGTATTTGTAGTTGGTGGTTTTGACGATTATAACAAAATGTCATCCGTTTTAATTTTTTAACGAAAAATATAATATAAAGAAGGATTAAATATTGGTTAGTCCTTTAAATTTCTATAAAAATTTAAATTAGTTTATCTTTAAAATTTTGAACTAATTTAATTTTTTATTTTTAAAAAATATATAAATTTAGTTTTTTTAATTAAATTTTGTTAAATTTATTTAATGTTTCATCATGAAACATATTTAAAATGTCAAATAAACTTAATAAAATTTAATTGAAAAAATTAAATTCACATAATATTTATATAATGATAAAAAATTAAATTAGACCAAAATTTTGTAAAATGATCAATTCACATTTAATCTAAAAGAAATAAAAAGAAATGTATTTTATAAAAACTTAAAAACTGTAGGAAGTAAAGTAACGAATTCTTCTATTCTCCATAACAAAAGTAAAAATTACCTAAATTAGTATCGCAATTTGAATATTAAAGGTTAGGATGACGACATCCTAATAAGAAAAGAAAAAGGAGTAAAACTTAAGAAATGTTTAGATGGTAAATTTTCTTCTTAAGATTTCAAAAATAGTTTTCCTTTTTTTATATTTTAAATTGATTCACTTATCTTCTTTTTTTTATTTCCATTTAACGTATTCACTTTTATGTCGAGGCTCAGATTCGCTTCAAGACAGCCTCGATAGCCTTTTGAGTTAAAAAAGAAGAAGTGAAATGACACTTAATATATATATATATATATATATATATATATATATATATATATATATATATATATATATATTTTTTTTTTAATTTGACATGCTTTTAGAAATAGAAGTATTTTCAAATCTTCAAACATACATATCTTAAACTTCATTTTTTTTATTTCTTTAAGAGAAAAAAAAAATGATTCAGAGTAAAGACCTACATATTTTTGGTTCTCCAAGCACGAAAAGGATTTACCTAAGTTTGAAAATGTTAACATTTTATGCCATGCTTTGATCACAATATTAGATTATACATTGACAAATAGGAATGGACAAAAAATTTAATTTTCATGATATAATCTATTTTTTCTCTGATCCAATCCATTTAATATCTATAATATTATAAATTCAATCTATTTAAAATCTATTTTATTGGATCTGAATTTCAATATAATCTGCATTTTATATATTTTATGGATTGGATATCCATTCCCTAAATCTAGATTTTCAAAATGGATAATCCAAAATATGCAATCCAAATTTTCAATTTATATTTTTTGTCAGGTAGGTCGAGACAGACTAACCCAAATTTAGTCATATTTGACTGAGCCAGTGTGACCGTATACGAAATTTGGCCGAATTCGGCCGAATTCAATCAAGTTGGTCCCGATCAAAATTTGGCCCAGCAGGTCCTAGGCCAAATTTGGAAGTATTCGATCGAGTTGACCCCTACCTAAATTTGACTGCATTGGGCTGAGTCGACCCAAACAAAATTTGACCGTATTCGGCCGAGGCGACAGCGACAAAAATTTGGCCGTATTCAGCCTAATTGGCTCCGATCAAAATTCAGTTGAATTTAATCGAGGTGGCCCCGATCGAGATTTGGCCGAATCGGCCTTGACCCAAATTTGGCTGTATTCAGCTGAGACGACCTATGACAAAATTTGGTCGTATTTGAATGAGTTTATCACGATCGAAATTTGGCCATATTCAACCGAGTTGGTCACGACCGAAATTCGGCTAAATTCAGTCGAGTCGGCTTCGGTCAAAATTCAATTTTGTTGGCCTCGATTGAAATTTGACATAGTTGGTCCTGGTAAGAATTTTGTCGTATTCGGCAGAGTTGATCGCGATTGAAATTTTTTCGTATTTATGTGAGTCGATCCTGACCTAAATTTCGTCGAATTCAGTCGAGTTGGCCATGACCAAAATTTAGTCGAGTCGGTCGTAGCCCAAATTTAGTCATATTTGGTCGAGTAAGCCCTAGACGAAATTTCATTGTATTTAGCTGAGTCGGTCGTGATAGAAAATTGGTCTTATTCAACCGAGTCAGCCCCAACCGATGAATTTAGTGGAGTCAATCCTGACTGAAATTTGACTGATCAGGCCCTCGCCCAAATGTGGCCGTATTTGGCCAAGTCGGCTCTGACCAAAATTTGGTCGTATTACGCAAAATCGGCTTTGGTCGAAATTCAGACGAATCCAGTGATGTTGATCTCGACTGAACTTTTGTCGAGTCGGCCTTGGCCCGAATTTGATCACGTCGTCCTCGATTGACATTCGTTCGAATTTAGCCGAGTCGACTCTAGCCAAAATTCGGCCGAGTCGATCCCAACCAAAATTCGGCCGAATTTGACCAAGTCAAGCTCAACCAAAATTCGCCTTGGCCCCGACTGAAAGTCAGCTGAGTTTGTCCCATGCTGAAATTTGTCTCGTTGGCCCCAACAAAAATCTACCAAATTCTATGGTATTTGTCTTATGGACACAAGTTCTAGAAAATTCAATTTAAATTTATTTTATGAAAAATAGATTTTGGATGTTGAACTTATCCCAATATTGGATCTGGATTTAAACTTGATCCAAATATTTGGATGTAGATTTTTAAAAAATTCAATCTATTTTTTCTGAAAAAATGAATTTAGATCGAAAATCTAATCCAATTATTTGGATCCAAAATAAATATGGATTGAATCATTAAAAATCCAATCCATGGTCACCCCAATAAAACAATTAATTAAAATTTGTATTACATTGGTCTTTTTGGTCTTTTAAGGAGACTCTGTGAAAAAATATAACCAAAAACAACTCATATTAGATATTGTCATAATCTCCTATCTAAAACAAATAATAAATTTATAAATATTTTTTTTATAATTTAGTCAATCTTCACATCTTTACTAAATATAAATTTTAAACTCCATAGATTCTCAATCTTTGAACTCACCCTAAAGTTTAGTATCAACCCTAATTGTTCATTTAATAAGGGTAAAATGGTTTTTGGGTAGAAAGAAACGTGTTGCTTCTTTTGTACGTGTGACCCGCACACTTAAAATAAGACAATTACAATAATAACGTACGTTTATCACGTGTTATATTAATTCAACATATCTTAAAATGTGTTAATTATTGAATTGTCCAGCCACATATATATAAAAGTAAAGTTTAGACGTAAATTGGTTGGTTTAATAACATACTTTGTGAATCACGTTTAGAGATTTTGAGGTTGGTTAGGTTTAACTTACGTGGCTGTGCACATAGTTTATCGTGGTCTTTTATTATTTTTATTTGTTGATGTATCTCTCGTTAACTAAATGTGGAGCGGTTGCATTAAAAAAAAGTATTATTTTTAATGAGAAAAATAAATACTAAACATTTAATATTTAGAGGGGTAATATATTGATATGATTTACGCTTTAACTCTACTACATCTTTCATTCTCGTGGATTTCGTCGTTCATTAATAAGAAATTATTAAGCTCAAGAGATAAATGACAAACTGGTGTATAAATATATACTAAGATTAAAACCACGAGACCGATAAATATAAAGCTGAATGATTATATTATTTTTGCAAAAATAGTTAATACTTATTTGAATTCATTAGAAAACCTCCCAATCTTTGCTCGAATCGAATATCAGAATATATGCATAACTAAACGATTTCGTGTACATTTTGGTTTACTAATATATGATTGATAAGATATAGCACAGGGGCTTTCATCAATTTGGTATTACTTTAATTAAAATTATTATCTTATTTTAATTTTAACATATATTAACGGATTAAATGATTATAAAACAATATAAATTTTGTAAGTATAACTTATACAATAATGTTTTGAAAAGAATAATAAATTTTAGCTAGTCTAAATTAACAATCCTCATAATTCCTAATTTTACTAATTTGTTTTTTTTATAATATATATATATATATATATATATATATATATATTTTATATATACTTATTTATTTTTAATTTTTCATTAATTAAATTCTTTTTTCTGTGATACTTTTAAATGGATAGTACATCATTATAAAAAATAGTAAATAATTTTGTGAAAAGGAAAAATTAGTACGCGGGCAATACTTTCCTGTATTTAGTAAAAATAAATTGAATTTACATTTAGTTTATTTGTATTAAATAAAAGGCCAATATATCTTATAAGCTACTCTTACCAAATATACTCTAAGACATATTCTTTTGTTTAGTACTCTAGAATAAAATTTATGTAATTTGTTAAGGCAAAGAAAGGTCACAATTGATAATTTTATTATTTAAAAAGTTATACTACAAATAAAAATTTTATTAATCGGATTTCTTTTACAAAAATTACTATTTTTCTAAAACTTTTTTCTTTTTAAAAAAACCTTTTCTTCCTTTTCACTAGATTGTTGACCTTATTTGTTGGAGAATCAAAAACTATATAAGAGATTACTGTAGAGAGCTCTCAATATACATCTAATAGATTATAATTTAAAATAGAATAAGTTTATCTTTTATTTCTTTTTGAGTTAGTGTTGTAATATCCCGGTTGGATATTACTAATTTTTATAAAATAAAAGTAAAAAATAACTACAAAACCTCATTTATTATAATGTCATTTCCAAAATGCGAGAAAAATTTAAAACATTTATTAACTTGTCTGGATATAAAACTTCAAGTTCCAATACCAAAAATATAATTCCATAAACCAACAAAAGTACTATTCTCAAATACATAAAAAATCAAACAATAATAAAAATTCCATAAAATAATCACCCAAGCTAGTCCTTCTCCGGCTCTATGCCTTACCAGCATCACCTGCAACACCATCTGCTCTCATATAACGCATTACACGATCGTGGCCAAACACAAGTAAATAAGGTAAGCTAACATATAAACACACACACACACACACATCGCTGGTTGATTTTGCGTCGGATATTGAATAGGCATGTCAAAGCAGGATAGACCCATCGGGCTGGTCCTCCAAGCTGTTAACAAAGGGCAGGTTGAGTTGAAGTTTCCAACCTGCCAATCCGCTATGGCCCGACCCGCCTAATCCGTCAAATTGGCGAGCCAAAGACAGGTCAGCTCGTCTTGGCTTGGTAGCCCTTTTTTTTTAAATTTTTATGTTTACAAATTAAAAATAATTAAAAAAAAGTAAATAAACATTTTATATTATATATACAAAATTTTTTATATATAAAAAAATTTTATAAAAAAAAAGTAACAGGTCAGCCCACTGGCTCAGTTTGAAGCGGGCGCGAGTTGTATTGTTTAACTTGTTTTTTAGTGGCGGGCCAGTTCAACTCGACCTATTTTGCCACTCCTAATGTTGAATGGTGAACTGTATGAGATGAAAGGCATGATAAAACTTTATAAAAATAAATAAGCTTATATCCTTATGTTTGTTTGTTGTTTGTGGTTGTCCACTACTATGATATTATGTTATACATTAGCATATGTGAGAGATGAGTAGAATGAGAGATTGCTTAGAAGAATTGTAATGTGTAGTAGTGTTGTAGTTTCATATATACATATGTTTGTCTTGTTATATTCCTCCTAGTACTCGAGAGAAATTTAGTCTTTATCAAATTTTCTTTAATTAAACGAAAAATTGTAAATAAAATATATATATATATATATATATATATATATATATATATATAATATGTGATTATTTATACTTAATACCTTACTCAAATACTCTAGTTTAGTAGTGTGATTTTATTAATTTTGAGTGTTACATAATTGTTATCAATTTATTATTATTTAACATTAAATAAAAGAAAAAATATGTTTTTTCTTAAATCAAATTCTTTATAATATAATATGTTTTAATACTTTGATTTCCTGTTTTGTACAAATATCATCTAATCAATATTTTGATGGGTCAGAATAGGTGTATAAATATAATTATTATCCACAAAAAATAAAGATAAAACACAAATTTTATAAGTATCAAGAATATATGTTAGTATGAACTTTTACGTTGAAGGGACACTACGAGTATATACCTACATTCACTCTTATTTTTCCTATCTTAAATATAGGATATATATATATATATATATATATATATATATATATATATATATATATATATATATATATATTTGATTGCAATGAAACTTTATTTTATGAGAATGCTATTATAAGAAAATGGCTAATAAATAAAAATCAAGTTGGAGAAAAATAAATAAATAGAACATATCCAAAATTAATTATTGAAGAAAGAATATGGATCATGTGTAAACGTAGAAACTAAAATTTCGAAAATAAAAGAGCACCAAAACTGTGGATCTAAAATTACAACTTAGTCTAAATTTTAAAATAAAATAAACTCAAAATTATCAAATAAGGTATGAATGTATATAACTAGGCAGAACAGTACATTTTTAACACATATTTTTACTAATTAAAATTTATTAAAAACAATAGATATCGTTGAGTAAAAACAACCCAAATGTATAAATTCCAAAAACATAAATAATGTGTCAATACCCACGTGCCATTCCAATATATCCTTTTTGAAATAAATTATTAGATTATTACAAAATACGAGGGTGAAAGCTCAAAATCGGCAACATTTGTATTCATCTAAATTTCATGGCTACGTTGGAAGCCACAAACTCCAAAGCAAACATCGAAATTAACAACAGCCTCAATTTGCATCATCAAACTCTCACACACACAAATCCCTCTTCTCTCTCAAACACACACAAATCTCTGTTCTTTCTAACACAGAGACAAATGAAAAGCTAACAATATCTTTAGCAACAAAACCATTGAGAATTACTCAAAGCCATGGCTTTTCTCCTTCCCAACCTTCAACCTTCCCTCTTAGCCCAATCCAAATCCAAAGACAAATCAAACCTTCACCAAAACCAAACTCTCTCACCTCAAAAACCCACTTCTCACTTCCCCCTATCTTCTTCCTCTCTCCATGCTTCCACTGCACAAGTTGCACAGCTCAGCACAACACAAGACAATAAGCACCCAAAGGATGAATTCTACCTCAACCTTGGTCTTGCTGTCAGGACCATACGTGAGGACCTTCCTTTGATCTTCATCAAAGACCTTAACTATGACATTTATAGGTATCTTTCTCACCCCATGTGCCCTTCTCTTCACTTTCTTTGGTCTCTGCTGGTTTTTTCCCCCACTTTTAGACACGATTCAAATAGAGTACTCATCCCTTTGTAAATATAATTGTCAATTGAAATTTTCTTTCGTTCTTCATATTGCTCGTTAAATTTGGTTTTGGTTAGCCACATAAAATGCTAAATTTGAAGGATTCTTGAGAAAGGATGAAAGAAGTAATCTCAGTTGCTAACAAAAAATCATCATTTAATTTTGTGTGGATGTATATAACAAACCCTAAATGCATTTTTATATACCATTGCAAAGACAACCATGCTTGTTTACTCTCACTTTTTTCATTTTCTAGAATTGGATACAATTAATGTGGTTTTCTTCCCTTGTTTTTTATATATATTGAGTAGCTTGTTAGAGAAAAAAAAAAGCAGGGGATTAAAACTGAACAGTGAAGCATTTTGCAATATTAGTTGAAGGGCAAAAGGTCCAACAAAATGTATACATCAGAAAAGTTATCACAATTATATATACTGCATGCTTGGAAGGGGGGTTCCTTGTCAAAACTTTTATGGAATTCCAAAAGTAATCCAAATATATAGCTAAAACTGTTATAGGTGTAATGTGATGTATCTGAGTTATATCCTTTTTCTTCTATTGAATGTTATTACTATTTTAAGGAGGTTTTCACTAAGATTTGGTAATTTCAGGGATGACATAACATTCATGGACCCCATGAACACATTTACAGGGATTGATAATTACAAATTGATCTTCTGGGCATTGAGGTTTCACGGCAAAATCTTGTTTCATGAGATTGCACTTGATGTGTACAGGGTGTGGCAGCCTTCAGAGAATGTGATATTGGTGAGGTGGAACCTTAGGGGAGTGCCAAGGGTTCCATGGGAAGCCAAAGGAGAGTTTCAGGGCACTTCAAGGTACAAATTGGACAGAAATGGCAAAATTTATGAACACAAAGTTGATAACTTGGCATTCAATTTCCCACAGAACATTAAACCAGTTTCAGTTTTGGATTTGGTAAGAGCAAGCCCTGCAAGTCCAAATCCTACATATTTGTGGGGTCCTGTTGACTCCTACTCTTCATGGATAGCCTTTTACAAGGCTGTTAGGGAGACATTGGATCAAGAAGGGAGTTTGCTCCTACAAGATGGTTTAGCTACATGTTCATAGCTAGGTATAAATATGATGAATATTTGTTCTGCTGCATAAAGTGGTTTATCTTCAAGGAAAAGAGTGTATATAGATAGGCAGGGATGAAAAAAATGAAAACTTTGTTGTTTGGAGGAAATGGGGATTCATATGTTTTGTTAGCTTATACAAATGATGATATATATCTATTGCAGTTATCGTCTGAAATTCTAATTTCTTTTGGACTATTATTGGTCTGATGCATACACCAGATTTCATTCTCCACGTGAACGTAGACCACACTCGGTTGCTTTTAATTGACAAAGAACTCGTATACCTACTTTTGACAATAATAAAACCTAAAGCAGTATCCACATTTTTGGAATTGTGTATAAAATATTATAACAATTGAGTGTTTTCATCTCAGTTGTAAACATAATGTTTGAACGAAGAGTGTGCATTTGTAACCTAGAAGTGAAAAATGTTACTTGGGCTCAACAAATGTAATGAGTGGAATGGCTATGATAGTCCTCAACACATCAAAATGTAAGTCATGTTAGTCCCAAGGACATAAAAAAGTGTTTTTTTAGTACATGAAGTGATTTGAAGTTAGTGAGAACGTTCGAACAGTGGATATTTTCTTGTAACAAAATGTAATTAAAAGTAACTCTATCATTTACATTCGTTTTAACTTCGGCGAATATGGTCTGCGGAGGATTTTTAAACGATGGGGCAGAGTACAAGATATTTTTCATTTGTAGACAAATGGGTCCTAGTTAATCTTCACAGATATTGTAAGAATAAAGGTAGGATTGGAAATGTGACTGAAAGGGGGTCAAAACAAGGGTATAAACGAGTCCGGAAAAATAGTTTGGTGTAAGAAGGAACAGAGCACTACGTACCACAAGGGGTGATGGAGAAGAAAAGAGAGCTACGTATAAGGGTAGTTTACCATATCTTTATGTTTCCAAAAATGATATGAAAAGGCTATTAGTAGGGATGACAACTAGGCGGAGCGGGGACAAGTTTCGCTATTCCATATTCATCTTGTAGAAAAAATTAATCCTCATTCCCATCCTCATACCCAAACTTAACAGGTATCAAACTTTTGTCTCGTTCGCATTCCCACCATTAGGTAACAAGTATAATCTCATTCTCATACCTGTTTTCTTAATACTTCACTATTAATTTTAATTAATTTTTATAAAATAATAAAAAATTACAGTAAAGTAAACATAATATTATCAAATATTCAATATTAGGAAGATGATTATTTTTTCAATATCAAATACTTTGAAATAAATTATAATTGTTTACATTTTAAATTAGAATACCAAATAAAATTCAATGAGAATCAAAACATTTATTAAATTTGCAAACATTAATCAAACCTGTTGATAAAATTTAAAAATATTTTTTTTAAAATATAAAAGGAAAACAAATATTCAAATTAAAATATATTTTAAATATTTGTTTACTTCAATTTTTTAAATTCTAATGAATCTTTTTTTATACACTAATAAAAGTTATTATACATCACTTGATCAAAATAACGCAAAGAACAAATAATAAAATTTTAACATAGATCTTGTATCTTTTGAACTCCAATATATGTTGGATGGTGATAAAAAAATATTCATGGCAATTACATTAAATTTTATATTATAGTAAATAAAAGTTATTTATACAATTATAGTAAAAAAATTACAGTATGATTGATAATTAGTTAGAAAATAAAAAATAATTAGATAAAATATATCGAAATAGTATTGTACATGATGAAAATAAATAACAAATAAAAATATTAAAAAATTAGCAAATGTGTGTCTTATAAACAATTTGAGAGACTATTAAAAGAAATCGCACGAAGGAAAAAATAAATGTATAATTAAGGGTATGATAAGATGAAAAATACCTTAGAGATCTAAGAAATCTTTTCAAATATCAACATATACTCAATGGTTGAGAACTAAAAAAAATTGTTTTAGCAAAACAAAAAAAATTCTTCCAATGAAACAAAAGTTAATAATAAGTAAATAATTTTTTTATATTACCTAATAAATGGAAGGTTTATACTATTAAACACTTAAATTGAGAATATTAAACATTCTCGCGTGAAAGAAAAATATACAATAAAAAAATATTAAAAAAATAATAAAAATATTCAAATGTGAGACATAAAAAATTTTTAATTGACACACATCATTTTAACATAATTACATAAAAGTTATGATAAAATGAAAAATATATTGGATGTAAATGAGTTTCATGACAAACCAAATAATTAGAAGAAATAAAAAATAGAAAGTATATATATATATATATATATATAGTTACTTAATTAATTATGAATATTTTAATAATTTAAATAGAGACGGAGATATGATGGGGATAATGTACATCCACATACCCATCCCCATACCCAGTTGAGAAAGTCAAGGATTCCCCATACCCATACCTAGTTAATGCGAGGATTCTTCGTCCAAACGGGGACAAGTTCGGACAAACCCACGAGGGAGAGTTTATTTGTTGTCTCTAGGTATTAGGAGAGAAGAGAAAAAGGCCGAGTATCCACTCACACGAAGACATCCAAAAAAGGGAAAAGGTTGCTACAATAGAATTTAGGTAAGAATCTTACGCAAATCTTAAAACTTAAACTATGGAAAGTATAGAACTCCAACTATAGAATAATCAAAGTAAAGAATAATATGCTAAGAAACATATGTTCAAATATCATCTTGATCCAATGGTTAACGAAACAGAAATCCTATTTTTCCCAAATGACCCAAACTAGGAAAAACTGGGTGGCACTCGGCATTGTGAAAGTGGTGTCTGATAGTATATGAGAATACTAAACTCCCTCTTTAAGCTTTGATTGAATAATTTAACATCTCTTAAGTTAATCTTACTTAAAAAACCTCTTAATACTTAGAAATTTCAGGTTTTTAACTCAAGTAGTATTAGATTACGCAGTTAACCTATGTTTTAATGCTTCCTTAAACTCAATTGCATATAAGTTACATATTTAAATGCTAGTCTCCACTAAAAGATCAATTCCACCATCTAGGATCACCAAGCATGCCACAACACCATTTATCACAACTTTAATATATCAAATAATACAATACCAAGGCTTAACAAATTTAACACATCATCTAATCAACACAAATCAGATTAATCAATAATCACCAGCTCAATATCACACATAATTTTATTCACAACAAACAATTAGAACAAAGCTCAACATGTAAAAGTTAAAATTAGCTTCCATCACCTAACAAGACAGCTCAAGACTACTTTAAGATCCCAAACCATCTTTAAACTCATAGGATGTTCTATCTACATATAGAAACACCACAAGAATGATCATACCATACCATTATTATCATTGATCAAAAGAGACTCACATTGATGACTCTAAAGACACATGTAGACAAAGAAAATCAAGGACAAACCGATTAAGCCAGAAAACAAAGGAAGAAAACCAATTTACTCAATAGGGAGAAATTGATCGGTTAACCTTGTAGAACTTGATGTCCTGATCATAGAGGCGGTCTCTAATAGTCAAACAAATGAGCCAGCAGATAAGAAACTTGGAGAGATGGGAGAAAACCCTATAAAAGTGATTTATAGAGAGACGATTATTTTATATAAAATGAAATTCAACTATAAGAAATATTTATATAGCTTAAACTTTTTATAGTTAAAATATTGTAGTGTTCTCTTTTTATAAAAACCACCAATTCTCTTAAGCCATTTTCTATGTTCTTAGAATAATAATACAAAAAATAATAATAATAATAACAACAACAACAATAATAATAATAATAATAATAATAATAATAATAATAATGACAATAATAATTATAGTAAATAAAATAATAATAATAATAATAATAATAATAATAAACTTATTATTATTATTATTATTATTATTATTATTATTATTATTATTTGTTGTGTTGGTCCCACGTGCAATAAGGGAAAGAGTGAAAATACACAAAAATCAAAGAACCTTTATGTAGAGGTCAAATTTTCAAGATGTTTTGGTAAATTGAAGTGACATTTTCGTAAATCAAGAAAAGTGATGCAAAATGACAAAAAACCCAAATGACCCAACATATTTCACACAAGTAAGTAGGAATATTTTAGTCAATAAAATAGTATTTGAATGTAAAATGATGGAATAACCAAATGAAAGGGCATCTGTCAAAGTACACAAAAACTGCAAATTTGAGAGAGAAATTAGCGAGGAAAAACATTTTTCACTAATTTCTCACTTTCTAGCGAGGGATCAATGACAAAACAATTTTGTAACTAATTTTAGAGGGATTAACAACAAAGAATTTCGTAGTTAATTTGGGAGGGAAATTGGCTACAAAAATTATTTCTCATTAATTTCTCTCTATTTAGTGAGGGATCGACAACAACAAAAAATTTCATAGCTAATTTGCGAGAAAAATTAGTAAAGAAATTTTTACTCACTAATTTTTTACTATTTATCGAGGGATCAATGACAAACTAATATAATAGCTAAGTTGTAGCTACTTAGTTATGGTTTGAGAAATGTATACTATTTTGTTGCTAATCCCTCATAAAATTAAACTTTTAGCTAGGAAAGGATATTTTAGCTAGTCTGTAGCTAATAAATAAAATTTATAATGAAAAAATAACATCCAAATAGTGAGATATTGAAAAAAATAATATCCAAATGAGTGAGAGACTAAAAAATAATATCCAAATTGAAAAAAATTTGCTTTGAATCTGCTAGGAGTTAACTAAAGATAAAATTTGCTACGGATCATTTAGGGATAAAATTTGTTCTAGATCAACTAGGAATTAGTTAGGGATAAAATTTGTTATGAATACTCCAGGGATTGACTAGGGATAAATTTTGCTATGAATCATCTAGGGATAAAATTTGCTATAGGATCAATTATGAATTAGCTACGAATCAACTACAAATTACGCAAGGATAAAATTTAATGCATTAGTGAGACTTTAGAGAGGGATTTGCTATGAAAATTGTGACAAAAATGACTTTTTTTTCCTTCCCAAAGGTTTTTTTTTTTTCCAAAATGGGTTTCTTTTCTACTTGAAGAGTTGTTGTTTTTGACCTTTGTCAAACCCCTTATTTATATTAGTATTAGACTGGTTTGCAGCTTTGTACTTGATTTTGTAATTAAATATCTTTAATATATATCTTTTAATCTTTGTAGATTCCACATCTTTAATATATTCTTCAAATATTCTAATTTATAATTGAAGTAACCAACTCAGTGGATAACGTTGATATATTCCTTTAATATTCAGTAATCTCCACTAATTTTGTCGATAATATTCTTAAATCTTTGATATTTTCACTTATCTACAAAATATAAACCAAATATTTATCTTTTCTAATATTCATAAATCTTTGTTTGCCCTCCTTTCTACTATTTCCAAATTTAACTTTTCCAATTTGTGTATAAGAAATCAAAAGTTAACTAGATTTGAGATTGTTCTTTCATAATTAGGATTTAAATTTGAAACTAATGGATAAAATAGAGGCTTAAATAATGATTTAGTCCTAGTTTTGAGATTTTTTTAATTTTTATTTTTTTTAAATTAAAATTTTTTATTTAAAAAAATTCCATGTGTCAAGCCAATATCATGCCACGTGCCAGAGTCAATTTTTCATATTTCAATTTGGTCATAATATTCGTATTTTTTTTTTCAATTTGGTTCTAATATTTTTTTAATTTAACATTTTTGTTCCTCTCCAAATTGAGACAAAATTTAATGTATATATAAATGTTATATGGATATTCTTATTAAAAGTCATATTTTTATTAAATATTTTTAATTTTGAGTTAGAGTTAATTTAAAATTGCCTCTTAAAAATTTAAAAGTAAGGAATAACACCATTAATTTAAGTATTTTTAACCTCTTAAACTTTTAAATTAATGGTATTATTGCCTACTTTGAAATTTTTTGTTTTAATTTTAAACCAACTATAAAACTAAATTAAATTAAAAAAAATGGTGTTATTGCCTACTTTGAAATTTTTTGTTTTAATTTTAAACTAACTATAACTCTAAATTAAATTAAAAAAAAATTATGACCAAATTGAAAAAAAAAAATTACAAATATTAGGACCAAATCTATTACATATTAAGAAAAGAAGATACTGCCAAAATTACTACATTACCCATTGTCTTTTATTGACAAGTGTCCTAAAAAATAATTTTTTCATCATTTTAAAACATTGTTATAAAAGAATTCGAGTTCAAATCCTACAAAAGCCAATTGGTTTTTATTTTTTCATTTATTTCTATTACATATTAATAAAAAAAGATACTACCAAAATTACTACATTACTCCTTGTCTTTTATTGACAAGTGTCTTAAGAATTTTTTTTTTCATTTTAAAACTCAGGTACAAAAGGACCTGGGTTTAAATTCTACAAAAGTTAATATGTTTTTATTTTCTCATTTATTTATGATTTCAACTACAATATTAATTATAAGTAATATTATTATTTGTAATATGTTTATAATTTTTATTATTTGTAATTATTAATAATAATATTATTATTATTCTCGTTATATGTTACTATTCTATATTATTATTTATATTATTATTGTTAATAATATTATTAATATTATTAACAGTAATAAACTTATTAATGTTATTAGTAATATTAGGTAATATACTAATTTTATTATTATATATTATTGATACGAGAAAACAAGTACTAAAAAAGTTATTATTGTTATCATCAGTATTATTATTGTTATTAGTGTTATTAATAATTATTATATAATTATTATATTATTATAATTACTATTGTATTTAATTTAAAAAATGGTATTCCGAAAATATTATGTTATTAACCATCATAATTATTATTATTACTAGTATTTTTTAACCGTGCAACGCACGACATCTCGAATTTTAAAATTAAAAATTATAGTATATTTATTAAATTAATTTGAAATTATAAAAGTATAATTAAGTTTAATATAAATTTTATTTTATAAAATTTAATAATAATATTTTAATTGATTTTATAATAAAAATGTATTTAAGTTATTTATATATATTTTTAATAAAATGTATTATATATAATTATTTTAAATAATATATTAAGATTCAGATAATTAAAATTAAGAAATCAAATTTAATTTTGAATGAAATATTGAGTAAAAAATGTAGAAAAATATAATAGTTGTTTCTCTAATAATTAAAATGATGGACGGTATAGAAATTGTTGAGTAGACTTAATAAAGATAGAAACATTAGACGATACAAAAAAATGTGAAGAGTAAACGATATAAAGCTACAAATGATAGATCGTGCATATAAATGTAATGTTTAATTAGTCAGATAGTACTTACTCTCTTCAGATGTCTCAGTTTGGTACTCACTTTTAAAAATGTGTCAATCGAATCCCAACTTTTAAAAAAATGTCTCAATTAGGTTCCTTTCACTCTTATAAGTCATTTTAAATATCGATACCATTAATGACATTAATATTTTTTTCTCAAAGGGACCTGATTAAGACATCTTTTTCAAAGTTAGGACCCAATTGACACCTTTGTAAAAGTGGTATGAAACTGACATATCCAAACAAAAGTGAGTATTATCCGACTAATTACACCTAAATATAAATAGTAGATTCTTTAAAGATACAAATGTTAGACTACAAACAAAATATAAATAGTAAACAATCAAAACTTACAAAATGTAGACTATGTAGACAAATATAAATAGT
>Ga0214542_1007749_pt1 | contig 18397 bp, 12 predicted proteins | sample CNSS1metaG_FD_160096 | JGI IMG/M metagenome (GOLD analysis project Ga0214542, IMG submission 160096) | Root nodule microbial communities from cowpea collected in UCLA plant growth center, Los Angeles, California, USA - CNSS1 | ecosystem: Host-associated > Plants > Roots > Nodule | place: USA...
TCTTACTCTATTGTTCTGCCTCTCTCTTTATTTTATAGCCTCCTCTCCACTAGGTTTAAGTGAGACATGGGCTTCTCAAATTTTGGGCCTTTTCTCCACATAGGAAGGGAGCCCAATACCCAACAGTTCATCATATGAAGTTCGTGACGCGCCTTACTTTCCCGGGTTTGATTCTAGTTCAGAATCTGGCCCTTTGTATGGTGAAGCTTCAACTCATCATTGGTACAACACCAGAGTTTCATCTGAAAATTATCAACCTTTTGGGCAGATTCCGTATGATTGGAGAAATGAATATGAAGATGGCCCAGAACATACTTCAAGTGGTTATTATTGTGAATATGGCTTAGGCGTCAATGATGAAAATGACTGTTCTTTTGATGGGGCAATGCTGATGCAACAGGAGAAGTTTGGTTTTCCTTATTTCAATGACTATCTGCAAGCACCAGTGAATGTGAATCCATGTGTTCCTTTCCCACCACCCCATGTTTTAGCTTCTGGATACATGCATGAAAACTCTTCTGAATACTTTCCAAGCTACAATATGCCTCATTATCAGAACACAGCTCCATTTCCATTTGCAAGACCATTCTATGAGGGAGAATCTACTGAACCATTTGATTATAGCTCGTTACTACCATTTAACAATGGTTCCAGCTCTGGTAATTCATCTTGGCAGACAGGTGCTTTAAGCTACACGCCAAAAGATTATGAGAACACTAGTACTGAAGCTATCAATTCAGATTCTAAAGCTCTTGAATTAGGCAACAAACTGTTAAAGACTGCGCCTAACTCATCAGTTCCTGATCTTGCTGGCCCTTCTAGTTCGAGTCAGAGAACCGTTGATGACCAACGTTTTCGACCGGTTGCAGATGGTTCCGCTGGACCATCTTTTCCAGTTCCTACCATGTTCCCATTCTACAATCTTCAGGGTACTTCAGGGTACTTTGTGAATGAAGGTTATGATATACTGGATAGTGATTTTTTAAGCTATTGGTGGAATCTGCAATATGGAAGGTTTTGCAAGAATCAAATACCAAAGTTGCCTTTTCCTCCCTCTACCACACTGCCAATGCATTTAAGGGCCCAATTTGCAGGGCACATGAAACCTCTGCAAGATATCATGAACAATATGGAGCATGTTCAAACCCCAGTTCCTGTGATGCCATACGGAGATGTTCCCTTTCATTGGAATATTAATGAAGGTGGTGGTTTTTGGCTTCCAAGAACTAGTGATGGGACTGGGACTTACTTTCCAAGGACAGATCCTTCAAGTTATTACGAGGTCAATATACTTACTACCCTTTCAGTTGTGTTGTGTTGTGTCTTGATGATAGGGGAAAATGTTGCTTGTGAGTTTTCTCTTAAAATATTTTATAGAGCATAATATGGTTTTCATGTTTGAAGTATCAGTTTTGCAAGAAAAAGCGTCTTCCGCTAAGTCCATACATCCAAAATCCCAAATATGAAAAGAAGGATAATCATTGTGAAAGGGATGAGAGTTTGCATTTGAATTCAAATGAAAGGTTCCCCGGCTATGGCCAGTTGCGGGGAAAATTTGAGAAGCCAGGTAGGTGATTCTTTCATCCATCACCCATGTCTGGTACATTTTGCTGTTACAACCTTTTTCTCATCAACCTTTTCAATGTATCGGTACGATAAAATAAATATAGGTCATTATTATTAATAGGAAGCTTGTGTTTGGTTCTCTTGGACCATTTCTCAGGTTCAAGTGAATCATCCCATCGAGGTGAAAGCTCTAGCTCAGCAAGAGGTTCTAGTGAGGTGGCAAAATCCGGAAGAGATTCTGAAAGCACTTCTAGACATGAGCCCTCATCCTCAAAACCCCTCTGGTAATGCTTTTATTCTTTTACTTCAATGCTTTTATGGTATATTAGTTTGATATGTGCTTATAGATGCAGATGTTTTGTCTTACCATCTTATCAGAATTTTGTGTGATCAATTCAACAGGGTTCGACAAGAGGGAAAACCGATCAATAAACGAAGATGAAGTGGCAATAGTGAGAATACATACTCATGTTCTGTCTACAGGTTGTGAGGGATTCAAGTTGCTGAGAAGAAGAAAGTGATTTATCACCAGTTTACCATCTTCTTTGTCTGGAGAGTCTTTTTTAGTATGAAAAATACTATATAGATTGTGAGAAGGTTATGAAAATTACTAAATAGACAATTTAATCCTGCTTTGAAAATGTTATCATGAATGACTTGTTGCATAAAGACTAGTAGTTATTACTTCTTGAAACATTTTTACAAGCTAGTAATATACATAGTCGTTATTTTACATACCAACTACTTGAAAAGGAAACAACAGTCATCCCCACTTCTCCAAAACCATCGTGGGAAGTAACTATGTGCACTGCAAAATTACTCCTTTGATGATCATCTACGCCTTAACCAAAATTTATAGGCCTTATTTTAGTAAGCGTTTTTCCTCCATTTTGCCAAACTTGACAAAAACATTAGTACTTCCGATGGGTCGCGCAAGGAGTACAAAGCCCTAGTTTCTCTTGGAACTGAAGACACTATGATTGGATAACCTTGCTCTCTACTCTGTATCACCTGCACAAGTTTCACAACAAATCTGTAACTATCAACTCTGCATATTCTTCAAGAGTGTTGCAGAAAAAAGACAGTGAAGTAGAGTGAGGCATACCTTAAAAGCATCTTCATCAGTTCTATCATCGCCAATATACACAGGAAGGATATCATTGCAACTGCTTAATCCTAATGTGTCAAGAAAATATTCTACAGCATTTCCTTTGTTCCACTTTATAGAGGGCCTTATTTCCATAACCTACAAATAAACAGTATTATTAGGTGCTTTTGTTCAGTGCCGAAGAGAAAACCAATAGAATTGAATAAAGAGTTAAAGAGTTAAAAATGCATATACAATCTGAATACCTTTTTACCCTCTGTCAAGCAAAATTGTGGATGATTTTCAAGCACACACTTCACTTTCTCTTCCAAAAATCCATAATCCTGGATTTAAACATATTTAAAAAATATATATTGTTAATCATTGGGGAAGAGAGAAATCATAAGAAAAAAAATATTAGATATTGAATTAAAGGTTACCTTTTCTTGGACCTGCCGGAAGTGTACAGAGACGCAGAATCCGTTGTCCTCAACCATTGCTCCTTTGATTTCCTCTACTTCATTCTTTAGTATTCTTAGTATCTGTTAACACAAACATTCAGTTTTGTAGCATACTAAGGATTAAAGGACAGTTTTTACAGTAGATTGTACTGTCTACAAAAAATTACTGCAAAAAGTGAGAAACGTGGAAAGACTCATAACCAAAACCATAAAATAGCTCTATAGGATTTTGTAACTGTACTGACCTCTCTAATTGCAGGCAAATACTTCTTGGCAGGTTGAAAAGGAACTTCAGTGCACTAAAAATTGAAAATACTTACATTAAGTAACTATATAAGAGAGAAATTTATGTAGGAAAACACAAAGTAGTGGTACTGTAACATATTTTTAAGCTTTTTGTTAACACAAAAAAGACATAACATTCATATTTAACTTCATCCAACGTTTCATTCTTAAAAGACTCAAAAAAACTGAGGACAGAGTTGCTCACGCTTTTGTTAATGGCAATCTCAATATGCTCCCCTGCAGAAGATGTAATTGGCATTGATGGTGCCATTATGTCCATGCCATGGCTCCCAGCATAATACAAATTGTTCAACTTCACGAAATCTTGTACCTAAACCATAAGTAGAGTTAAGACTTATAATTAAAACTCTTTGGCATCAAATTGAATAATTGATCAACTAACTTTATCTCTGCTTCTTCCACTAATTATTGCTGTTGGAAAATAGGTAGCAACTTCATGTACTGTAGCACGCATCTGTCATTCGCATTATACACCTCATTCAGTCAAGTAGAATTTCTAAAAATTTGATTTAATACATGAAATGGTTATATAATGTGGTTAATTACCTCTTCAGACATGAAAGCACGATCAGGATCATTCACAATTGGGGATAAGGTACCATCATAATCCAGAAAAAGGATGATCCTTTTCCCTATGGCGTTTTTCATCAACCTTTCAAATGAGTTCAGTGCTGAAGGGTGTCTTACCTAATAAAAAAACAAATAACATAAGCAACCCATCAACTTTAGTACTCTAGTGTACAATGTTGTTTTGTTCTGTTTGTCCTGAGAATTTTTCTTGTATCATGTTTCTGTGTAAATGGTGTCTTGTGAGGAAGCAAGAAAATAATTTAATTTTTTTAATTAGAAAAATGTTACTTACCATCCATGAATCATATCCAGACAAAATGTAGTTGGAATTGGATTGGGAATGCTCAATGAAATTCAGTGTAGTCTTTTGAAATAATGAGTTTTCCTGAACATCAATTGGGACTTCCTTTCCTTTGAAAATTGGTTGTGGTATCCATTTAGCACCATGAGAATGTGCTGTTTGAAATCCCATAATCTCTTTTAACTGCATCAACTTCTTCTTGATAATCTAATATATATATATCACAAAATAAAATAAGAAATAAGTGGTTAGATTTCTTTCTAAACAATTTAGTGTCAACAAAAGAAAAGATATAAAAGCATGTCATGATTTACCTTGAATGTGACAAGGAGGAGAAATATATAATTCATATTTAGTTGAGATCTACAACACTAATTACTTCCAGCTCTTACACAAACTGAAAAGAAAAATAGTAAAGATATAAATTCACATCATAACATTAATTTTATCAGTCATTAAACAAACAATATGAATAAATAACATTAATGTTTCAGGATAATAATATCAATGATCAAGCATAAACAAATAGTTCCATCATAATTTTTTTTTCACTTGTTGTCCTTTAACAACCACAACAAAAAAATATCTGAATAGGGTTTATGTTTTCTTATGGGCTCCAAGCCCAACTAATAATTGCTGCGGCAAGGACAAACTTGGTAGAAAGATAAAGCTTAACTATCTGTGGGTCCCACCTTGAGCATGAAATGATGATTGTGATCTACATGTAACTACAAACCATAATTATTATTCTATTTCTTTCAATCTTGTCCTAAATTTTATCTTACATTTTCTAAAAGGTTGTTGGCAATAAAATAATAAAAAAGAAAAAATAATTTTTATATCTACAAAATTATACTTTACTGATATTTTGAAGCGCAAATATGGAAACAGATTTTTTTTTTCTTTTTTAACAGTTGGTTTGCATTTATTGTTACACTTATTATTTGAAAATACATATTTTTATTTTACTAAAAACGGATTTGAAGCATTATAAAGAGCTATAAATATTTTACTCTTAAGCAGTATTAAAAATTACCTAAAATTTTAATAAGTTAGAGTTTTGGTGCATTATTTGAGTATATTTAAACTTTTCTTGAACTTTTTATATTTTCAAAACTCAAATTTAATATCTTATATGTTATTTATGAGAAATCAAAATTCACTCAAGAAACTAATAAACAAGATAGAACAGCTTTTGCAATGTTCTCCCAGAAAAAAAAAAATCTGTTCAAATTTCTAAACTTTTAACCAAACCAAAATTAAACAAATGATAGCTTCTAAGCAACGCACAAAAATACACAAGCTTCTATTCTTTCATCTTTACACTGTGTGCCCTTTTTAAAAGTTATCATCTAATCAATTATATATAAAATAATCACACAGATTTAATTTAAAAAATTCATAATAACTTTAAAAATCATTTTTCATTTATCACGTCAAACTACTGTTCACACTGTTTTGATCAAGACTAATATAATTTGATTTATAAAAAATAGATACTGAACACATCTAAGCATATTCAACCTTGACTAAAAGTCCATATATGCTTGAAACATAACTTGAAAAAAAAAAACATAACAAAGGTATAATAATTATGCTCTAGTCAAATGGTTGTTCAAAATTCTCTACATAGAATGAACTAACATGGTTGTCCAACAAAATCATGACATGTACTGGTCTCGTAGACCAGATTAGTTATTTGGTTGCTACTATTTCTATCCTATCAGAAAAAACCTCAATCTAAAACATAGGTTTTATATAATCAAGTAGGTTCATAAGAAAATAGAGAAGAAGTTACCAAAGTCATGGATTACTAATTATTTGAAGAAGTGCTTAAAATAGTTTTGATCTAGGAAGTCATTTTCAGCAATCAAGTTCAACAGCAACTTTAATAAGCAAAAAAGTATTGTGTCCATTTTCAATCATTCTGGAGAAACCATCAGCTAACAAATGCTTCCAGTGGGCCAAGTAACTAAGGAATAAAGTAGCTGCACAACATGGAAGTCATTTTCTGTATGTAAAATTTTTTATCTCTGGTTTAGACAGAAATGCATGGAAACAACACAAAAAAAACAAAAGGACAATACATTATTGAAATACAAGATTTGACAAGTTGTCTTCATACAAAGACAAAGTTTGAAAGAGTTCCATGGGTAGGGTAGGATATTAGTCTATTCTGACTCAGATGACAGTGACACAAACTAAAAAAAGTTGGAATTTTAGGCCTACATCAACGGAGTAACGGATCTATGTGTTGGTTTGGTTCCACTCAACTACCCTTATCTCCTTCTAACTGAATCACTTCCTTCACTAATATAACACACACATACAACAACTTATATCAATGTTCTCTCAGACACTCTCACATGACAAACCAGTACCTAGGCACATCATCTGTTGCTAGTGGTTTCATGATCACAGATGAACAGTAACAACAACAATGATGTTTCTTCAGCTCAGATGAACTCTATGGGAAGTGTTAAACCACTTCAATGAAATAAGATATAATATGCAAGAGAATACATAAGGAAATGCTAGCTGGGGAGTGAAATTACAACAAATATATGTTTGTTCTTGAAATAAACTCTTGAAGAAAAAATGCTCCTTCAGATCATTGCAGATCATATAGGAGCATAAAATGGTTTCCATTGAAAGAACATATAAGCTTTACCTGCCATTGAATGAACAAATCTTTAGCTTTACTGGGAATTGACAAATAGATTAGACAAAAATTGGAAAATGACTTTTACTTTCCATAGAAATAATTAAAACAATAATTTTTATCTATAACTATATGGTTAAATCAGATAGAGTGCTTGAGATTGAATAAAATGTCCATTCATAGAGTATCTTTTATCAACATTTCATACCCACAGATTATTTTGTTTGTGATATATATATAAATATATCCCTTTCTTTTCTATCAGACATGACTTTTTTTTGTCCCCCAAACCTCAGAATAAACAAAAGCATATTGGTTATCAAAACAGTTTGAACTCTGTTTTATCCTGGAATGAAAAGTGACAAATCAAGGTTGGTAAATCTGTTATTAAATGAAATTAACCACATATTTCTGAACAGTCTTTTCTACCAATGAAAAAGAAATATAAGAAACCAACAAAACAGTAAGAAAAGAGTAAACAAGTGAGTATGCATTAACAATACACGTGTAAGAACGAGAAACCAGACACACATTCTTTTTTTATCTGTTAAAGAAAGAATAAAAAGATGGTCTGAGAAAAATGACTCTTGACTTTTGAGGTCCAGAGTGTGAATCCAAATAAGAACTACCAAGAAGTTAATTTAATCATATACGACAAAGAGATTTCACGTGTCGGTTAACACAAGGGTTGATGCCAAAAGGTTCAGAAACCAGGAAGTGTAAGTGTACCGGACATTCAAGTACGACAAACTGGTCAAGTCTAAAGAAAACTATTGGTACCTAATGCTGAACACCATTACTTCTTCGCTAATAAACAAATTTATAATCAATTAATTTAACAATATAGTAATAAAAAATGGACAAAATTTTAAACATTTGGGTCAAACATATGAATTATGGTAACTGTACACTTGTACCAGATGTACTAGTTAATTATGCAGAAGTATATACTTTTAAGAATAAAAGAATAATGAACTTACCTTTGACCTACAAGCTACCTAATCAGTGAATACCTTCATGCAGTGTAAGAAAGGCACATGAATGAAAATTCCATACTATACTATACTATACGTGTTGAATATATATCTTACAAATATCTTTTTACTGTGTCACTTATTCCAATAAGTGCAGCAAAAGGTTGATTTTAATTCAATTGGTTTCAGCAAAAGCTTCCAATTTATATATGTTTAAGGAAACACAAAAATAACTGAAACAAAAACTACTTACTATTAGTTCAAAGAGGAAATACAAATATTTTGTACTGTAAAACTGTAAAAAAGCATATTCATTTGTATACAGTCTTATATTTTTCTATTTTACATAAACAAAAAAAAATATTCAGAAATACACTACAACTGTTATCCTTAATTAAAAGGCAAAATACAACTCAGGCATCAAGGATCTAGAGGCTATTTAGTAGATTCAAGGCACTTTTCCTGTCCTACAGAGGACAAAATCTAGCTCTTAAACATTTGAAGATTTTGTACAGAAATCTTGTGTTCTGCTAACATGTTGATTCCACATACCCACAGAAAGACTCACATACATTATATATTATTTATACATAGTTTTTCTCTTTCTTAAAATAAATGTAGTTGTCTTGGGTTAGTTGAGTATTAAAGACTCTGACGCTTGTTGTGGCAGCTACATGCAATCGGCAATTCATTCTACTTGTTTCTCATTTCACAGTGGAAAATGCTAGAAAAAACTAAAATATATATAAAAAAAAATAGAAAAGAAAAAATACAGAACAGAATAATATTCTACAGAAGAAAAAAAAGAGTAAAGAAAGTGTAAAGCAGAGGAAACGATGATAAGTTGACACGACAAATAAAAGTGCATGAAGGGAGAGGTTTTTGTGAGGAAATTAAAGAAGCGTCCAAAACCAGACACAGAGACAAAACATTTTCTATGGACTACTGACTTTAACCGTTATCTAGGCACATGTCCTTTCACCCAATCTCTAGCATACTACTCAGTTGGAACCTTTCTACTACAAAAACTGAATTGCGTCGGAACGTGGGCCTAACCCAGTGCCACATGTACGGTACACATATTGTGGCTGAAGAAAACCCAAGAGCGCGTGGCAGCAAACCTTTATGGACCCGAATGGTTGTTTGGAAAAATAGGAAAAAAGATAAAGAAAAATCCAAAAAACTGAATTCCAACCGCTTTTTTCGTTTCTCGTGCATAAAACCCTTTTCTCCTTCTACTTTTTCCCATGAAACCAAAAAACCATGATTATTATTAAATGTGGTGGAAAAAAAGAAAATAATAATGAGATGGGAGCCGTGGCTGAAAGGGAATCCAAATCGACCAAAAAAAAAATTAACACAGATGAAGATGAAGAAGAATGTGAAAAAAAAATACATGAAGATGAAGAATATGAAAAAAAGATGTGAAGGTGGTGAAGAATATAATCTCACCGACAATTATTATTATTTTACAAAAACGACAGAGAATGGAATAGAATGGAAGCTTTGTTGAAGATACCACATAAAAAAGGACATGCAATGAAGAAAAATGAAGATATTGGATGAGTAATGAGATACGAAGAGGAAGAGCATGAGTAATAATGACATTATGTTATAATCCAAGCAAAAACCATGGTTAAAGCAATAAACATGGCGAAATTTGCAGAGAAACATGGATGATAATATATATGCATATGACTTAGTGAGAAGGTAGGGTCTTACCAAGATTATGCAGTGATGGTGGTTACTGTGATGGAATTGATATCTGAGAAGAAGAAGAAGAAAGAGAGAGAGAGAGAAAGAAGAGTTAGAATAAAGGGTGTGAGGGAGAGAGAGGAAGGGGAGAAGGTAGAGAAGGAGAAGAGAGGTATTTATAGGAGGGGGTTTTGAGGAGTATAGGGTTTGGTGAATGCCAAGTGCAAAAGGTGGGCCATGCAGAGGAGAGATTCCATTAACTGCTATTTTGAACTTCCATGATTTGGGTCTTCCAACATTAAACAATGTGTAATGACTAATATAGGTCTAATAAATTTGCTGTTTTGGCAAATTTAGTATTTTCTAAACACAGTACTCCTCTCTCCAACACTTTTTTTGTTAATCATGTCGTACTTCTGTCTTCTGAATTTCTATTTTCCTTTAATTTACAATAAAAGAAATCTATTTTTTTCTTGTTTTTTCTTTATTGCTATATTTTTTTTTTCCTTTTTTGACTTACAAGCATGAAATTTAGGTGAAAATCTATTTATAAAGATAATTCAGGAGATTTGATTTTTCCATTTGGATTTTCATGTGACTAAAGATACTATTATACTTCAAGAATAGATCTATTAGGTGGGAGTGATATTTGTTTGGAGCTAAATAAAACATCAAACACCTTATTACTTCAAAATAGATCTATTTGGTCTATCCTTAACTGTTTATTAAAAATGTGAAATTTTAAGGTTCTAAAAAGGAAAACACTGGACAATTAGATCTAATGAAGCAAGCAAAGATGTTTACAAACATATATAACCTTAATGTATATGATATCGAAATACTTTTTAGCACACATGTAATAATTTGCACAGTATATATGTCTAAGTGATACTGGATAGACATCGTTGAAGTATCATAAGCAGTGAAAACAGAATAAAAAGATAAAGTTAGAAATATTTAGACATTATCACATACTTTCTGATAACCACACTAATTGTAGATGTTTGCGATATTTGTTATAAAAGTTCATTTTTATGATAAATTGTCTTGTATTAATATTGCTTTTAATTATAATTTTTTTCAAAATCATAGATAATTTATGTTTGGAAAATTTTTAAAGAATAATAAATTAGTATTGTCCACTTTAAATATACTGCATGATATGATTATGAAAAAAATCAGTTAAAATTTGAAAAGAAAAAATAAAATATTTTTATTTTTATTATAGAAGTGAACTTACTTTAATTAATAAATATAGTTGAAATTTATATCAAACTGTTATATTTTTTTTATAGATTATAAAATATTGTTACTTTCAATTTTTAAGAACTAAAACAAGCACAAATAGGCCAGCTTAAAAACAAGCTAGTACAACTCACTAAATTAGTATTCAGTGAGAAGAGCGTCCAATGGTACCAGGAGTGTTTAGTGGTACTTGCAGCTTTCAATGCTCCAATCCACTCCAGCACACTTTGAAGTGAACACCTAAAGATATCTTTGCAGCACAAGGCACCACGAACCCCTAATGCTCCTTAACTTTTGTGTCCAACGAAACTTAGGTGGGGTCCAATGTCACTTAGGTGGGGCCCATCGTCATTAAGGTGGGGTCGAGCATCAAAATCCCTAAAGCTTTTTGGCAGAAGGGCATGTGGTGCTCAAGGACGGAGCTTCTTAGAGACAGGGAGGGGCCATGGACCCCCCTAAAATTTTGAAATTTTTTTAATTTTATATATATATATATATATATATATATATATATATATATATATATATATATTGTAAATATATTTGAAATTTTTTAAACTTTTTAAATTGTAGGTAGTAGTATATTTTAGGAATTGATAAAAATTAAATTGTGTATAAAGCATAAAATTAAATATAATAAAGAATAAAAATATTTATGTTTAATTTCTCTTTTGGTTCCTATTTTTGTCCAAGAATTACAACAAAGCAAACCATTCATACTAAGAGTTTCAATTTTAATGAAAAAGACATTGATCCGTTTCAAGAAATTTAACGAAATTTATCTAAAAGACCAAATTGCATAAATTTTTCAAAAATCGAGACCAAATTGAGACAAATAACTGGACGACCAACTTAACATTTTTAAACGAGATCATGAATCAAAAGAGTAATTAAACCTAATATTTATTAAGATAATTTTTATTTTCCTTCTCATTCTCCTTTTAGTTTTTTACAAATTGCAATCATCTCTCACTCTCATATGTTTTATTTCTGTTTTTAAAGACACAAACTCATTATTTTTCTCTCATTTCTCATTTATCATGTTCCTTTCTTGTCTCTTGTCTCGATAATAAAAACATTACTTTTTATTTCATGAGGTTTTTGTATATTCATTTTTTATGAATATAGAAGAAAAATAAATAATGTATTATGTGTTTTTTCATAACTGATTTTTAATTATTTTTCTTTTGATAATAACGTGTCTCAATTTTTTATTAGATTATGATAAATTATTTTTTAATATTATTTACAAAAAAAAGGTATATTGATAAAGAATAAAAGAATAAATTCATTTTTTAAAAGTAATAAAAAGGAAACCGTTGATGAAAACAAACAAGATACACCCTACTTCTTCATATATTTTGAAACATTATACTAAAGATCAAATTATTAAGTTAGAGAAGTCATTTTTTGAAGCATTATACTAATGATCGAATCTAATGATCTCAAAATTATATTATTTTGCCCCCTTCAATACTTTTGGGTCAAGATTCGCCATTGGTGGTGGTGTTTAGGTTACACTCAACACTATGACAGTATCAGATTTCTCTCTTTTGTGCCTCAAATGAATTCAATAATCTAAGTACTTTACCTCTTCTAAATTACTTTAACAAGTACTCTTTTATTCAAAACATCTAAAACGACACCATTAAACCACTTTGATCACTTATCATTCACCACTTTCATAATTCAATCATCCAACCCATAACAAGCAATCAAGTAAATCTCATAATTACACTTGCAACCAAATCAACTCCTTAATCAGAATAAATCATAGCAATCATAATTCACAAACAATTATATAAATCATTTAATTCATTCAAATGCATCAACCACACAGATTTGAAATTGAACAAAATAAAAAATTATAAACAGATTTGTCTTCAACTCAATTGCTCCCTAAAGATATATTTCCCACACGAAGATCTAAATTTAATATATTTTTTACTCTGATGTAGAACTCTTCATTAGGATCAAACCTATGATCTTTGATCTTAAAACGATGAAGAGATGGATTAGAAGTCTAGAAAGAAGATTGATATATATTAATAAAAAAAATTCTATAAAGATAATATTTCTTTTATTTTCTATTAATCCAACATTCCTTAAATTTTTTTACTTTGACATTTAGAAATTGCAACATATACGAAATATGAACTTAAAATACCATAACATTTGTACCTATAAATGCCTATTATGCAAATATAACAACTTGTATCACTTGTTAAACTATAACAGTAAACTTCTATTATAGTTATAATCATAAGAATATGTATTTTACAAATAATAAAACATAAATTGAAATTAGGAATATAATATAACAGTAAAAAAACTATAATATTTGTTTATTCATTCTCTAAAAATATCATATGAATTTCAAATTTAAAACCATTTAGTTTCCTAGTGAAACATGACAATATTAAAAGGAATAAATATTTATAAATAAATGTATCCTATTTAAGATAATTATATTGCAGAGTTATGCTCACATTTATAAATTTATATAAATTTATATGACAAAATTTTTATGTATAATTTTTTATATGTCATTAAATTTAAGGTTTTATATGTTAAGACTTTATATGTGATAAAAATAAAAAAAAATATTTTTTTCTTAAAACTATAATGACTAAATAAAATATTATTTAAAATGTGAAATTTTTTAAAAAAAGGTCTTTATTTGATTAAAAGTTTCAAAAATATTTTAAAGACAAAGTTATATAATAAAGTATTAAAACTTTAAATTAATACATTGTATAATAATTATTTCAATAAATATGGTCTTATTTTATTGTTTAAGTTTGAAAAAACTAAAACAAAATTTTATTACAATGTATTGAAAATTTAGTTTTTTTTATAATACTTCATTTTTATAATAAATATTGTCTTATACTAATATTGTTTTTAATTATAATTATTTTCAAAATTATAAACAACCTATGTTTGAAAAAATTCAGAAAAACGATAGAATAGTATTGTCCACTCAAAATAAACTGCATGACCGTGAAAAAATTAGATAAATATCTGAAAAGAAAAAATAAATTATTTATATATTTTTGTTATTATAGCTTTAATTAATAAATAGTTAAAATTTATATCAAAATATAATTTTTTTTTATAAATTACAAAACATCATTACTTTCAATATTCAAAAATTGAAACAAGCACAAACAGACACAACTTAAAAACAAGTTAGTGTCACCCACAAAATTAGTGTTCAATGAAAAGTGCGTTCAACAGTACCAGGAGTGTTTAGTGATACCTACAACTCACAATGCTCTAATTCACTCGAGCTCACTTTGAAGTGAAGACCTAAAGGTATCTTCGCAGCACGAGGCACCAAAATCCCCTAATGTTCCTCCCTGATTTTTGTGTCAAACGAAACTTAGGTGGGGTTCAGTGTCACTTAGGTAGGGCCCAACATTACTAAGGTGGGACCTAGCGTCAGAAGCCCTAAAACTCTTTGACAGAAGGACATGTGGTGGTATTTAGGTTACACCCAACCAGTGTTGAATCTTTATAAAAAATTTTAGAGGGACCAAAATAATATACTCAAATCTTATATATTTAATTATTATTACTAATATAATAAAAGTATATATAATTTAGTATTGAAATCCTTATATATTTTTTTTAAAAAAATTATAGTTTTGAAATTGTATTTGATATGAAACTCATTTTAAATAAGTTTTTTCTAACTTCATCTCTTTCCCTGAATATTCTCATATTTGAGAACGTTTTCTTAAAATAAGTTCCAAAGAATTAATATAAAATATTCCACCAATAATTTAAAAGAATTAATATGAAATTTTCCACTTATAATTCTTTGAATAATAAAAAATGGTCTTTTAATTCAACAATTGAATTCCTTGTATAATGCTTGAAAATAGGTGAAAAAGTAAATTTGTATTGTTTTCATCTTCCAAGTTATCTTCCCTTTTATCACTTAAAACAAATGAATTTATTATTTTATTTTTCATCAATAATAACTATTTAAAAAAATTAAGACTAAAAATAATTTATCAAAATTCAATCAAAAATTGAGAGATGTAATTACTAAAAAAATATGATAATCAAGTCACCTTTAAGAAATGGTTATGAAAAAACATATAGTACCTAATTTTTCTTTTTATATTTATACCTGAAAAACTTCAAATGAGAGAGAAAAAAAATATCTCAATAAATTTTATTATTCTTTATTATATTTAATTTTTTATTTAATTATTTATTAATATTAAATATTATATTTTATAAAAAATAAAAATCAATTTAAAAATTTTTAACAAAAATTAAAAATATTTTTTTAAAAAAGTAAAAAATCTTGGGGGGCCATGGCCCCCGCGGACCTTAGAAGGTCCGCCACTAACAATATGACATTATCAGATTTCTCTCTTTTTTGCCTCAAATGAATTCAATAATCGAAGTACTTTATCTCTTCTAAATTACTTTAACAAGTATTCTTTGATTCAAAAACATCTAAAACGACATCATTTAACCACTTTGATCACTTCTCATTCACCACTTTCACAATTCAATCATCCAACCCATCACAAGTAATGAAGTAAATCTCATAATTAAACTTGCAACCAAATCATCTCCTCAATCAGAATAAATCATAGGAATAGTTCACAAACAATTTTATAAATCATTTAATTCATTCAAATGCATCAACCACACATATTTGAAATTGAACAAAATAAAAAATTATTAACAAATTTGTCTTCAACTCAACTGCTCCTTAGAGATATATCAAATATCTTTTTAATATATTTTAAAACGCCAAAAATAATCATAATCAATGTATTATGGAGACACAGTAGAAAAACAACACAAAAAAAAAACTCAACAGAGATTCCAAATTCATGTTTTTTACTCTGATCAAATGGATGTGTAGAACTTTTCACTAGGATCAAGCCTATGGTCTTTGATCTTAAAATGATGAAAAAATGGATTAGAAGTCCAGAGAGAAGATTGATATATATTAATAGAAAAAATATTCTATGAAGATAATATTTCTTTTATTTTCTCTTAATCCACCCATCCTTAAATTTTTTAATTCACTTTAGACATTTAGAAATTGCAACATATACATAAATATGAACTTAAAATACCATGACATTTGTACCTATAAATGTCTATTATATAAATATAATAACTTGTATCACCTATTAAACTATAACAGTAAACTTGTATTATAGTTATAATCAGAATATTATGTATTTTACAAATAATAAAAAATAAATTGAAATTAGGTATATAATATAAGAGTAAAAAAGTTATAATATTTGTTTATTCATTCTCTAAAAATATCATACTAATTTTAAATTTAAAACCATTTAGTTTCCCAGTGAAATCTGGCAATATTAAAAAGAATAAATATATATATATATATATATATATATATATATATATATATATATATATATATATATCCTATTTAAGATAATTATATTGCAGTTATGTTCACATTTGTAATTTATATGACAAATTTTTTATGTATAATTTTTTATATGTCATTAAATTTAAGGTTTTATATGTTAAGACTTTAAATGTGATAAAAAAAATATTTTTTTTCTTAAAACGATAATGGCTAAATAAAATATTATTTAAAATGTAAAATTTTTTAGAAAGGTCTTTACTTGATTAAAAGTTTCAAAAATATTTTAAAGACAGCGTTATATAATAAAGTATTAAAACTTTAAATTAAGACATTGTATAATAATTATTTCAATAAATATGGTCTTATTTTATTGTTTAAGTTTGAAAAAACGAAAACAAAATTTTATTACAATGTATTGAAAATTTATTTTTTCTTATAATACTTCATTTTTATAAAAAATTGTCTTATATTAATATTGTTTCTAATTATAATTATTTTAAAATTATAGACTACCTATGTTTGGAAAAATTAAAAAAACGATAGATTAGTATTGTCCACGCTAAATAAAAACTGCATGATCATAAAAAAATTAACTAAATATCTGAAAAGAAAAAATAAATTATTTATATATTTTTTTTATTATAAAAGTAAACTTGGTTTAATTAATAAATACTTTGAAAATTTATATCAAAATGTTATAATATTTTTGTATAAATTACAAAGCATCATTACTTTCAATATTTAAAAACTGAAACATGCACAAACAGACACACATTAAAAACAAGTTAGTGTCACCCACTAAATTAGTGTCCAACGAAAAGAGCATTCAACAGTACCCAGGAGTGTTTAGTGATACCTATAGCTCCTAACACTCGAATCCACTTGAGCTCACTTTGAAGTGAAGACTTAAAGGTATCTTCCCAGCACAAGGCACCACGAATCCCTAATGTTGCTACCTGACTTTTATGTCCAACGAAACTTAGGTGGGGTCCAATGTCACTTAGATGGGGTCCAATTTCACTAAGGTGGGGTCCAATGTCACTTAGGTGTGGCCCAACATCACTAAGGTGGGACCCAACGTCAGAAGTTCTATAACTCTTTGGTAGAAGGGCAGGTGGTAGTGGTGTTTAGGTTACACTCAACACTAAGACAATATCAGATTTCTCTCTCTTTTGTCTCAAATGAATTGAATAATCTAAGTACTTTACCTCTTCTAAATTACTTTAACGAGTATTCTTTGATTCAAAACATCTAAAATGAAATCATCTAACCACTTTGATTACTTCTCATTCACCACTTTCATAATTCAATCATTCAACCCATCACAAGCAATGAAGTAAATCTCATAATTACACTTGCAACCAAATCATCTCCTCAATCAGAATAAATCATAGCAATAGTTCACAAACAATTTTATAAATCATTTAATTCATTCAAATGCATCAACCACACAGATTTCAAATTGAACAAAATAAAAAATTACAAACAGATTTGTCTTCAACTCAACTGCTCCTTAGAAATATATTAAATATCTTTTTAATATATTTTAAAACGTCAAAATTAGTGGTAATCAATGTATTATGAAGGCACAATAGAAAAACAACACAAAAAAAACCTAACAGATAATCCAAATTCATGTATTTTACTCTGATCAAATGGATGTGTAGAACTCTTCACTAGGATCAAACCTATGGTCTTTGATCTTAAAACGATGAAGAAATAGATTAGAAATCTAGAGAGAAGATTGATATATATATATATATATATATATATATATATATATATATATATATATATATATATATATATATAAATAAAATATATTTTATATATATAATTATTTTTTTTTTTTCTCTTAATCCACCAATCCTTAAATTTTTTAATTCACTTTAGACATTCAGAAATTGCAACATATATTAAAATACCATCACATTTGTACCTATAAATGTCTATTATATAAGTATAATAACTTGTATCACCTATTAAACTATAACAGTAAACTTGTATTATAGTTATAATCATAATAGGTTTAATTAATCGTAAGGTACCCAGTTTGGTACTAGAGTGTCAAATTGGTACCCGCTTTTAAAAAAGTGTCAATTGCATCCCAACTTTTGAAAATTGCTTCAATTAGGTCCCTTTCAGACAGA
>Ga0214542_1007752_pt1 | contig 18392 bp, 11 predicted proteins | sample CNSS1metaG_FD_160096 | JGI IMG/M metagenome (GOLD analysis project Ga0214542, IMG submission 160096) | Root nodule microbial communities from cowpea collected in UCLA plant growth center, Los Angeles, California, USA - CNSS1 | ecosystem: Host-associated > Plants > Roots > Nodule | place: USA...
ATTTTGGAGGAGGACCATTGTGGTTGCTTCTTAGGAGCTTGGCTCTGGGCAGTTGGATATTCCTATCCTTCTGTATTTTTCTTGTTTTCAATTAAACTGGATCAGTGCATTCGATTCTCAATTTCTGATTTCTTTATCCTTGCAATTTAAATACTTATTACCTTATTTGTGCTTTAACTTCATTGAACTGATGTGATTCTGGCACTCAATACAGAACGTTATTCCTAAGAATTATGTCAGAATATTATTTCCGTGAACATGTTTGGTAGTGATTTGCAAATTTAAAGAACGAGATTGAGATGCCGTGTGTTGTTTATCCTTTACCATGTTTTTTCTTTTTTGAAATTGTCTCGGCGCATTAAATCTGTAGTCCCATTGCTTTTAATTGGTATAATCTAAAATCGTGTGCAACGCATAGCGCTTCTATATTAAAAATTGGGTTGTATGTAGCTTTTAACAACTAACATTTAATAGCAATTAGTTGTATGATTTTCAAAATATGGCAAGTTCTTTTATACTTGTGCAGGTCTATTTACTTTTGTCTATTTACTTTTTAAGCTTACACAAAAATTACAAATTAGCTTAACGAGCAAATAGAATTTGAGAATGAACTTTTGAACCAACCAGTCACGAGTTTCAATTTGCTTTAAATAAAACAATTATATATTTTTTTGTTTTATAATATGTGTATTAATCAATATTATCTAAAATTTTAAAAGTTAATATTAAAATAACGCATTTTCTTCTAAATAAATGTGACTTAAAATCAACCGAAGGAGAGTACAAAACATTAGAGCGTTCAACTGTGAATGAAGATGAAAACCAGGAGTTCGATCTTTTTGGTAGTAGTTTGATTTTTTGCCGGATCAGGTGCTATGGGGCAAAAGTTGTTGATCTGAATATTCTGTTTGAGAAACCGAACATGGGTACATTTGTTTCAATAAAGATAGCTATTTCATGATGAATCTGGCTGATCTTCTGTACCGGATACTGCATAACCAGCTACTGCTACTGGTTTCACAATAAGTTTAATTTAGTTACTGGCTAGCAGATTACACCAAAGAACTGCGTAATCCCATCACCAAAAATATAGGCAGAAAAAAGAACAGTTTATTAAATTATATTTATCCACTGGGTTCTCCAGCTGGTTACATGTAGTTCCAATTCAGAACACCAGAACTCAACACTATCAAGAATGTCTTAACAGAAATCTCAACTTTCTTTAATGATAGAGATTGAACATTGAAACTAAATTATTGCACGCAACTTCTCTTCCAATGATCCGTATTCAAAACCCAACCAACTGTAGCATTATGAATGTCGTTTAGTCTAACTCAAGCATAAGATTCATCAATGTTGCATTCCCCAAGAAAAACCTTGATGCTACGAGGTGATCCACAGCTGCCTTCAGCAATTAGTGCTCTGTCATTGGCAGCCATGTGCGCAATAACCTTGTAAATCATCTCAATCTGCATACAAGTGAAAAATGTTACTTAACTTCTCCAATGATCCTTAATAGACAGGGTAAAGAGGATCATATGTTTACATCTTCAGGAGCATGGCAACGTTCAGCTACTTCTTCAAGTGTCAATGGTTCAATGGGATCTTTGCAGCTGAAAACAAACAAATAAAATATTATCATCCACTTAAAACAACTCTTATAAGTTAAGACCTCAGTTAAGACCCAAAGAACCTTAGTACTCAACAAAACATCGTACCTTGCCTCATTTAGCACTGCTAACACTCGCTTCTGAAGTGCCAGTACTTCACCAGCTGCCTTTTTACCAGCCTCCACACCTAAACATTGTCATAGTTCAGACTTAGATGTGGCTCAATGCTAAAACCAACAACATAATAATACACTTCCATATATAAATTCAGTATTCTTGACTCAATTTCAAATCATTAATCATTCAATCCCCACAATACAGAACAGGGTAGGAAATTCTATATCAGACATTGTCAAAATAATAATTATCGGAAATACAGAAACTTCTAAGACAGGTAAAATAAATTATATTTTACCAGGTTGATGATAAGCATTTATGTTGACAAGGGAGGCATAAATTCCAACTGCTCGTTCGTAGAGTGCAATAAGAGCACCAACTGTTCTTGGTGTCACTTCTTGTACAGAAACTGTGATGGACTCTCTGTCATTGGCATACAGAGCTGACCTTGTTCCCTGTAGAAACTCCAATTTTAACATGAAGCGGAAAATAACCTAACAATACTTTTAAACAACACTACAAAATTCAGTAAAGAATTGTTTGATTAGTAGATCATACCTGTAGCATACCAAACAAGTAGTCACCACAAGTGACACCAGGTTCAAGTTCCCAATCATGACCGGGGGGTCTATCACGTAGCACCTCAATGAATGTCACAAAGAAATTGTGTACACCCTCCCTCAATTGTTGGATGTAGCTGCAAGGGGGTAAATGTTTAGTAGAAAGTAATCAATAAACTATACTTCTAACAATTAAGTGTGAAAACTCACGCGTGTTGATCTGTGCTTCCTTTATTTCCATAAACACTAATTCCTTGATTAACCTGTAATATCCAAATGTTAGATTCTGGTATATCATTAACTTGTAAGGGATCTAAACAGTAAATGTGATACAACAGCATGGCAGATCCAGTGTTTTAGGAAAAATAAGATCAATTGTTAAAAATGTCTGGTCAAGTTAGTCATGTCAAATGTAATGTGAGTAAAGGGGGCTCCACAAGAAAGCATGACAATGTATACATGACACCAACACAAGCCAACAATTAAAGATAACAGAGCATAGAGTTCATTAGGCTACTTCCTGACGCAGGCACAACTGTGATCTTCATTAAAAGAGACATAAAAATTAACCCAAAAAGGCAGGACAGAGCACAGAAATGTTATTTAGTTTGATGCACATAAGAATAAGACATACCCTATTACCATCCAAGTCAAACTCCTTGCCTAGAGATTCCATGACCAGCTGCTGCAAGTATCTACTGAATAATAACAGACTATCCTTGTATGGAAGAATAACCATATCCTACAGAATAAGAAGGAAAAGTAAAACAATGAGAAATAGTCAAATAAAAGAGAACATAGATGGTAAAATATCACAGTTCCCACCTTAGATCCTACACCGTCTGTAGCCCAATACCAACATAAAGCCAGCAGAGCTGCAGGGTTATTCCTTAACTGCACAAATGCAAACATTAATCAGAGTTGTAACTAGTTTCACGCATATTTCCACATGCTTCAAACTCCAGCAACATATAAACGTATTTGTCACACGAAGAATCAATAGTGTGTAACAAAGGTATGGCATTGGCAACTGATTAAGTAAGAGCAAGTTCTCTGTAGGGTACAACTCATGTATTATCATACATGAGAATCATCAGACCCATAATTCTGAAACTATTATTTAGATGAAATACAAGAAGAAAAAGGATGATTAATAATTGATGTATACCACAGTACTTCTATTTGCTTCATCCATCAATGATGCACCCGCAAGCATTTCTCTGATATCAATGCCCTAAATTAAAAGAATTGTAAGAAAACACATAATATCAAATGTATAAACATAAACAATTAATTTACATTTATGGCCACTTACCTGTAGGGCTGCTGGAAGCAGGCCAACTGCAGACATCTCTGACGTTCTGCCTCCCACCCAATCAAACATAGGAAATCTCGCTAACCAGCCTTCAATTCTGGCAGTGTTATCCAACAAAGAATTTTCTTGTGTTATAGCAACACCCTGCATTATAGCATACATTAGCAAATTGTAATAATTTCAAAGAACTGAAACTGAACTGACAGCAGATATGCAAATGATGCAGGGTCAACAGCTATTGCTGGAAAGTGTAAGTAAAGCTATGAAAATAGGAAGCATAGGAGACAGAAAATTGAAATTTTGAGAATCTACATATGGGTAACAGCAGATCAATCCAGACACAAGTTGTTTCTTCAACCTAAAAACTATCACGATGGTAGCACCATAATACTATCAGTTATCTGAACTTCTGTTTCAAACATAATAGTGCATTATAATATGGGGAAATAAAAAATATAAAATAAAAAAGTGAAAACCTGAGATTAAACCTGTTTCGGAAAATCCAAGCCTGCTTCACGAAAGGCTTTCTGTACTTCCAACAAACCATTCCTAGTCTCTGGGGTACCTCCACTCTACAGATAATTGAAATGTTCAAGTCAGAAGACATCTTTCATGCACTGACATAAGCAAAATAGTAAATAAAATGCATAGTGTCCACAAAACCTTTGAAATCACAATCACAAGTGTTGAGGCTAGCTCTGGCCCAAGCTGCGCAATCTGATGATCAATTCCAGCAGGATCCGTGTTGTCAACAAATCTTATCTGTGGTATATAAGCAGAAGAAGGCAACACCATCATTAAATGCTTACACCAAAGGAAAAAACCAAATTCACGAATGACGAGCAAATTCCCTAGCATTACTCATTCTTGCAATTCAGCATTAATAATTTATCAAGTGAAAAATTATATCAGAAAAACTTTAACCACCCAGGCATCATAGTTTCCAACCAATTTTTATGTGATAGTACACAGTTAAGCTTTTCAATTTACGAGAAGGAATCAATATATGTGAAGTAAAAAAGATTAGTCGAGACCTCAGTGTTCCAGGTCCATGTAATAATTTCTCTAACAATAAAACTAGATACCTTGAGTGGAGGATTATCAGGAGCCAGTGCTTCTGCAACAAACTGTGGTCCAAGAGCAGAACCTCCAATTCCAATAGACAGTATTTGAGTAAATCGACCCTCCGGTGACGAAGGAGGTTTAATCTGCCAAAGTACACATTGATCACCAAAACCTCAACAACGCAACAAAATCCAAGACACTTCGGATGCAAAAAGAAAGAGGGAAGGAGAAGCTACTGAACTGACCTTACCACTAACGACGTCGTTAGCGAACTTGGAAACAGCATCTAGAGTGTTCTCAATCTGCGTCTTCAGGAATGAGCTCGGCGCGCGCTTAGGGTCCCTCAACCAATAGTGCCCCACCATGCGTCCCTCATCGGGATTCGCGATCGCACCCTTCTCCAACTCTTCCATCGCCTCAAACGCCCTTTTAAAATGGGGCTCCATTTCCCTTACGAACTCGTCCGTGAACCCGACCCGACTCACGTCCAAGTAAAGACCCAGTTCTTTATGCTGGTACAGCCAATCCACGTACCTCCGCCACAGCGCACGCGGATCTTTCTCCAACCCCTTCGCCGCCACCGCCGCCCCATCCGAAACCTCCCGAGCCACCGCGCGCGGCGCGGTGAGGCTTAGGGTGCGATCGGCGCGGCGCGCGTGGAAGGAGACGTGATCTTTGCGGAGAGGTTGGGTCAACGGTGGGGTTTGGTTTGGGAATCTTTTGAGAGAGGGGGAAGAGGTGTAAATGCCTGAGATTGATGATGCCATGGTTTTGGGATGAATGTTGAAAGCTGAAAACAAGGGTTCACGTTAAGGTTGTTAGGAGCATGATACCTGGGAGAATGGAACAAACAAATGTTGTTGAAGAAGAACAGAGTGGTTTTGTCTTCGTTGAACTTGAATAAGTTGTTTTTGTAGTTCTGTGTGCTTTCTTTGTGATATTCACCACACTCACGCGCCGGTTGTTGGGTAGTGTAGTGGCACTTCCTAGGTTCGCCCTGAAGTTAACTTCAGTTTCTTCAGCTTCTCTCTTCAGTTAAAATAAACTCAACACATGTTTAACTCACACGTGCTACGATCCAAGGGAATTACTTTCATATTTGTAATAATCCAAACACTAATTTTCATCATAAAGGTATGATATCAATATTGATATAACAATGCAGTCCATGTGGGAAAATATATGATTTTTTTAATAATTTAGCATCCATTATTAATGTTTTTTTCTTTCTTCTTCTTAAAACTGGTTCAACCAACCGGGCCCTGTCTCTATCAGTGAGATTGAGAGCACGAAGCTTTTTTCCTTCAAACATGAATCATGTTTCCAAAGGTACCTTTTATTGAGTTCGAGTGTTTTTTTTTTAATTATTTTTTTATTTTAATCAATCATTTACAATCTTTTCATTTAGATTTAATTTTATTTTTTGAAAAAATAAATAATAAATAATTTCGAATATAATTTATATGTTTAAGATATTTCATTTTAAATGTTAGTTACATAAAATAAAAACTCACTCTGTGCATTGCACAATCTAAAATATTTTTTAAAGATAATTTTATATCATATTGTAAAGCATTTATTTTAATTTTAAAACATAATTTAACCATTCGCAAATTCTACAGCCAGTCTTACCTAAGACATTTTGTTTTTCAAATAGTTAATAATAAACTAAATATATCAACTTTCACATAAAATCAAAACATATAGGTTTTACAAAACGTTAGGATGTCAAAATGGGTGGGCGGGATGCAATTTCTACACCCACCCCCATTTTGGTCCTGTCCACCTAGACAGCAAAGATGGGTAGGTTAGTTGTCCCTAATTTGTTTTGCTTGCTTATTTTATTTTATTTTATTTTTTAAGATTAAAAATTAAAATTAAAATAATTAAATATTTATATTATACTTTTGTAAATATGTAAATATAGAATATTATTATAATTTAAATCATTAATACTTATCTATAATGCATCAATACTTTTGATTGGATAATGTATTTGTGTCTTCCGATCCATATATGATATTTTAGAATATTTTACCGATGCTTATTAATGAAATATCTAATTTATAAAACTTAAATATTGTTATGATGACAATAATTTATCATTTTTTATGTTAACAATTATAATATATATGACTTTCAATTGAATTCGCACAACAAAAATTATATATTTACCATGTTTTTAATAATTATTGTACATTTTTTTATATGTATATATTATGTATCGTATCCTATTATTCTTAAAATAAACATATTAGTGTGTCATATACGTATCTGATGCATGCATCATGGACACTTAGAAATTAAGTTACACTTAGAAATTAAGTTCCAAATTATTAGTTATAATAAAGTAATTTAACATGTAAATATAATAATTATTTTAATTAATTCAATTAAAAATATTAATTAATTAATTTGAAACTTAACAAAGATTTATATAATTAAATGTGTTTTAAATATTTATTTTTAAATATATACACAAATAAATTTAAAAAATAATTTTTAAAACAAATTTATAAAAATTATAAAAAAAAGGTGATGAACCAGTCCATCATATGACAGGCATTACATTTTCTAACTTGATTTTTTTATGATAGACCACCCAACCCAACCAATTTTTCGCAGGTCAAAGACAGATCGAATTGACCCATTTTGCAAAACCTACACAATGGTAACGTAAATTGGTTCATTCAATTTTGCTTTGTCTAGTTTATAATTTGTTCAAGATATTCTAGAGGGAAAATGAACTATCTTATTTAAACAATTGATTTATTAAACTATAGTTAGTCACAACATATTAAATTACATTGTGATATTACATGTTTTATTAATCAAATATTAATTATGCTAAATTATTATTTGAAGAGTTTGATTATCAAATATGAGATTCAATGCTAATTTAATATAAGAAAATATTTAAGAAATAATTCATGTAGTGGCGACATGAGAAGTGATGGTAGAAAATAGTCGTAAACTTGAGTGTGTTGAAAGTGATACCTTTTATATCACCCTATTATCAATAGGAATGCTCAAAATCTAATTGACAAAAAAATAACTGATATTCCAAATATCAAAAATTGACTAAAACTATATTTTCTTTGATTTCACTTTTTACTAAACCATTTAGATCTTAGATTGAAAATCAATAACGAAACCAAATCAAATCAACAAATTTAAGTTATAACGTTTTACTATGAGATTGTATAATCTGTTCATAAAAATGGAAAAAAGTTGAAACTATAAGTATAGTGTGAATTATACAAAAATAATTCCCACCTTGTCTTTCTATTGGCATTTTTTTCTTGCAAAATGTTTAACAACTTTATAATGGCAAAATACTAATTCAAATCGAACCACAAAACACCTATTTGGATTTTGAATTTTACATTAAAATTTAAAGTATACCAATATTTATTTCACACAACTTAAAAAAAATTATTCAAATCGAGCTGTAAACAACCCTGTCATCTTATAAGGATGATAAAAGAAATTAATAAAGAAACATAAAATATTAATAGTATTATATTTTAAATTATCATTTATAATTATTTAAATAATGAAGAAGTTAATTAAAGCACAAGAGACCAACCGATCTATCTGTCTGACAGTGGTTTGGGACAGACCTAAACAAGCTAAAATTTTCATCTTAATCGATAATTACACTTAAACAAGTATGAAAACTTACGAGTGTGGGTCAGTGCTTCCCTTATTTCCATACCAATTATTTGATGAACCTGCAGAATCCAAAAGTCAGATCCTGATATTTCGTTAACTCATGAGGGATTGAAGCATCTAAAGACTAAATACAGAAGAAAATGTGATATAGCAGCAAGGACGATCCATCTTAAGAGCAAAAATTAGGACCCCTTGACAACGATGTCTGGTCAAGTTAACAACATCAAATTTGACGCATGGGGGCTCCACATGAAAGCATGACATGGTACTAACACAAATGAAGAATTAAGAGAGGCAGATGTAGAGTTCATTGGGCTATATCCTGATGCAAGAAGAACAGTAAACTTAATTAAAAGATATGGAAAAGTTAAAACAAAAATGCAGGGCAGAGCTCATAAATGTAATTTAGATTTGATGCAACAAATTTCCTCCTCAAAATTTTGATAAGGGATGCCCCGCCACACTGTAATTTCATCCATCGCATTGCTCATTTTTCTGAATACAACACCTCTATGTGATTCTTTTCCTCGGGTGAAGGATTCTGAGCACCAATTGCTTCTGAAAATCGTATAAAAAGTTTAGGGTTCTGATGCTGGGGATAAGGAAGATCTAGCTTAAAAAAGAAAAAGACAAACCCAAAACTTACATATGATGCAACAAATTTCCTCTTGAAAATTTTATACGGGATGCCTTGCCACATTTGAACTTCATCAATGGCATTGCTATTTCTTGCTGAACAAAAAACCTCTATATCATCCTTTCCCTCCAACGAAAGATTCTGAGCACCAGTTCCCCTCTTAATATCATTACTTCATTTCACAGTTCCAATACATATCATGTATCTGTGACCACTAATTCATCAAGTAGCTCAAAAACATACAATAACTTCCTGTCTCTGCAGATTAACCCAATTAAAACATCCCATGTCTCAAGTCCTGGCTGAAAACCCATCTCCACCAAATCAAATAGTGCCCTGGCAGCATCATCTACCATCCCCCCCTTACAAAGACAAACCAAAAAATCATTTGAAGTGGCATAATGGGGCAGAAAACCCCTACTTAGCATTAACCCCAGCAACTCCTTTGCCCTTTTCAACTCACCTTTTTGGGTCAAGGAATTCAGAACAATCCTGTAACTACCTTTGTTCAAATACACACCCTGCTGTGGGAGTTTCTCAAGCATATCTAGAGCATCCTCAAATCTACCTTCTCTACACAACCCCCCAAGTATCACATTGAACGTAACAGTGTCAGCTTGAATCTTATTCTCCTTCATTTCTTCAAGCAACTGAATACCTTCACCAACTTGTCCATTCGTACACAAGTAACTGATCAAACTAGTGTATGTAACTGCATCCGGTGTCAAACCAGCGTTCTTCATCTCAGCCAAAACCCATTTTGCGTCATCCAATTTCCCAATTTTACACAAACCATTCACCAATGCTGAGTAATTATACACATTCGGATAACATCCATTACTCTTCATAAACTCGATCACATTTCTAGCGTGGTCAGGTTTCCCTTCACGGCAAAATCCATTGATCAAAACATTGTAAGTAAGAGGATCAGGCACAATGTGATCCCTCGAAACCATTTCCTCAAACAATTGGAAGGCTTCTCTGAGTCTTCCATTTCGACAAAGTCCATCCATAAGGGTCGAGTAGGTAACTAAATTAGGGTAAGAAAACTCGGAGTTTCTCATTTCATTTACAACTTCAAAAGCAGATTCCAAGTCCCCATTCTTGCAGTGATACTTCACAAGGATATTGAATATGCAAACGTTTGGCTTGTGCGTTAGACCGCGTTTGGCATGCAAGAGCAATTTTCGCGCCAAATCGACGCGGTTGGATTCGAGCAAAAGGTTGAGGCAAGTGGTGAGGGCTTTGGGGGAGGGTTTGTCCCTGACGATTGGTTGAATGGAGAAAAAAGCTTGGAGCACTTTTTCGTGAAGGGAGGATTTGGAGAAATGGTTCATGAGGTTGACGAATATACCCTCGTGGAATTTGCAGGTTTCGTAGGTCATTTGGTGAATGACTCGATCCACGGCGTGGAACTTGTTGCAGCGAGCGAGCTTTTCGAGAATGGTGGCGTAGGTGGCATTGTTGTGTTGAAACCCCTTCTGTTGTGAAACCATGTTGAATATCTTCAAGGCGTGCTGCGGGTCCTTCTCGCGTTTTATCAAATCGATGGCGACGTCGTGAGAGATGAACTTCCGCTTCCTCGGCGGTTCCGCGGCGGTTTCCGGCGGAGGGTCCGGTTTGGGTTTTGCAGGTTTGGTGAATTTGAGAGGCGATATCCATGGGAGCGATGAGGATTCAGAAGAGGTGTGCTTGCTACGGTAAATTGCTGATAATTTGATGAAGTTTGAAGATTCTACCTCACAAGTTCGTCGCATTTGGAAGTTGCACAGGGAGCGATTATTTGAAACTGAGGAGATGCACCAAACAACCAAAACCTCGCCAAAAAAATACTGTCTAACTCGGTAGGGGTTACCTAGTATTTTCATGTTCCTTTGTTTTGTTTTTACTAAATTATAACCTAATTTTATTTGCGGTATTATAATGCTAGTTAATTTGACCAATTTTCACTTGTGAAAATCGAATTAACGAATACTGTTTAAATATTTTGAAATTACAGTTGTGGATAATTTGTTTTTAGGATTAAATATTTGCTTAGTTCATAAATTTTGAGACAAAATTGGAGTACATTTTTGTCATAAAATTTTGATACATTTTTGGTATATAAACTTTAAAAATGAGTTATCCTGACTCATCCACGGTAATGTTTTTACGTGTTAAATCATCTTTCAAACTGATATTTGATTTAGAATGTTTCTGTACACAGTTTAAGTATTATTCTGAAACGTCCCTTAACACGCAACAAAAGAAAAATTATTGTAATTTAATTAAAAGGAATATATTCATTCATTTTTTATGTTTAATGACCAAATTATATAAAAAATTCAAACAAAACCAAATTTCAATTTTGTGTTACAATTCACGGACTAAAAACATATTTGACCATTGATTTTAGGTTTAGATACATTAGTATCCCTTGATTTTGAGTGAAAATTGGAATTAGTCTCTCTTTTAGACTGTTTTGGTCTCGTACGTACGGAAACAAAACCATGGACAAGTTTCATTCTCTGCTCATCAAGTCGATAGGTGATTTCTTTATTTATTCTCTCCTTATCAAAGACAAAATATAAGGAGAACTTTCTCGACCTAGGTAAACTTAAGAACACTGCCAAGATAGTTATCTCCCTTGGCAAGAGGAACGAGTGTTTTATTTATAAAAAAATAAAAGCCATACATGATCTCCATTCCCCCTCTCCCGAGTCAGAAATCTTCCCGTTATAAAAAAAATACACAGTAACCCTATCCTAATTCTCTATTGAGAAACTCAGCCGAGATCCTACTCGGTCTAAATCATGCTCGCTCCTAATCCTACTCGGATTCCTTGTTCAACCCAAATCCTACTCGGATTCCTTGAAGATTAAATAAATTTAACAAAATTTGATTAAATTATTAAATTCACTTATTTCTAAAATTTAGAAACTAAATTAAGTTAAAGTTAAAAAAATAAACTAATTTCAAATTTTATTAAAAATTAAAGAATAAAAATATATTTAATCATCATTTTATTACAGCCGAGTATTATAAATAATAGATGTAATGAAGAAAGGGCTGGAGAATATATGTGACGCCCAAAGGGAATGGGCCAACGGGCTTTATAAACAGAAAAAGGTGAAAAGAAATCCAACTCAGAAGGGGTGGGAGAGACAGCTCAATCCTACACACGCACACCATGTCTGAACTCATTCTCATTGGGAGTATTATGGTTTTTTAGTGTTATTTAATACCGTTGCATTTCAATACAGAACATAGCAGCAACAGTTACGGGTAAGAGAGAAGAAAATGGCGGAAGGGCTGAACAGAGAACAGTACGTGTACCTGGCCAAGCTGTCGGAGCAGGCGGAGCGGTACGAGGAGATGGTGGAGTTCATGCAGAAGGTGGTGGTGGGGTGGACTCCGGCCACGGAGCTGAGCGTGGAGGAGCGCAACCTACTCTCGGTCGCCTACAAGAACGTCATCGGCTCCCTGCGTGCGGCGTGGCGGATCGTTTCTTCGATCGAGCAGAAGGAAGAGGGTCGCAAGAACGAGGAGCACGTGGCGCTCGTCAAGCACTACAGATCCAAGGTGGAGACGGAGCTCTCCAACGTCTGCGCCAGCATCCTAAACCTCTTGGACTCCAACCTCGTCCCCTCTGCCTCCAACACCGAGTCCAAGGTCTTCTATTTGAAGATGAAGGGCGATTATCACCGCTATCTCGCTGAATTCAAGGTTGGGGATGAGCGAAAAGCCGCAGCTGAAGATACCATGTTGTCTTACAAGGCTGCCCAGGTAATCAAGTTCCCCCCTTTCACTCTTCAATCTCTCTTTCTCGTTTTATCGTTTTCAGTACAATTGATTGTTGTTGTTATCGTTAGGACGTTGCTTATGCGGATCTTCCACCCACCCACCCTATAAGATTGGGTCTTGCTCTCAATTTCTCAGTCTTCTACTATGAAATCCTCAACCAGTCTGATAAAGCGTGTGGCATGGCTAAACAGGTAAGGGTTAATCATGATTTCTCACATTCAAATTTTCAGGTCAACTTGATTTCAACGTTTCTGACTTCTTTCGTCAATCAATTCATTTTACTTTGCTGTGAGATTCCCCTTCCATTTAACATTTTTGAATAAATAGGAACTTTAATTTTTTATTTTTTGCCGGTATGTCCGGGATGGGCTTTTACTATCTGGAATTCTGTTTGACTTGGTATATGCCTTGTGTTGAGTAGATGTATTGTGAAAGAAGATGGGTGATTTCGTGAATTTCACTTGTTTGCCTTGTTATGAGAATCTCTTTCCTTGAATTTATCGAGGATTTCAATTTGCACGTTATTCTGTACTTGCTGGAAAGCCAGAAAAAGGTCGCTAACATAGATCGTGGTTCTTAACTATATATATGTACTCATGGTAGTTGAGGTAGGTGAGCAATAAATTGCATTGCCCATTGGTAAACCTTTTCTGGTCATGAAGCTTGGTAGGTTTTTCACTTGAGTTTAACTATTAAGAGAAAGGGGAAACTTTCAGTCAGAAACAAGTCAATGAAATTTTGTTCATCTCGTTCATAGCAGTTTTTTTTTTACTCAGTGATAGGTCATCCGCAATGTATCATGATTCCCCAATTGCAAAATCATGTTCTGAAGCAAACTGATAATTTTGCTGTTCTGCTGCAGCAAAGCAGCAAAATTGGATTTTCTCCCAAGATAAAAATGAAGTTGATGTTGTGTTGGAGAAATTTAATAACTCATCAGAACAAATTTTGTATTTTTTATTGAATTGTAACATATAGTTAATTAGTTGTGTACCGAACTCGATGACCTGGAAGTGTTGTTAACTTTAACCGAGAATGGGATTTTCATTTTCTCCCTTTGGAAAAATACACTTCAATTTGTCTGTTAGCAATCCAGGCTTATCCGTATTGGCTTACATGATTCCTTGTTTTCTGATATTCTGTCTCTCTCTTTTTTGCATTCATGCTTGGCTTCCACTGTTCTGAGTAGCTGCAACAGGAACACATCTTTATATTGATTCTGAAACCCACTTAACCGTATCCGTTTTCATGTTTGAAAGGCTTTTGAGGAAGCAATTGCTGAGCTGGACACCTTGGGAGAAGAATCCTACAAAGACAGCACGCTCATAATGCAGCTTTTAAGAGACAACCTTACCCTTTGGACTTCTGATGTCCAGGTAAACATCACTACATAAGCATATTTTCTCTTTCTAATGATATTGTCCCTTTCATATATCAAAATCTGAGTTTATCCACACTTAACACTTCCTGCAGGACCAGCTAGATGAGCCCTGATAAGTGGTATTCTTCCTCTCATGGAGGTGGGCTTTGAATGTCATCATTTCTTTGTGCTAAATTAAGAGTTGATAAAATGATTGGCAATCTGTGATATAATGCTGTATGAACAGAGACCATGCTTCTTTTTTATGTGTCATATGATATGGAAATTGGAAAGGATACTGTATAATGGGATATCGAATTAATTACATGTGTTGCAATCTTCTTTTTACCTTCTGTTTCGTGTTACTTGCAATGTCCCACAACACATAGGGTCATAACTCCTAAGTGGGACCTATTTAAGAAAAACTGGGTCAGGTGCCATTCAGGCATGTGGTCCTCTGAGAACTTGAAGTGTCATTGTAGCAACATTATTCTCTCTGTGAGAACATTTTTCATTGCAGCCATTATGGCGAATGACGCTGACAGTGACAGATATATTGTTTGCAAACATAAAATATCAAATTTCAAAGATGCCAACAGATACTCTTGATATTTGTTGAGGATTCACTATCCACACCACTTAGCGCAATGTTTGCTTAATCCATCATTTTTTTGGTTATTGAAAACTGAATGAATGTAAGTTGATAGATATTTTCCTTCCACCGTTATGCTGCTATTGCTTTGATGCTGTGTATTCTTACTACAGCAATTCCTTACGTTCAAGTTTCTATGCATAGCAGAGTTGGCACAGGTTAAATTATCATTTTGGTCATTTTCAAATAAATAATTATAATTTTAAGTAATTAAAATTATTTTTTTTATTAAAATATCAACTTGTTAAAATTTACATAAAATATATTTATAATTACAAATACATTTGTAAATATATATTATTTTCATTTTATAAATATATTTCTTTTTTAATTATGTAGAAAAGTCCTTGACTCAACATACAACCAGACTATGCTTAAAAATTTCAGTTTAATTATTGAAATATAAAAATTTCAGTTTGTGTGTGTTGTGGGTATGAAATAATGACCTGTTTTAGTTTTAAGAGTAAAAGAATTATAAATACGATGAAAATTCCATGACTCAACCATAAATAATTTCATCAAGTAAAATTCATTGTTGACAATAGCGTGACATAGTCTGTTTTACTAACGAAATTTAGATGATCAATATTTGCATGCAATATCAAACTAAAAGACAAATTAAGTAGAATTACATTGCACTATTTTTGTAAATTATTCCCTTTTGCGGAGTTATTTTTCGGCACTCTTTTAAGAGTTTTTCCTGTATTGTAAACTTTTTCTTTTACTGGAACTGGTAACTGTGAGTGATACGAGAACCAAAAGTGTTATTATATTAAACAATATTTGATTTTATCTGTGATAAAAAGGATAATGAGTAAATTTGTATAATTGTTGTTTGGGAGAGTAATATAAAAAATACTTATAACCAAATTAGGTAGAATAATATAAAGAATACTTATAACCAAAAATTAGGTAGTAAAGTCATTTAAAAATTGTCGATAAAAAGGATTTATCGTAGTTCATGTTCAATGAACTATTTTAAAAATCAGAGGTCCATTGATTCATCTATTACACTACTACAACTTCTCTTATATTTCACAAATTTTTGTATATTATTAAAAATACCTTTCATCTACATAAAAATGATAGATTTTTATCATTCTTTAATATATACTTTCTTTCAAAAAATAACATTTTGAAAATTACTACAGTTACATCATAATTATTATACCTTGATAACTACATAAATAAAATACATTTTTTAATTAATTCTAGTGTTGTTATTATTGTGTAAATCCTTTAATAAGATGACACATGATTTTAAGTATCTTGTTATAATTTTTAATTCAATATTTTTATCTTCTAATAAATAAAAGCAAGTTCTTATTTAATAAAATAAGAAAGACACTATTACTCTCTCCGGATTTAATTACCATCAAATATTAATACATATCTTTTTATAACTGTAATATTTAACTTAGAATATTCAGAGTGTATCTATGTTAATAATATAATAATTAATTAATTAAATGAAATTATATTCAAATTAGGTTTTCAATATTTCATTCATCTATCTTGAATAACCTTAACCTACAAATAATAAGACCAGTGTTGGCACTCTGCAAAACATACAACTGCAATACTGGTTCTTTTCTTCTTTCTTACCTGTTGGCATTAGGTTTCTTTCCCCAATCTTTGGCATTACCCAATTCCACCATGACTGCATCTGGAGTTTGAGTGAGGAGGAATGAAGAAAATAACAGAATGTAAGAAGATGATTTCGATTATGATTCAGGCTTCATATCAAGGTTTTACTCGTGTAATAAAGGATCATTTCTCTCATCTAATAAAGGGTCATTCTTCTTAGTGAATGTTGCACTTACTTAGGTATTAATGAACCTGAGATATGTTTCTTTCACCTATACGATCATGCTTCTTTCAATTTCTTGCAACTCTTTCTTCGGTTTATGAATAAAAGTACTTCTCTCATATGGAACATACTATTCTGTTTTTTTATCACTTGTTTCTGCCATAAGTCAACACCTTATATGTATGGAAGAGTTATTATGGGATAAATAATTATTTTATTTTATAATACATGAATTGTGTAGTCTTTATAATACAAGAATAAATCAAAAATCGATTAAGATCACAGTAATGTTTAAATAAATTATAAGACCACAATATAAGTTAAAATAAATTATAAATAAACTACAAGGAAAACGAAATATAGGATTTTTTACAAGACTATTGTGTGAGTTTAACTAGGAGTGTTTCACTGTTTTGTGGAAACCAAGGAATGATAGGGCTTGAAGAGTGGATGGAATGCCAATACATAATTTATGCAGAAAATTTAAAACAAATATTTTGAAACACACAAGCAAAGATAAATGAATGGTACAGGAAACACGAATCAGACAAATAAGAAACAAAGTGCCAAATGCTAATAAAATCACACAGAAAAGGTCTATTCACATAACATGATATTCAACCCACTACGGTCATTTGCAATAAGACAGACCCGTATCATCCTTTACATAATATTCTCATTGCCTAGTTACATAGATGACATGCCGCCGGCTTTATTTAACACGAGCAGAAGAACTCTGGAAACCATAACACTGGATATAAACTTTATATTCATTCCCTTGTGCTCTCTTTAATCCACTCTAAATATTTAAGATTGCCCCCAGTGATGGGCAAGGAGATCACCTCTGGCACACTGAAAAAGGACGAGGTAAGAAGCATGTGAATACACACTATTTTTTTCCACAATTACACCCCCTCAGTTCATTTACATGGATTTTAGTGCCCGTGTTCTTAAACATAACAGATACATGGTATAAGAATTCCTTTCACCAAGCTTTCTTTTTAGAATCGAATACTAAAATGCAACTTAAAGTTCAGAGTTTATATAGCAAAATTAAATTTTATGGCCAACTTATTTACTAGATGTATTGCCCTTACTCGTATTCATGATGTGCTTTGACATGCTCTGTCAGTGCCTCCAGAAGGGATTGCCTAGTCTTGATTATAAGAAGCTCCTCGGAATCAGTTTGGATCTGTCAATTTACAACACAAAGCTAGCAAAATCAGGCTATAACAGTAGTTTCAAATAAAACAATGCATTGTATAAGAACTTACAATGTTATGATGAGAATTTTTTAAAGAATGGCAATTTGGATCTGTTAATTTGCAAACAATTAAAACGTTCAACTGTCAAGGTGTTGGATGTGTTTTTAACACTTACTTTATACATGGTGGACACTCTTCATTAAATCTAATAAGTTTGTTTGGGTGGAAAGAAAGTGACGAGGGAGGGAGAAATTTAGAATTGAATTTTGTTTGTAGAAGTCATCTTTTATTCTCCTTTTCTTTCTACTTTCTTGTCAACCAGATAGAAGAAAGAAAATCATTATTTGTGTTTCATTTCCTCTCCATTCTCTTCCCCACCCAACAGAACAAACCATGAGTATCTAATAAAAAAAAGTGCCAACTCTCTCACACTTGAACTGACATCTCCATGCAACTCAAAAACTTGAGTCAACACCTTAATATGAATGGAGACATGTTACCATTAATATTGAAGTTTTACTTCTACAAAAGTCATCCTGAAATATAATATAAAATATTGAAAGTAGCGCCTCTATTATTTTTGAGAGGTTTGTTATCATAGAA
>Ga0214542_1007754_pt1 | contig 18387 bp, 9 predicted proteins | sample CNSS1metaG_FD_160096 | JGI IMG/M metagenome (GOLD analysis project Ga0214542, IMG submission 160096) | Root nodule microbial communities from cowpea collected in UCLA plant growth center, Los Angeles, California, USA - CNSS1 | ecosystem: Host-associated > Plants > Roots > Nodule | place: USA...
GGACAAGAATGGTGTGTGGAGAAGAGAAAAAGATGGCGTCGGGGACAAGAGGGAGGACGTGGGTGGGTGCTGTGTTGTGTGTGTGGGAGAAGAGAGAGAAGGGGGAGAAGAGGGAGGACGTGTGGGTACTGTGTTGTGTGTGTGGGAGAAGAGACAGAACAGGGAGAAGAGGTGTGGAGGATGGAGGCCTCTGCACATTAAAAAAAACCTAGGTCAAAGATTCCAAGGGCAAGGGCAGGGTGCAGAGCAGGGAATCTGCTTTTGGGGGTGCAGTGCGGTGAGTCACGGGGTATTTGGGGGTGCAGTGCAGTAAAAAATAATAACTCATTTTTTAACCATGGGCAAAGACGGAATTAAGATAAGTTTTGGGGGTACAGGAGAAATCATTGGAGGTGGAGGGAGAAACCCCCTTCTAAAACACAGGCATGATTTTGGGCTTAATAGAGTCCTAGGATATGCCAACTTGGAATTTAACCCTATTTAATCTCAAACATTTTTTTTTACCAAAAGAAAAATATCTCACGATATTGTATTAGAGGCTCCAAATTGAGGCATGTGATGTGGTGGACCTAAAAATCTTTTATAGTATATGTAGGGAATTATGAAAATATTTGTATTTAATAATGCTTCTTCCGTGTTAGCCCCTCCTTAAGAATACAATTAGTCGGTGTCCTTATTGTGGGACATTAGTCCTTCCTTAACCACCATAACATCTTTGCCATCCCATTTACAATTTAGGTTTGAAGACTTAATTAAGGAATTTGGACTGCTAAACGTGATTTTATTATTTTTAAATTTTGTTTTCCATTTTCTTAATTCAATGAAGCCTAGTTCAGGTTTAATCCTTAACAGAGTAAAAATATATCTTCAGCATCGTTGTCTTCGTAATGTAATCGTGGACCTAAAAAGCAGAAAAAGTACCAACTCGTTGATGGTAACAATATTATTAGATACAAGTGAGGAAATTAATCTGTTAATGTTTTAGTTCACTTTTTGAATGAGATTAATTATTTTAATCATTAAATATGTAAAAGTTTTGTCATTATATATTTATGTATATTATATTATTTTGTTATTAAAATTATAAGTGTTTATTGCAATGAATAACCATTACATAAAATAACCTAACCTGAATTAGCGATGTCAACGGGGCGGGTAGGGTACGGGTAGTAGCTCCCCCGTATCCTACCCGCTGGATAAATATATGTCCCGTACCTGTATCCATATTCGTCGGGTATCCATTGTGCAGGTATCCATCTATTTTTTTCACATCCACGGGTACCCGCAGATATTTGCAAAAATATTTAAAAAATAAATATTTAATTATAAAAAATTCAAATAAAATAAAATAAAATCCATCATTGTCATAAATTTTAAATAAAGTTCAAATAAACTCAAGTTGATACAAGTCCAAATAATTGTAAAAGTAAATATAAAATGACGTTTAACACAATGGAAATTCTTTAATTAGTGTTTTGATCAACAAAATCACTTTCTTATATTGGTTCCTGAAAAATAAACAAAATAAGCAAATAATAAACCTCAATTGCCACATGCCAAGTATTTTTATTTTAATTCCATCATTTGACAACAAGCATATCATAAATGTCATTGTCTATATAAAGTTTGATGTATATGCCTAATCTCAAAGAAAGGAAAGAGGAGAATGTCAAGATGTGTAAGTTTAGCGGGTACGGATATCCACGGGTACGAATACTATGATACCCGTACCCGCAGTGGCGAAACTTGGACTAAAATTGTAGGGGGGGGCAAATTAGATTTGTTATATATAATTTCTTTTAGAAGAAAAACCTTATAACAAACACATATAATAGTAGAATTCAAAAAAATATTACTATCATTCGCTATTATATCATGATACCAATTCATGAATACCATTTTAGATAAGACATTCGTATCTCATCAATTTGATTTGGTGGTATTGTCAAATTTGATGTCATTTTTTCCATATCACGTTCTATTGAATTGTTAAATTCATTATATGTAACTCTGATAACTTTAGAGATTTGTTTTATATTGTCTTAAATTCTTGGTTCTTATTAAATTTCTCAAGCTTAGTTAACGTAAATACATTTCTTTTTCATCTTCATCACAAACCTTTCTCTTTGAAAAAAAGGAATCAATTTTTTTACTTTTTATCATAATCTTTCTAATATAAATTTATCACCTCTTACCTATTTAGAAAAAATAAAATTTATATTCACAAATCACAATTATCACAATGCAAAACATAACAAAACTCATACTACTTTAATTAAATAAGCAATACTGTATAAATTCAAAACTTAAAAAAAAAATACCATAGGTAGCGAAAAACACAAAATCCCTAAATTTCATAATTAAGGATTATAATAATTTAGGAAAAATTATAATTAGGGTTCATACCAATTTCATAAAAGAATACCAAAAATCATAATTAGGGGTTATATTAATTTGGGATAAACTTAATTTGAAAGAAACATCCTAAAAAGAATCATAAACTAACATACATAAATCATAATAAGATACTAACCTTGATTTGTGATAGATCATGCAAGAATATATACATGAATCTCAATCTATGTGTTTCCAACCTCTATTTCCCAACCTTTGTATTTATCTCTCTTCACAGACTTTCATGATAATTTACATGATGGAAAGATCTTATAGTCAGAAAAAACCCTAATCTCTTTTATAAATTAATGTCTCTATTAAAATTTTTTATTTTATCTTTTATTATAATTTTCCATAATATAATTTTAAAAAATATATAAATATATAAAAAAAATTTAAAAAAAAATGGGGGAGCCGTGGCTCCCCCTGTCACATCCTAGTTCCGCCAGTGCTGCTCTGCCTTTGTCTTAGTTGGTGAGTCTTTCCCTTCCCTTGGCATCCTACTATTATGTGAAAAATGACAAGTGCACCGGCACACGTAGCATGTAATAAATATATATTTCTCTCCACATGGACTAGTGCAATACATGACAAATCTCACAATTCACAACTCAAATAAACAACAAAACTCACAGAAACACAAAGAAACTCTTTTTGGTATTTTATCAAACAATTGGTGTATAGTAGAAATTTAACATAGATTATATACAATTGTCAAGACTAGATTTCATTCAATTTATTCTCATGCATTCACAAACATCTCAATTCCAATTTCAAGTCAAAATCAACTCACAAGAATACTCAAATCCTATTCCTAGCAACTTTGAGTCTATGATAACTCATCAAGTTCCAATTCCTTGAATCCATAACAAGTGAAATCATGCATTAAGTTCAAGAGTCTTAAGATTACTAATGAATCATGTTCTATCCCTAGATACAAGTTCCACTAGGCATTCAATTTCAGTTCTAGTTCAAAAGACATTTTTCAACACCTTAAGAACCACAAATCATGCATGGGTGGCCAAACCAAAGGAAGCATTAAGCATGGAAATCAAATACTAACATAGTGGTGGAGCTCCAAAGGTGCGTGAAGAACTCCATGGGCAGCGGAAATTGGATGAAGGAACGGAGGCAAGTTTTGAAGGCACTTGCAAGCTATGGAAAGTGAAGGAGGTGATAGGATTTCCTAATCTATGCTAGCCTAAGGAAGGTGGCTAGAGGTAGAGAGAGAAAATCTCTAGAAAGAGTGACTCTCAAAGACAATAGAGAGAGGAGTGTTCTCAACTCAATTAGATCTATTGCATAAAATTTCAAGAGTGTCTACAAATGAGTGAAATTTTGGCTTTTATATGAAGTCATTTACACATGAGAAAGGAGAGCCACTGGATGGAGTGGGCCTTGATCTTGGCCCTTAGATCAAGCTTGGAGAAGGAGGCAAGGTCACACCCCTTGGATCTTGGCTTGAAGAACAAGAAGGATTCTTAGCCTTTAGATGTGATAACCAACCTTAGTCAAACCATGAAGCAAAGGAGCCTCCTAGCCTTGCTATTCTTGACCATGTATGAAGAGAAATGGGCCAAGCCCAATTTGAGCCCCATCCTATGTTCCTTTCATGTCTTATGTATTATTGGAAAACAAAGCCCAAACAATGGCCCAATTTAAATCTACACTACTAGATTTACATGCACTTCTTCAAGTTTTTGTGATCTCTTTGGCCCATTTAAATAATATGAGAAGCCTATTGAATTTGTGATTATCTAATGGGAGGCCCTTTTGAATCTTCTTCATCATTGATCTTGTAATTAGGCCTTTAAGTGGGCTTGCATTTGAAATGAGGCTTGAAGGTGCACTTATTGTATTTTGGTGTCATTTTTTATCCTCGTTACAAGTATGAGTATGTCATTTAGAAATTTCAAGAAATGTATAAACATGATTCAAACAAAGTTGTAGAATTAATTAATTGTATACAATGCAACTTGAAAAAAATGTATCATTGGTACAAATTAGTTCAAGAGATGCATGTTGAAATTCTTGAATATTTGGCAAGGGTTGATTCTTTTAGAAGCATTTGAGAGAAAAATACACCATAGACAAAAAAAGATAGTTTAGAAAGGTATTAAATGAGTTTGTTGTTAATAGTATTTGTTTGGTGGAAAATAAATTCTTCACGATTTTCCATTTTATCAAAAATGGTTAGAGACGTGTTGACCACCCCTATTTCCATAGTTGCCTTTGAGAGTGCATTTAATATTGGAAGTATGGTTTTGAATGTTTTTATAATTTCTTTATATCCACCAATGGTTGAGACACTCATTTATGCTCAAAATTGGTTGAGGTCTACTATAGCTCAATTTGATGGTATCAATGTCAATGAAGAGTTTGAGCTTTTTGAGAAGATTTTCATAGGTAAAAGTTTGGTTTATTTTTCTTCAAAAATTATTTTGTACTTATGTTGCTTTGTATATTAATAATATTTTGCTTCAATTAATTTTAGTTTAATGGTCACACAATGGGAGGAGTTGAAGTAACATCAGGAGTAGTTAGGTCTACAAGTGGAGTTGGTTCATCATCTTACAACAACCAATATTGTGACTCTTAATCGATTTAAGAGGTTTGTTTTACTTTAATTATCATCATTATTATTATTGTTATTATTATTATTATTATATGTACTTATTATGTTGTTAAGTTTGAACTACTTTTTCTTTTATGCGGTTGTGGTCTTTTTTTAAGGCATTTGTTACAAACAAATGCAAAGACTAGATTTGAATGTCTTTTTGGAAGATATCTCCATTACATTTTTTTGGAAGAGATACTATGACTATCATGCATGATTAGTTTTACAAAGTTGTAAACATGGTGGACTTCTTGTTGGTGCTTGTATAAATCAGGTCTAATTCATTAAATTTGTCTTTTCATTGTTTTATTTGTACCTTTTCCTTCAACATCTTTGTTTATTTGATTCTTACTTCTCTATACAGATACCTGCTTTATTTTGTTGCGCTTTGGCTCATGTTGGTGTTATGGACATGCTACGGTTCCATAAATTTACCATAGGTTTCTTTAAATCTATTATGTCTAGTAGTTTTTTATTTTTATTTAAGTTTCACATATTAATGTAGATTACTTATTCAGGTCATGCTTAGACTTTAGATTGTGGTTGTTCAGAAAAGGAAGAAGAGTTTCATTGGCTAATCAAATGAGGTTTATCCCTAGATGACGTGATTGTTAATGTCTAAGTCTTACCCTACCTACTAACACAATTGCACACACTTGACCAAACACATATGAATGTAAAAAAATTTGGGAGGCAAAAAAGAAGTGTCTAAGTTCTAAAATGTCAACAATCTATCATTTTTTGTGTTTGTTTCATAAACTTGAGTTTACTTTTTGCTGTTTTGTGCTTTTTCATTTAATTATTTGTCAAAGTCATGTTGATATTTTCAATATATTAGACAAATGTTCACTTGTTTTGCATAAACCCTAACATTATTTATTAGTTAATATGAATTTATTTGACTTAAAAATCGATGTTAATTAGAATTACTTCTGTTTGATTTGTGATCAATTTTGCAAACACTTGCCTAAACATGCATTGGGTTAGTTTTTATTAGGTTGATATGGTGCTAGTATGATCATATTTGGATTTGTTATTGTGATATGATACCTCTTGGTGATGTTGGGGAAAATCCAGGAAAAATGGTTGCTATAATATTAAGAGTACTTAGGGTGGCTTTTGTGGTTATATATTTGTTATATGCGAGAAGCTTGAAGAAGAAACATGATGATATGAGTTATATGAGGCAATAAGAAATAATCTTATATGTGAAGAATTATATTATATATTATACATCATATGATATTCTTTATGCTCTTTCTAATTTTTGCCTTACTATTATCTTGTACAAATTATTGATAGAAGAATATGATTTTTCAAAAGGCAAAACTAAAAATATAACTTTTTGTGCATTGTTTTTGCACGTTGAGTTTATGGGTGAACATGTGAAAAGTTTGTGGTAAATAAAGCATGCTTGGCTCATGAAGGTGAAAATTCAAGTGAGGAAGTTGGGATATTTTGTATAACAAGGTTGTTTTGAACCCATAATTGTAAAATAGGTTAGTTGATTTTTTTTTTTTTGTAAAATAGGGTGAAGTCGTTAGGATACATGACGACAGTCAGATCGAAGTTGTCATAACTGTGGTCGGTTTCTTTTTTTTTCTTTTTTCTTTTACAAAAGTAAAGTCGTAAGAACTCTTACCGGTTTTTGTATAATAGAAAATTGAAATTGTTAGACTCATGACGACTTCAATTTTGTATTTTTTTTTCAAATACAAAAACCAATAAGAGTCTTAATGACTTCGCTTTTATAAAGAAAGAAAAGGAAATTGGTCACACTCATAACGACTTCAATTTGAATATCGTCATGACTTCTAATCACTTCATTCTATTTTATATAAAATTAAAATCATCTAACCTTATTTTACGATTACAGATTGAAAACAATACTGTTTTACTGAAAAAGTTGTATTATGTTAGTATAATTGTGTCTACTATGCCGATTAATCTAAAAGATACTGATTAGGGTGAGATTGAAATTGAGAATGCTCTTCAAATTCCCTTCAAATTCTTTAAAATAAACAACAAAAACTTTAAATACCTCAATCCATTGGCTTCCTCTTTTTCAAATTCATTTTTAATATTGATCATAGCCTAATCCCTAATCGTGTTTTATTGAAAAGTTTATCTTACTCCTAAATTGTAAGAGTTGACTTGTATAGAAGTGAGAGAGACTTGTGTAAGGTGATTGAGGTGACATGGTAGCAAATAGATAACGCAGAAACAGTATAATATTTGCCTTGTTCTGTAGGAGACATTTATTGATTAGTAACTACTTGAATCATAACTCCCTGTCTTGTCATTTTCTTATTTATGATTTTGAAGACCTATTGCATATGCTAAACTAAACATACACCACATGACTTTCATACAAACAAATCTCCACCTTTACTTATTAATGCACACTATGCTTCTATAACTTCTATAATTGCTCTTATTAAATATACAATCTGCTATGCCATCTTCTTACAAATATAAAAGCCACTTATTCAATTATTTTATTTGTATCATGCTACATATTTATTATTGTTAAATTTAAGTAATGATATTATTAATACAAACTATTTAACTAGTTACTGGTCTTTATTAAATTTTTGAGGGAGTATGTTCCACTGCAACATTAATTGGAAGAGATTTTGGTTGACACAAATTTTATTATTAACAAAAGTTTATTAAAAATGTTCTTTTTTTATGAATTACAGATTTATTTGATAAAATCATTCTTGATTTAAACATTCTCATATGTTTTGGTCAATGATAACATATATTTAAAAAAATGTTTTACTTGCATTGCGTATAAAGATAGTTATCATCATTCTGATATGTTTTACGCTCACTTTGGTTTTTATATCTGTTAATTTTATTTTTTTTAATTTAGTCTAATTTTTTTAAATGGATTAATTTTGTTTTTTTAATTGAGACCGAATTTAATATTTTTATAAATATTATAATGATATTTTTATTAAATATTTATGATTTCATGTTATAATTAGTTTAAAATTAGAACAAAAATATTACGGATGAGTATTAACACCATTCATCTAAAATTGTAAGAAGTTCAAAATCAAATGTAATTTTAAAAATTTTGAAAGATTAAAAAGTGGGAAGTAACACAATTACTTTATCTGATCATGTAATATTTTAATCTCTTAAGAGTTTAGATCAATGATATCAGTCCACATCCTTAAATTTTTTGTTCTAATTTAAACTATTTGTAACCCTACACAAAAAATATTTAACAAAAATGTAAATTTTAATAAAAACATTGTTATAACATTTATATAAAAATTAAATTTGACTTCAATTTGAAGACAGACAAAATTACGTTACTTAAAAAAATGGACTAAATTGAACAAAAATAATGAATATAGAAAACAAATTGAATATGAAATATTAGCTATGACATGTGGGTTGACACGTGAATATTTTTTAAAAATATTAAAAAATTAAAAAGAACACAAAGTGAGATATGATTGTCGATGTTAAGAAAAAAATACCAAATTAAATAAAATCAACGAAAATTGGAATTAGATTAAAAAAACTATAAAAACTAAACTGACACAACTAATAAAAATAAAGATCAAATATATATTTTAATATATATATATATATATATATATATATATTATTGTTAATTTTTCTCATATATATAAAATTCCATTAATACTTGTAGTACTAGTCGTTTCACCTCCAAAACACTCTGTCCAAATTTAGTAATACTTCTCAACTTAAATTCTCTTACGTAATTAATCTAACTTGCTTTTCTCACAATATTTATATATTAAAACATGTCTATCAAATAGACAGAGATGGATTAAATTCTCTGCATTATTTATCCACATGTATTGTATTGTATCCCAATATATTAACATCATATTAGCAATATGATGAGATTGTCAATAACCATCTTACACAATCCAAACAAAAAAAAAAAAAAAAAGCTTATGATAAAGATAGAAGAAAATGGACATGCTGTATATTCCCACACCAAAGGTTTTTCTTTTTTCAAATCCTAAAGGTGAATTAATTACTTGAACCACCACATGGATAGTTCCAATTAAGAAGCTCATCAATCATCTGCATCGCAATTCTATCTTCTTCATCTTCTTCACCATCATTTTGTGCGCACCCTTCTGACACACTTGACTCACTCTCTGCACGTTTCTTCCCAAGCTCCACCCTCACAATCCAATTCGACTCCGAGTCTGCTCCTGCACCCTTTTGCCACACTCCGATGTGGGAATTGTCAGCGTCTAGTCTCAGACATGTCAGCGAAGGAGAAGGCTCTCTGCAGCATTTCTTCAGCTTTCTACTCAGACGCTCTGAAAGAACACTCGGAGATGAAAAAGGGTCTTCACACACACCGGAAATGCTGCCACCTTCACCCTCCTTCGATGGTGCTGTAGGGAAATTCGTCTTCGCGTTTCTACCATTCATCAAAATCGCTGCTTCGTCGTATGCTCTCGCTGCTGCCTCTGCTGTCTCAAATGTCCCTAGCCACACCCTTCTCTTCCTGTTGTTCATCCAAAACTATCTCCGTTAAAACATAGAAAATTTTAAAACACCGATTGATTTGTAAGATGAAGTTTCCACTCACTTGTAATATGTAAATTTATTTTAACCTTAAATGATAAGAAATCTTTAATACATCCTCTCTTATATACTTATTGAGAACATGAAATTAAACATCGGTGATGGTTTGATAACATTATGATATCATGTAACAAGATATACTCAACAAAGTATTATTAAATTAGATTTCAAATGATTTTGTTATCAAATGAATTTTAAGCTTAATTTAAACTTATAAAAATTAAAGTTTGCACTTTCTTTTGTAAATATACTTAACCAAACACAAATTTTTTTAAAAAAAAGTTTAAAAGGAGATTAAGTATGGAAAGAAAAAGTTTACGACATGAAATTGCATGAGGTTAAAGTTGAAAGTATATGAAGGAATGGTGTGGGAAGAGGTGATTATTACAGCAAAGGGTGACGAATTTCTGAGACCCATGAACCCCATTGACGTTGCCTCACTCCTCTGAACTTCTTTGCCTGTACCATGGCTGTGTGTGGTGGGAAATAAGGGTACTTTAAAATGAAGAGAACCAAAGTACGAGGTAATTAAGATGGTGCATGAAATTAATATAAGGGTGGAGATAGAATAAAGACAAATGTGGAAGACTTGTACATAAGTTTCTGATAATGTCAGACTTATATAGATTGTCGGTTGATTTGGTGGGAAAGTGTGACCAAATAATTAGTCACAATATCATGAAAGAGATATATTTAAGTAAATATAAATTTCACTTTTTAAATTAACTTTTTGAAATTAGGTTCAACTTGAAATTACCTTTTTAAAATTATTAAGCTTTTTCGATTTTTACGTTTGATGTTTAATTATATATGTTTTCTAAAATTATTGATCATAAATGTTCTGCTTTAGAGTTATAGATCGTAGACGCTAAACTCGTATACTTTAGTGTTTTAGGTTATTTATGGTTGGAGATATTCAATATGACTAACTTATCTTTTAAGTAAACTTTTTTAATCCTTTTTTTAGTATTATTTAGTAATAGAGATGTACATAGTATTATTTTCGATTTAATCTTTTTTTATTTTTTTAAAGCATTTAATTGAATGAAGTTTATTTCTGTTTTTTTTTATCTTAAAATTTCTTTTTAATGCTTTGCAGTTATGATAAGCCCCTAACTTCTTAACAACTTAAATAAATGAACAACACTGGTAGGGGTTCTTTTTCTAACAGCCCTAGCTGTGCTCCAAAGAAAAAAGAAAATAATAGTAAAATAATTCTCTTCACTTTGAATTTACCAATAAAAACAATTATTACATAATCATAATGGAATGTTTTTCTTTTTTGTTTTTTTAAGACAGTAAGAGTATTTATTGCATGTCCATATTATATATATATATATATATATATATATATATATATATATATAATATAATATAATATATTTATTTTTTTTTAAATAATATTGACAAAAATCACAAAAAGTTGGATATATTTTATTATTAAGTTTTAAAAAAAATATAAATTTTGGCCATATGTATATATTAACTACATTAAGCATTTTATTAGGTAATTTGGTCATATACACTTTTAAAAATTAACGATACTTAAAAACAACTTTGTACTATTATATTAAATGCTTATCATAAATCCAAAATATTTTGATACATTAAAAAACATTTATTATTAAAAAATTAATTATATTATTTATACAATATTAATTATAAAATAAACATCAATGTATTAAATCTTTAAAATATTTACAATTAAATTATTGAAATGTTTATATATTAACAATTTAAGTTCCGCATGCAACGCTTATTTTGTGGGCAGATTTAATGATGTTGGCAAGTACGTTGACTTTACGCGTTCAACTTCAACTGTGACCCTATAACATATTCATTACATAATTCAATATTATTCTTTATTTATTAAGTTATTATTATTTCTATTTAAAAATTCGCAATTTTAACTTTATTTTTGTGAATATAACAATACACTTTAATTAGGTTTTTTTTCTAGTTATATTTTTTTTCATCCACAATAAACTTAAAATTTTAGATAAGATTTTAAACTTTTATAGTTAATTTATGGAAATGAGAATAATAAATTATACGTGAATAATGTGTTTATATAATATAACATTTTAATACATATTTTACTAGGTTTATACGTGTTAGCGAGGATTTGAATTCTTTATTAAAATTTTAATATTATGATATTAATATATTTTGAAGTCTTAATAGAACAAAGATATAAAAAAAAATAATAATACAAAATTTGGACTGATTCTAATGATACCTCGCTAAAATATAATTTTACTTAAACAAGATAATTAAGTATATACCTTATGATAGATTCGATGATTTGAGACATATAAACAACCAAAAGTTTGAGTCCATCATAAATTGTTGGAGTATTTGGAGTATGCACATTACATTTTAATTAATTAAAGTTTTTTAAATGATACCTTAAATAAATATGTTGAATTTACAATTTAATTAGACTAAAACACAACAACAAAATAAAGTCTATAAATTAAGGATTGGACTCAAATGACAAATTTTATAAATCTAGGAACTAACATAACCTAAACAAATTAAGAATCATAAATTGATCAAAATTGCAATTTGACAAAACAAAATATAAAAAAAAAAAGTGTGATTACTTTCTTGTTTTAATCTTGTGAACAAGATTTGATTGTTGGACTTTTTTTTTGAAAGAAGAGGTGATTCATCATCCTTAGACTATTTTATTACTTTATTTGCAAAGGCACAAGAACACAGGTGTCCATGGTTGGAGCTTGTGGTGCTTTTCAATTTATTGTTGGAAGGGACGAAAAAGTGGACTTTCAAATTTCAACGGGTGGCTTCTATTTTTTTGTTTTTGTTTTATGGTAAAGAACAATCCAAAACATGCACAATTAATGTGTTTGACAAATTCTTTCTTCATACTCAACAACCTACATTCACTCCAATAAAATATTCCATTATTTTAATTGGATTCGTATATTCGAAGAAAGAAACCATCTTCCAAGTCATTTATTTATGTACTTGTTGTATCTAATTGAATAAACTATGTATATATAAATATAAACATTATAAAAATTTATAAGATAAAAGAAATTGGTTAAATAGTTATAATAATTTTTTTTCAGTTATAAAAATATATAAATTTCATATATATATATATATATATATATATATATATATATAAATATTATAATTTTATAAACATTATATAATAGATTATGTTTAAGTTTTAAAGTATATGCATATTTATAATTCGAGTTTATCTTTTAGAATAAATGATGCAGGACAACATTCAGTAACAGATAAAATTTCAATTAATAAGATTCCTATTTCTGTATTACAAAATCTAAGATAGGATTGGGTGAATTTAATGATTGAATCTTCAAAGCCTCTATATAAAGAGGATAGTGCAGTGAAAGCCATACGAGGAAAAAACAATAAGAAAAAAAAAGAGATATGAGAATTAAAGAAGCACATTAGAATAAGGGAAACTAACAAAGAGACTCAAAGGAGAAATAAGAGTTGAATTGTGCATTTATTCAGACCTTTTTCAATCTCTAAGGTAAGGGAATGAGACATTTATCATTCTATCTTTTGACTTTTATTTTTCTTATCTCCTCATAATTATTTTTATATTTACCTTTAAGTGAGGTGTCCCTAACCTCATTCTAATTTATATTTAGTTCTCGTTCTTATTTATTTATTTATATTCATCTCTAGTTATGCACTGGTCATATTATTCAATTTATATTTATTCTCATTTATTTATTTATATTTATCTCCAGTTACGTACTGGTCCTTTCTATTTATGTATATTTATTTTAACTATTCATTGATTATATATATTTATTTATATAATTATATGGTTTAATATTGAAATAAAATTTATGATAAGTAAAGATTTAATTATTGTAGTTGGAGGTATAACCTTGGGGATTTAAATTAGTTAGTATTACTCAAGATGAGATGTTCTTGAGTTACTTTGTTGGCCATGAGCTCATTTATTCTGACTAGTCACTACAAAATTAATCAATATCTTTATAAAGTATGATAAAATCCAGTTTTATGGATTTGGGAGAATTTTCATTTCATTTTATCTTGTTATGATATGTTGTATATTTTTTATATGATATTTGTCTCACTTTCTTATTTTATGATTGTGTGTGAAAAACAAAATTTTATAACCTTATCATAGATGGCTGCTCCAAACATACCTGATCCCTTCTTCGCTGACATTGTGACTGTTTTCCCGAGGAATGCATGACAAACCAAAGCAGTAAATAATTCTGTAACATTTCAGGGAACGAGAAACTCTACTATTGCTTTTCTCTCTGCTCCAAACGCGCTAATTGTCATCGAAGGACAAATCGGAGTTACCTTCTATTTACCCCAACAGTCCAAGTGAATCCTATCCATAACTTTTTACGCCCACCTTTTGAAAACCAGTATATGAGGGGGAAGCTGTAAATAAATAATACTTCTTCCTCTTCTAGTGTAGGAAATATAGGATGTACTAAACGGTCTGGATATAAGATGCATACAATATTGTAAATACATACACACACACACATACATACATATATATATATATATATATATATATATATATATATATATATATATATGTGTGTGTGTGTGTGTGTGTGTGTGTGTGTGTGTGTGTGTGTAGATTCGTCACAACTTTTTGTGGAGGTTTATGATATTATCTGGTATTCGATTTATATTATGAAAGATTTTTTTATGGGAGTTTTAATTATTAATGACTATTGTTTTGTGGCGGTTTAAAACATCCTTTATTTGTAATTATTTTATTATAAATATTTAAAAATCCTTTATTTTTTTCTAGTTTTTTGTTAGGGTTAATACACTCTTCAATAATTTTGTTTTAAAAATATTAATTAAAATAAATGTATTCTACTAACATAGTAGAAGTAAAATAAAATAAATAAAATTTAAACTATATTAATTAAAACACTTCTAATATATAATGAAATTTAAATTTTGTCTATATATTGCAAAATGATATTGTAATAATGTCTACACATTCGTTAGTAAAAGTACTTACAACTATTTAAAAAGTATTATGTTCACAAGAATAGAAAAAGTACAATTTGTGAACCACTTGTCTACCCTTTCATTCCTCTTCATCTTGATTTTCATACATAACATTTCAAATTTTTTATATTTTTTCTTCATCTTAATCTTCACCTAACGGATTAGGACTTGATTGTATAGTTTGCGATTTTTTTCAAGTACTCTTTGATATGTAGAAGTAGCATGAGCTAAGCCATGAACATTTTTGCCTATACTGAGAAATGGAAAATAAAATAAGATGAACACCTTATTCATCAATAATAGTGCACATCACATAGGAATGAAACAATATATAAAAGAACTTAAAATAAATAAATTAATTAATTAGAGACATAATATTACCTAGATTGGAAAACTCTGCATGACACTTGATTTGCAAGAACTGTCATCAATAATTCAAAACACTACCTTGTAAACAAGAACTATATCAATCACACTCTCTTGAGAAGCAATATACACATCCATAAGCAAATCTTATGGTCATGCGAACCACTCAAAAGATACCACTGTTGAAAGGACTCTAAGACAAATCATATCCCTCTTTATCATGACCCCTTTAACCTCATATAAGGGGCAAACTCGTTCCCACACTACTTTTTGAAATTAAACACATAAACTTTGGAATTATAGGTCTTCATAATTGGATTATGTAGTGATTTATAACCCAAAGATAATTAAAATTCTAGACAAATTATTATTCTAATACTAATAAACATAAAATTTCTTGAAAAATTACAATTATTAATTGAATATAAAATCCTAGTTATATTCTCTCTTTTCTATGTCACCATGTTCATTGGATTTAACATAAAAGACTCAATAATCCAACACTATACAATATACCAATGCCTACAACCCCTTTGTAGTCCTTTTGGATCATTACTTTATTAGTTATATCATTCTACATTTTGACAAATTCAAATATCTAAAGTAAGAATAAGAAAACAAACAAGCTCACGAATGTAATGAATCTTTCCAATCCTATACAACTTTCAGATAAAAATCTTAATGATATTGATAATTTCTCCCTTTCCTAATTCAATTGAAATTGTAATAATACTTGAACACTTAACCAAGAACAAATGTATCAAAAGTAATCTTAAAGTACCAAGAAACTTAAAGGCCAAACACCAAATCCAATTAGAGTGTACTTACAACACGCGATGAGTGTACATCACTAATGTAGCACCATTAAATTGAAATCCATCAAACTTGTATTCATCCAGCAACCAACCACCATCTTTGGTGTTATAGTTTTGCAAGTAACATATTTGATTTCTCTTAAGATTTTATAGTGTTCCTGGTGGGATTCCATGTTTGCAAGAAAGGTTTTTGTTGTGTTGTTTGAGATTCTTGTGGGATTAAAGAGCCTTGGTATATTGTTTTGTTTTTTCAAAAGTTTAATCTCTTAAGGATTGTGTAAAATTTTTGAAATAGTAGAAATTCAGACTTGGGTTGTCTTGACTAACTAGATATAGCTCAATTACGAGTGAACCAATATACAAATCTACCTGCATTGGTTTAACTTTCTGATCTTAATTTATTCTTTGTTAAAATCATCAAGAAAATCAACTTAATTGATCTTTCTTTGTAATTTCTACATGTATGTACAATTTGTTGATAAAACATTGCTTTTGTTGTTAATTGAAAGTAATCTTGACTGAGAAATTGATCAGATTCAAAATCTTGTGTTAATTAAGTTTTCTGCATATTTATTGTTAGTAATTCAATTTGTTGATCCCGTTCTTTAATCTATTGAATTGTGTTGATTTCTCTAAATACTCACTATTAGTATTTTTAATCTATTGACTCTGTTTTTAATCAGTTAAAATGTGTGACTCAGAAATGGTAGATTGCTAAAATCTTGGTCAATCAAATTGAAATAAAATATTTTCACAAGTATAAAATTGAACCTATTTTTTTAAAAGGGTCAATTCAATCACCCCTTCTTGGCTAAATACTTCATTTAATTCTTACAGACAGAACCACATATACTCTTTGGAGTTATAATGTCTAAGTTTTATGAGGTCGTTCAAGTGAGGAAGTCTTTCACAATTTTAAGAAGTAATATTTCTAAAGTGATATGAATTCACTAAAACAACTTATAATTTTATGGTGATAATGTTGATGATTTACATGTGATGTTATTTACATGATATTATATGGGATTGATATGTGAGATGCATGTATGAAATGTTGTTTGATGATGATGATGATGTGTATATATTGTTATGGAATATATTATAGGAAATTGGCTTTCTCATTTAAGCAATATCAAGCCACTGGAGTGAAATACCTCTAAAGAGTCATGACTCCTCTCTTAAGCATTATACTTTTCTTTTTAGTGCCTTTTGCTTAAATGCCCTTTTCCATGCTTGAGTGACTATTACTTGAGTGTTTTCCCAATGTTTCAATAGTACACACCAATTTCATATCTTTCAATAGGTTTCAAAGCTTCATCCATTGTTATGGTTTCACTTGAGTGACACTTTCACCATTGAGATCCATGGGTGTGTCAACAAATTTGAATTTATCAACCCAGTTTCCTCTAAAATATCTGAAGCATATTTTCTTTAAGATATAACAATATTATCGTTGGATTGTGCTACCTCAATACCCAAGAAATATATGAGTTTGCCAAGATCTTTGGACTGAAAATGGTGACAAAGATTTGTTTCATCTGAGAGATGTCATGGTAGTCAATGCTTGTAAGAACAATGTTATCAACATATACTATCAAATAGACACATTCAACACTTGAGTGATATTAAAAAACTAAATGATCTACCTCACTTCGAGTCATACTAAATTATTGAATAATGCTGCTTAATTTTCCAAACCAGATCCTAAGAGATTGTTTTTAAATCATATCTAACCGTAATAGTGAAAAACATATACTATAATCCATAGTCTTAAATAGAGTATAAAGAATTTATAATTTAGAAAGATAAAATTTTACAATAAAAAAATATGAGATATTTTAAATTTATTTATTTAAAAAAAACTTTCATTCTCTATTTAATGTAAGTTCTATTATCTATATTTAAGTAAATAAGCTCTTACACCCTATGGATAAACCTTAATTAGTGCCAATATGCACGTAACCAACTCATAAATGTCAATGTTACTTTTTTGTCTTAGAAAAAAAAAATCATGTATGACAAATGTCAATTTTGTACTTTAGCGATAAATATATTATATAGTCACAATTTCTAAACAAAATATAAGAGTGTTGGATAGAAGAGAATTTTTTTACACTCCAAAATTATAATTCATAGTAATATAACAAATTTTAGGAATGATTAAAATTGATTTGGTTAAATATTTATATAAATATATTGCGAATCATATAAAAATTTAAGAGTTTCTGGTTATTATTGGCCAATCTAGAGTCTGTCAGGTTTTACAGAGGGGGTTTCACCGGGGAGAACAACACCAATGAACCTTCATTGTTCAGTGACAGTCAAAGTGCCATTTGTCTTGCTAAAAATCCAATTCTTCACTCCAGATGCAAACACATTGAATTGAAGTATCATTTTATCAGAAACTTGATAAATGATGGAGATTTGATTTTGTTGAAGATTCCAGGTGTAGAGAATCCAGCTGATATGTTAACCAAGACTGTCACAACAACTAAGTTGAGGCTTTGCATTGCCTCAACTGGCCTTCGAGAAGATTGATGATGAAGGCACTACACTAGGTGGTAATGTAAATCAAAC
>Ga0214542_1007757_pt1 | contig 18381 bp, 9 predicted proteins | sample CNSS1metaG_FD_160096 | JGI IMG/M metagenome (GOLD analysis project Ga0214542, IMG submission 160096) | Root nodule microbial communities from cowpea collected in UCLA plant growth center, Los Angeles, California, USA - CNSS1 | ecosystem: Host-associated > Plants > Roots > Nodule | place: USA...
CTTGAAGATGAGTGGATGTGTGCCGCCACTTGCTATGCAAGATAAGGCTTAAAAGTATTCACTCCCAAGGGAGGAAACTCTCACAAATGGTTGAGACACAAGAGTGTTTTTACTTCAAAATGTTCAACCCTTTTACATGTCTAGGAGCACCCCTTATATAGAAGAGTTTAGGGGCCTCTAAGCAAATAAAAGATACCTAAGGATGTCTCTACAAAAACCTAACCCTAGCTTCTAGAAACTAGGTCAAATAAGGTTACAAAAATGAGAGACAAAAGAGCCAACTATGGTGTGTGCAAGGCAAATTTCGTTCTAGCACAAAAGGAGACAAAGAATGTGTCTCATATGTCTCTAAAAAGTGCCCAAAGTGTGCTAAAAACAAAGGAGACCGAAAGTACATAGGTACACTTGTTTTATGCCTTTTACTTTATGCTTTATACCTTTGCTTTACTCTCTCACCCACATCATTTATGCTCCCCAATCACCATGCGCCACCTAGCATTGCTTTCTTACTCCTAATTAACCTACAAAGCAAATAAACATAGATTAGCATATTGGCTTAAGTCAAGTCAACTATAGTCAACAAGTCAAACCTAGTCAAAGGTCAACAAGTCAACTAAAGTTGATTCAACTAAGTCAACTTAGGGAATCAAAAATAACAAACACAAATGAAAGGGATGAAGGATTAGTGAACTTCCTTTCTAAACATGCTTAGTCTTCTTAAGCTTGTGCCTTCATCCTTGGTTGAGATCAATCCTTCATCAATGGTGAGAGTTTGAGGATCATGAAATGGGGGATGAGGATGACAAAGGAATGAATGGTGAGGGTCATGATGAGGTGGAGGTTGAGGGTATGTAATGAAGTAGAAAGTGAGACTAAATTGACAAAATTTAACTAAAATAGGAATTTATTTAAATAAAACACAAACGGTCATAATTAAAACAGTCCATGTAATGTAAACATTGTCACCCTGTACACTTAACCATTATGAATTTAAACAACGTCATGAAAAGAATCAAATAGAACACAATTTAAGAAAACATAGACCTAATTGAATGCGCAAAAAACAAAACGACTAAATTAAACAAACTAGACCAAAATAATATTTAAGCTTTTAATTTATAATAAAATTTATAATTTTTGTCAAATTCACTTTTATACCAACCATCACATATTCAATCAAAGAAATTAAAAAGCAAAAGGCAACGATCGAACCTTGCACCACCAGCATTCTGAGGTATGTTCACCAGACCACTAAACCACAAGAACATTTCCAATACAACATTATCATATTTGCGATTTTCTTTTATTTGTTCATATAGTCCATTCATGCTATTCAGTCACTGATACATTGATTGGATCCTTTACCCACCGATTCAATCCTTACTACAATAATACTTACCCGAGACTTAAAACACTGATAAAAAGAATGGATGGAGAGGAAAGAATAAAGGGGAGAACAATGAGGGGAGATGAAGCAAAGAATAAGTTAGAAAACAATAGGAAAGAAAAAATAAACTTTTCTAAAGTTTCTTCGTCCATTTTTTTTTCTTAAAAAATTAATTTTTCTTTAAAAAATAAGATGTTTTAACATTTTATTAGTTTTTCAGAGAAGGGTATTTAATCTAGTTTCTCCTTTTAATGTGCAGAGTCCTTTAAAAGTTGTTTAAATACACACATTTATAGGATAAAGTACGAGTGAAGTTTACGTATTTAATACCAATGTCTAAATCTAATCCATATTTCTAGGAGAGATGGTGAGGCATTTTTTCATATTTTTTTTCTTCAAGTTTTTCCAAGGGGAAGTAATTTTTGTTCTCCTCCCTTTAGATGCCTTCTTGAGAAGAGAGTGAGAATATTGCTAACTTCCTTTTGTCTAACTCAATGACTTTATCTCATATTTTCACATGACTACAAATGGCGTAGCTAGTCAATGGCTCATTATTAGGAATAATATTGAAATAATGAATATGGTGTCAATAATAAAAATATCACAAGGGTAATAACTATTGGTGTAACACTGGTAATGTTTTGATGGCATAATTGTGATGATATGGAGAAATGAAAACTATAATAAAGCCAATACAAATAATGGTGCTAATAACTATTAATTAGTTTCCTCAAGAAAAAAAAGGTAGGAATAAATAATTTAGTCTTACAATGAAAAGTGAAAACTATATTTTATTTAAAAGTGCTTGTTTGAGTAAAATTCTTTCATAATTTAAAGATAACTTGTATCTACAATTTTTCTAAAAAATTGTTTTAACTTGACTATAAATCAATTTTCACTTGTGAGGAATATTTTCCTTTTCATATTATTTTATTATCATACAAGTTTTCATAGAAAAAACATGGCTTGCATGCAGTACAATAATCCTGCAATGTATTAATCTAAACTTCTGCTTTGTTGATATCATATAAGCTTTGATAAAATGGTGTAACATATTTCCACCAAACCAAGGGACTTGGTAGAGCAGTAACAAGAGGGTATAACATGACAAGGAAAAAAATGTCCTACTTATTGTGAAACAAACATATAACAGGCAGCACAACAACGAAGCATGATCTCTATCATAACTAGGGTTTTAATGGGAGGCTTCCTACGCTCTTGTTCTCCACCATGTCCATCACTAAACATTAACTGCCACCTACACATTGCGACTGGGCATGCCACGGCCCCTACCTCGTCCAGAATACCCATAGCCTCCTCCTCTTCCATAATAACCACCCCAGGAACGTCCACCACGGCCGGGACCACGACCCCCTCGGCCACCACGGTGCCTCACAAAATCACCAAATGTCTACACCACAAATCAGAAAAAGAATTGAATATTGTTCCCAAAATACAAGATCCATGACAGAAAGAACATACCTCAGTATCAATCTTTATTTGTTCAGAGTATCTAGTCCTTCCATTCTGTGGAGCGTTATCATGCACATTGGACGAGAGTGAATCAAAGAAGTCATCCTTGTTATAAATAGGCTGTAAAAACCATGAAAAGCATAGTCAAAGCCATGACAGAAAGACCAGATACAAATACAATACATTTAGGTTAAACCTGAATTCACATCAAGCTGCGCATTATATATACATTACCTTAACCTCAAAATTTGATAAATCTTCAATGTCTTCGTCTTGATAATCTTCATCAAAGGCATTTCCTTCCCCATCCTTGTCTTTTGAATGAGACTTATTTTTACCAAGATGACCCCAAACTTCATCCTTATTGAACTTCTCATTCATTGCCATGAAATCAAAATCTTCAGTGAATTTTGTGACTGGGCGCGAACCCTGCTGCAGCAAAGCACTAATTAAGTTTTCATGAAGTCAACTGAACCTTACAATCATAAGGAGTATTTGGAAGAGCTTATTTGGGTTATCTTATGACATTAAGTGTTTGGGAGAGTTTATGATATATTCAAAAGCTATTTTTAAGCTAATTTCAGTAGACTCTTTAGAATAACTTTAAAAAAAAAAAAAACAGCTTACAACTTGCATGCAAATAATTTAACCCTACTTCCTCTTTGACATATATACCTAAGTAGTTACAAGATAAACACTTATTGAATAAGTGCTTCATTAAGCTCTCTACCCAAATGCACCCTTAATCTTTATCAAAAGAGAAACTATTTTAAAAATGACAATTTGTCTAGTAGATCTATTTAATGGTGTAACAATTACTTGAAAGAGGGCAAAAACTAACAACCCTTTAACAATCCAAACCACCAGTCCCCACCCCACTTCAAAACAAGAAAACTTTTAAATCTCTGAATTATCCGATACATCCCAATTTCTTTTGATATGCGCCATAGTGAAACAGTAAATTGAACATTACCCCAGCTCCTCTTCCTCTTCCACGTCCTCTGTAACTATAGCCATGATGAGATTGGGTAGGAACACCACCGGGCTTAAAAAAAATTGAAACCAAATGTCAGAAGTCATTCTCAATCAAAAGAATATACAGTAAATAAGATGAGTCAATACAATAAAAGATTTATACTTGTGATCACAAGTCTTAATCACTCGGTGCTAATTTTATTATTTAATAAAAGCACATAGCAAACACATTATGAAAGGTTCATCAATCATTGTAATTCATGAAAGGCAAATGCCAATTAAAACCACAGAAAAAACAAAACAAATCTTACATCCAATTCTTTGCAAAAGCGACAGAAAAAAAGAGTTGTTGGTCAGGAGGAAAAGGGCTTCTATGTTATCTAAATTACAGGGAAAATTTGTCCTACATTCCTGATTTTATCAAAGCATAGCTTGAAAGACGGGTCCAGTGCGACTTGACATGGAAGATCAAATTTCCACATAATTGTCATATTTGCAACATTTGAACTGATAAAAATGTACATTCAACTTCGGTAAACTCAACTCCGCATGAAAACCCATGCTTGAATTTAAAAGCACATTTGATAAAAGGTGAAAAATAGAACTTTTGAATTTGTTGAAAATTTTATATTAAGTTTTAATACAAATTTGGAGTTTAGATAAAAGATTACAAATGTATTAAGATTTCAAACATAACCCTAACCAAAATCAATTTTGCACAATCAAATTCAGAGTCATCTAAACACACTAAATATCTTTGAATAATAAGATTACTCCAGTTAAATCACAAGACTCTAGTCTCCACTATGTCACCATATTGTATAAAGTATATAGGCATGGGAAAAACCATCACAAGTGTGTGTGTGTGTGTGTGTGTGCTGCATGCATAAATTGATAAATCATAGAAGGATACCCTGTGACTAGCCCGTGAGGTTACTGGCAATGGCAGAATTGGTGGTTGAATTGCAGCAGAAACTGGCAGAGATATCTCAGGAGATGATGGTGATGATACTTGAACCACTTCAACATCCTTATGAGATGCTTGTGAAGGCTGAGTTGAAGAAGCAGTAGTTGGTCCATGTTGCATCAATTGACCAGGGGTTATCAGAGAAGGGGCTGATGGTTCTGCATGGATAGAAGTTGATGATCCAACAACAGCAGGAGACAACTGGGATACAGTTTGATAGGGCAAATTTGAACCTGAAATTGCATTTGGTTTATTGGAGATTGGTGGCACTAAAGCATTTATATCGGGACCAGAATTGGTCAAGGAAGTCAGTGATGGTAAGTTAGCAGCTAAACTGACTGCTGAAGTTGAAACATTGGGTGCCTTGTTTGTTACTGATACTGGTAAAATTTCAGAAGCAAGTGTTGCAGAGGGTACAGGAGATAAGGCAGAAGATGCATGAGGTAAAGCAGAAGGTGCAAGAGGCAAAGCAGAAGGTGTAGGAGGCAAAGTAGAAGGTGCAGAGGGCAAAGCAGAAGGAGCAGGAGGCAAAGAAGAAGGAGCAGAAGGCAAAGCAGATGGTGCAGGAGGCAAAGTAGATGGTGCTGAAGGCAATGAAGCAGATGTCACACTAGGGATACTAGTACTCACAGGTAGCAAAGACGATGGTAATTCTGGCAAATTAGAAGATACAGTAGGTAAAGGACTGAAATTGGGATACTGCATTGGCTGCTGCATAGATGAAGGCATTGATAAACCAGGTGGAGGTTGAAGCAGAGATTGTTGGTGTAAATGAGGAAGCCCGTTTGGGGCACCATAATATCCTTGCCAATACATTGGCATAGCAAGTCTACCACCATTTGTATTTGGAGCAGTTGGAGAAGCTCCCCATGATCCTATGTTAGGTTGATACAAAGGCAAGGGCCCTTGAAAATTTGACCCAGGATGTCCAAGCTGGGGGTTATGAGAGCCAAGATCAGTCAAAGACCCACTTACAGCAGAAGGCAAACTTGTAGATGTGGTGACTGGGCGAGGATAGTGAGACTGTAAATGCATTTCCATGTAATTAGGATAAGATTAATTCAACTGATTCAATATACAGACAATTTTTTTTCATCAACCTGAATAATAGCTGGGTCATTGTTGACTTGTGGGGTAGGCTGGACAGGTGGAGAAGATTTAACCTGTAAATCCTACAGAAAAAAAATAAGACAGATGCCTCAGCTGATCTGTTTTGTATATATCCACACAGCAAAGTATAAACAAAGCCTTTATCAGGTAATTATATACACTCATAAAATAGATTAGAAAATCAGGATCAGCCTTCAAATATTCCGTCTCCCAGTATATGCATCATATATTCTAGAACCAAGTTGTACAAAAGCAGTTTCTTTACAAATAACACACAAGTGACATGCCATTGTTTCTAATGTGTACTCAAATAAAATCAAGTACCAAAACTTTGAATATATAGAAAACCACTTGTAATAATTCCATGCATAATACCTTGATGTCAGTCCCACGGAAAAGTATATACTCGTAGACCTTGTCACCAGGAGGAATCTGTGGGCCATCCTTTTTCCTTCCTTCTGTTCCAAATGATCGCACTGCAATACAAAAAACAGAATCATCACTCTGCCAATCCAACCCATGATAATAAATAACATATTTAGACGATAAAATTTGAAGCTGCAATAATCCACAAGGTTGCATGAAAATATGGCAAATATTGAAAGCTATTGATCAACAGTTCTGAAAATTTGAAATATAAGCACAGAACATAACCTTTATAACTAGTGCATAAAATTTGCTTAATTTGTTCTTTTTTTTCTTTTTAACAGTAATGGGTTTAACTTCCAACCAATATTTATACATACATATAGTAATGGCCTCAACTTCCAACAAATATTTATACTCCTAAATAACAAGTAGGTATACTTGAGCAAACACTACATCCACTTATTTTAGAAGGAGTACGTCAACAAGCTATAACTTCAATCTTCTTACATGTATATGTCAATACTGAAAAAAAAAAAACTATAGCAGGATAGTGGAAGATCGGTATTCTGAACTTTTTATTAATATTGCTATTTGGTTTATTATATTATTATAAATAAAAACAAGAAAAAAAACTAGACGCTAAACAAGGCTCAAATAGAGGTCTAACATACCAAAAACAACAAAAATGGCTCTATGGTGTGTGGCACGACACCACGGCTCTATGGCTTGTGGCCCGACACAACGGCTCATGGAGTGTGGCACGACACAACACAACGGCTCCATGGAGTGTGGCACGACACAATGGCTCCATGGAGTGTGGCACGACAAAACTGCTCTTTGGTATCTGGCATGACACAACTGCTCTTTGGTATCTGGCAAGACACAACTGCTCTATGGTGTGTGGCACGACACAACGACTCTATGGTGTGTGGCTCGGCACATTTCTGGTGTGTGGCACAACACGACACAACTGCTCTATGGTGTGTGGCACGACACAACGACTCTATGGTGTGTGGCTCGGCACATTTCTGGTGTGTGGCACAACACAACAAATCTATGGAGTGTGGCACAACACAACAATTCTATGGAGTGTGGCACAACACAACGGCCCAGCCACATGCGACACAACACAACAGCTCAGCTTAATAGCATGTGACACGATACATCGAGTGACACGACACAACGGTTCAGCTTAATGGCGTGTGAGACGACACAATGGTTCAGCTTAATGGCATGTGACACAACACGATGGTTCAGCTTAATAGCGTGTGACACAACACAATGGCTCAGCTTAATAGCTTGTGACACGACACATCACTCAATGTAATGACAAACCTGGAATACAGATATGTATGTCAATTATCATTCTCTCACTAACATTAATACTTCAAACATGAAAGGGAAAAATATGAATCTTCGCTCTTTAATCCAGTGCCTTTGTTTTTGGAAGCTGTGTCATTAATATAACAGTGCTGGAATATCTGATTTCGCTCCTTTTAGCATTGCACATGACTCTCACAGGCTGACAACTTAGGAATTTTTAGTTACTCCCTGCATTTATCAATCATTAAGATTTCCGGTATTCCGGAATGCGACAAATGTACAATCAACAAAAGCAAGCACCAAACAACAAAGTCCTAGAATTACAAAAGTCAAACCTAGTTCCCTGTTGAAGTGAGAGTCACATGCTAACATTAACAGAAGAATAATTTAGATACTACAACAGAAATAGATTAAAGCAACAAAACTAGCCGAGACACATCAGTAAAAGAAGCAACCCCAGAAGCTACAGGGAGAAAAAACAATCAAAAGACCCTGTGTAGCTTCTCAACAGAAGGCCCACAAAAGCTATCAAAAGTTCATAATTAAATAATTAAAATAACCATAAGAAATATAAAATTTAGACGGAGATTTCAGAGATCTGAAACCAAAGGAACCAAATTAAACTGAAAATGAACAAAACCTAGAAAGGATTAAGGGAAATTAGTCGAGAAAAAGGAAGTGAGTAGCAGAAGAATACCGTTTCTAAGCCCAATACTGGACTCTTCAGTGTTGATGTTGTAGAGAATGCCTTCGTATCTGATCTCACTCTTAGAGGTCAAGCTTATCAAGCTCCCAATGTAGGAATCGGCAGCGGAACTCGATCGAGAAGCGCTCTCAGACGCCATAATCATAAGCGAATCAGATTAGGATTTGGGTTTTGGGGCCTCTCGTTAGAAGCCTCTTTAATTTAATCGTTCTCAAGTTTCAACTCAGGTGATGGGATGTGTCAGCCAGACGATGCATTAGGGTTTGAGTTTTATACTTTGATCTTAGATTTCAGTATAAATGATATAATAACTCGTTATACACAGGTTCATGACACTCAGCAGTTACAAATTATATTATTAGGATTTTCTTATTGTGTTTTCCAAATTTTATGTGAGTATACGTTAGTATATCTATATAAATTCTTAAAATATATTAAAATTTTAATAAATATTGGTATATATTGTTTTGTCTTAAATATATTTGACAAATTAAATCAGATTATTAAGAACAATATTTAATTGTATTAATTATATTTAGAACATAAAAAATTATTAAACTACATTTTCTTAAAATTTTATATGAAAAAAAGTTATTAAAGATCAAATTTCAACTAAATTAATAAAACTTTTTAAATAATCTCACTAAATAAGTAAAAATTAGTTATAATTTATTTATATATAAAACGAGAGGTGTGACCTAAAGGGAATCCAGACCCTAATATGTCATAATCCTATTTATTTACTTCACTTTACAAAAAACACAGCCATCAAACTCTCTCGTGTTCTCCACATAGGCTTTGTTAGGGTTTAATCCCAATCTTGGTCTAGTGAGCTCAATCTCATTTCTTGCTCTGTCTCATACCCCTTCTTTCAAGTGTACTCTCGTATCTTAGGGTTTCGTAGTAAACTCGTTTTAAACTCATTCCGCTATTTTTTCCAGCTCTGAATCTGTTCTTAGAGCTACCTGTGCTCCACAGTTTGAGTGTCGAAGTTCTTGACTAGCACTTTTCAGGTAAGGGAAGCTAGAGCTTGCTTATTTACTTCGATTTTTTACTCGCCTTGCCTTTGTTTCATGATTTATGGCTTGTATGTTGTTATTGAACTGTGAAATGCCTTGTGTTATTGTTGGGATGTGAAAATGTGACTGTTGCAGGTACGAACAGGGGCAAGAACTGATAATCTCGCCCAAGCGAGCTTGTCTAGTCTAAGCGAGACTGGCAGAGACTTGCCCAAACCTTTTGTGCGAGCTGTCGCCCAGGCGAGCTATCTTCGTTTTGAGCGAAGGAATGTTTCGCTTAGGCAAGCAGATCTCGCCTAAGCGAGCTAGTGCAGAGGGCCAGGAGCTCGCTTAAGCGAGACCTTTCTGCCTGAGCGAGAAGCTGGGCAAGAGATGTGGCTTACTCTGTTCTTTCTTCATTCTCAAATGTTGGCTCTATGTTTGTACTGATCTTGCTTTTTAAGTATGAATTGGGTGATTATGTATGAATGGGATAATTTATAGTCTGTGATGGATGAGTTTAACATGATATGGATATGCCGCATGTATGGTTGGTTTCATGGATTGAGAATGATGAGTTGGTATGGATTTAACATGGAATATGAATGAGGATTGGTTATAAAGGTTGGCATGAGATTTATATGCATGATAAGTATTACTTGGTTGGTGGAATAGGATTCGTATGTGGTTAGGACGTAATTCCATGAGCCTCTATATGAGACTTTATGGTGGTGCCTCAGTGGTCGGGACGTAATTCCATGGTCCTTATTAGTGGGAGCTTATGGTGGTGCCCCATCTATATAATTTAGTAAGGATTCAAGGTAAGGTTGCATCCTGACACTCTAAGGAGTTAGTTAGTCTCACATAGAGCGGACTGACTCTTGTGGTGAGAGTAGCAGGAGGCCTGAAACTCATTAAGGTCTAACCTTGTGTGTGGGGGTTGAGACATCGTAACACTTAGTTCGGGGGTGAGCAGCTCGGTAGAGCAGGGAAATCCACCACAAGTGCAAGCATCCGCTGAATCCGACTAAATTATATGTATCCAGATGAGTCGTGTCTAAGTCCTAGTGTATTGTGTGCAAGTCATAACATGATTGGTTGATATATATATATATATATATATATATATATATACTTGTTGAAATATGAAAGTTGTGTGTGACCGTATGATGAACTATTTTCTACTCTAGCTTACCCTTGCTGCTTGTGTGACCGTATGATGAACTATGTTCTGTGTGTTTGGTTTTCTCCTTTTGCGATGATCATCAATTTATTGGTGTGAGCAGATGCGAGAAATACTCGTGGTCAACAGGGAGATGGCGATTCCGCTGCGTAGCCATCTGGGCTGTATGTTGTTCATCTGAGTTTCATTTAGGGCTAAGGCCCATGTATCGTCCTATCTTGGGATTCATTTGTTTTGCTGTCAATCCTCTACTTCATTTTGTGTATGGCATCATGGTGTGCCTTAAATCTTTTTTCTTGGATTCCTTTAGATATTATAAGGAGTAACGTTATACTCCATGACTTTGTTTCTCATTCTGTCTGTGTGACATTTCATTTAAATTAAGGTTGTATTTTAAATGGGGTGTTACAAGAGGGGGTATTTAAATAATTTTTTATTTGCATATATCTATATCATATTAATACATAATCTTAATATTTAACATCCTTTAAAACTAAATACATAAATATCCTATATTGTTATTAGGTGTGCATATAGATGATTATTATTCTATAAGCTATTATTAATTATGTACAATAATTTTTTCTACTTAATATTGATTCATTTGGGTACTATTATAAAAACAATATAATAAATATTTGGCATCAATAAGATTATATATATATATATATATATATATATACTTTTACACGCATAATTAATTATATATTAAACTTTTATAATTTAAACACATGTATTTAATAAGGTATTTGTCACTTAGGTAAGATGTTCTTATATGAATGCGCTTAAGAGAAAAACATTTCTTGTTTAATTTGTGAATATATCAATTGAACAAATCATTGTAGTTTTAGTGAACTTAAAACAAGTCATATGACTTAGTATAATAAGTCATCAACTCTAGATTCTACCTCAAATTCAAGACTATTTGTGTCTCTCTTTCTCCAAAACTTCAAGTTATGATTTGAGTGAGGAGTCATATTAGTTCATTGACCATTTGGATTCATATGCATTAGTACTATTTCCATGTAATACAAGTTATTGCTTGAATGTCGCTTTAGTGATAGCTCAATGCTCAAGCAATATATATAGAAAACCATAATTTAGTAATAAATCCAAATACATATTCCAAATCAGCATATGTTAAACACAAATAATCTAATCATAAGACTATATGAGTAATAGTTTTATCTTAAATTTCTGATGTAATACACGTTAAGAAATTTCTGGTATGATAGATTAGGGAAATTCACTATCAATGAGGTGCGAGTTTCTTATATAAGATATTTAACATCACCTCCAACATAAAACCTTAAGGCTTAGTATTTATGAGTCTTTCTTTTCTCATATGTCACTCAATTTTCTTATTTTTACTCGATGTGGAACATTCTTTAAAGTTGAATGTCCCACATTAAGTAGATATGAGAAAATTGAGTAACATATAAGAAAAAAAAAATCTATAAACACTAAGCCTTAAGATTTTATGTTGAAGGTGATGCCAATATCTTATATGAAAACTTCTAGCTCAATGGTGGTAAATCTTACCAATGTATCTTCCTAAAATTTTCCAAGAATGGTATAAAAGTCGAAGGTCTGTCTCAATGACTCGATTCAAACGGTGACAAGTATGCCCTATATTGGTTAAAAACTCAACAATGGTTAGGTTCAAAAGGGAAGTGTGTATAGATAATGGGTTGTGGACAAGTATGTCGTATTTTGGTAGAAACCTATGGTAAAACCCAACTCATACTTAAGGGGGAAACTATTAGAACTCGAAGTATGAGTTTAGAGTCTCACATTAAGTATAAATGAGAAAATTGAGTAAAATATAAGAAAAGAAAAACCCACAAAAATTAAGCCTTAAGGTTTTGTTGAAGGTAATTTCAAATCTCTTATATGGGTAACTCTTAGCTTAGTGGTGGTAAATTTTCCTAGAGTATCTTCCTGAAATTTCCTAATGGTGGTTTCAGAGCCGATAGTTTATCCTGGTGTCCAATTCAAATGAAAACAAGTATATCTTGTTATGGTAAGATCCAACAACAATTAGGATTAGAAGGAAAGTATGTGGAGACAAAAGGGTGGAGAACAAATATGTCATATTTGTTGGCACAAGCAAGCTTGAAGCAAAGATTTGATAAAGCCAGGTGCATGAAGATCACATGTGTTTGATGAAGATCCACTTGAAGATTATGTTTCTAGTGTATTAAATATAGAAATAATGTGTTAAATGTAATGATTAGGTGTTATATCATGTTGGTAGGCTATATGACATAAGTTACATGTCTTGTTAGTCTTAGTGTGTCTCCTTTAATCTGTTAAAATGAGTTTTAACAGGTTAAAAGGCTTGTAGTATATAGTTTCTAGTATAAATGTATTCAATCAGTTGAATTATTTTTCAATCGACTAATTTCACTTAAGTGAAGTGAAATCAATTGATTGTACGGAAAATTCAATCGATTGATTTCACTTAAACCAAACTATATATGATGTATTTTCGAGAGTAGAGCTAAGTTTCTGAGTTTTTGAGTGCAAAATCTTGTCATTCATCACTGGAAAACTCTCTTTCTACAATACACAGCTGCAACGTGTTGATTGAAGATCCTGGTTGATCTTGAAGGCATTTTTGGCTTGGGATTAGCTTGAAGAACACATGTATGATTGGCTAGGGAGAGTCACCATCAGGTTTTGTTGTTTTTGTGAATAAGTTTTTTTGTTCAAAAGTGTAATCTTGATGTGTAATTTGTAAAACTTTTGAATATAGTAGAAACCAGGCTCAGGTTGTCCTGATAAACTAGATGTAGCTTTGTAATTGAGTGAACCAGTATAAAAACAAATATGTAATTCTCCTTCCTTCATCTCACTCACTTTGAATCACTCTAAAAACTCAAGAAAACCAAGTAGTTCACTCTTTGTTATGTTTTAATGCGTTCTTGTGTAATCTGAGGTTGTATACTTGTTAGAAATATTGATTGGAACAAATCTTGTAACACTCCAATCTTAAGATGTCACGAGGAGTTATAAAAATGTATACTTTTAGCGGAAAACAATTGTTTTCCAAAATGTACTTAAGAAAAACTAAGAATTTAATTTATTAAATATCGTAATTCAAAACGTAATTGTCCAAAAAATTTAAAATATCAACGACAAGTAAAAAATATACAATTTAAAATGTCAAACAAATGTGTTTTACCTAGTAGTGAGAGAATGTACAACCCACTACCCGCACGTAACCTTTCCCCTTTCATGATATAAGTTTGAACCACTCAAACCATGTGATATAAAGCAAAAGAAAAGAACCAAGCCCAGCCCCACCATTATGCTAAAGTCAAACCATAAAAGAAAGAGAAAATATATGCCAAAGAAGAAGAAAAGAAACGTGAATTCACTGCATAACACAAGTCTTCCACAAAGCACCAAAAACAAGGTATGGAAGGCTAGTGAAACAAAAGGAAATTGCACCCAAGGGTCATGCATTGACGTGAAAGAACCAAAAAAACTACACCAATAAAGCATTAACGTTGCACCATACATAACAAAGAACCCAAACGCGTTCACTATACAAATTTGGCAGCACCATCAAACCACTCCAAGGACTTATTCATCCAACAATCAAAATGTAACGAAAGAAGAAAGAAAAGAGAAAAGATCAAGCTTCATTCATCAAGAACCTAGAAAACAAGGAAAACGAAAATAAGATTTAGCTTCAATCAACAACAGAAAGCAAACTCAGTTTCCCCCTACCTTATGGGTCTCTCTAGAAACATTTCTCTTTTCTACCATACTTGCGGAATCGCTCCCACTTACACCCTTGTTGTCTGTTTTCTCCCCCATCCTAATTCTTAAAAACTAAAAACCTATAAGGCTTGGCCTTATCTAATCGTATATTAAATCTTCTAGTTAAGATTATATAAAAAATAAATCTACATTTGTCTAATAAATATATGGCAGAAACATTTTCAAAAAATAAAAAACCAAATGAATGAGAAAAGATATCATGAAGTTGGGAGGAGAGAGAAAACTAATTGGAAAAAATTCATGGGCCCTACATCTTAGAGGAGGGAAGAGGAAAACTTACAAAAACAACCAATACTTGACCAATCAGATTGGAACCCCAATCCTGCACATATTTCCCCCACTACAACCACTAGACCACATACTATCTAATGATATAAGGGTGAGTTGAGAAAGAAAAACAATCACATTTCATAATTAATGAAAATTAACACCCACCCAAATTATCTTAGCCCATTCTTATTTCATTGACTCATTTATACCATTTCACCCTAATCTCATAACTTATATGAGAAAGATCCACACACAACTTTGGTCTTTAGGGATTATCATGCTTCCACCAACCTGTCCACTCGTGGTCCAACTCTACGGACCTTCCTGCCCGTAGTCCAACTCTACGAACCTACTTGTTCGTAGTCCAACATATGTGAACACCTACTATGAACCTCCTCGCTCATAGTAGTCTCAAGTGTGAGCATGAAACATATGAACCTCCCCGCTCGTATCCCCACACCAAAGTACAACGAGTATGGACCTCCCCGCCCACATCAATCACGTATCCCCAACTCCATTACGAACCTCCCTGCTCGTAATTTAATCAAGCATATCACAGACCAACCTTTAAGTCCATCCATGCAAAACCATTTGTAAAGGACCCTTGCTCCTGCAAAACCATCATACAAGTTAGTGAAATGCTTCCAAACAACCAGCTCCTATATTTTTAAAACGTGCAAGTAATCTACTATCACCAACAATACCCATCTATACCTTCATTTCCACAACTCAAACCATTACAATTTTCATGTAAATCTAAGATCTTAACTCATGAATCAACTCACACCAATTGACGATACCTCTAGGTGATGCATCAGGATTCTGGAAATTCCATATTTTCTTGCACCAACAGAAAAACCCTAAATCCCCCAAAATTGCGATTCAACCTCCCAATACCAATAGATCGAATCCAATCACATACTCATCAGACACTTATATTCAGTTAATGTAGATAATCTCATCATACACAAATTCGATAATGACATATCACAATTTCACATCCATTTCACAAACCCTTAATAAACCCTCATGTTCATCAAACCCCAATCATCAAATTAAAGTAAAAAGTAATTATTATCAATTGATTATGAAAAAAAAAAAAAGCAAAGTCCCCTAAACTGCAAAACACCCAATGCATTCCGAAAACACATAAAACATACGAAAACATGTGATTCCAATTCGCGTCGCCTGATGGTTCTTCACTACCGCCAGGCGGTTCATCACATAACCTAGGAAAACATGAACAAAAGGGTTGCATCATGTAAGATCCGCTAAATATAATTAATTAAATAATTAATTAATTAATAAATACGGGTATTGGGAGCCTTTATGGCATTAAATGTTGATTGTTGGGACGTGGAAAAGTACTAGCTCAAATAGTAGAGAGTACTTTTTGTGTAAGGGTACTTGGGTTCAAGTCCTATGTATGGCATTTATGAGTTATTTAATTGATTATTATTTTAATAATATGCTTGATCATGATGAGTGATAATATAATCCTAGAATTATAGGAATGATGACAAAGCATGAATTGATTAAATGGTTGTGCATTGATTCGACATTTGGCATGGTTATGGGTTTAAACCTTGGTAGATCCAAATTAAACTTTCTTTTTGCCACATTTTTCTTTAGCATGAATGCGAAAGGACACTGAAACCTTAGCTGAAAAGAGGCAGCCAAGAAGGGCTGAAAAAACAACTCCTAATGAGCCTTGAATGTCAATTAACTCCATCTTAATACCAATTTTCGTTTTCACCTCCATCAAGTCTCATTAAGGCAAAATTAAGTGGGAGTTAGTGGTGAGAGAGGGTGCTTTGGAGTCTATCAAAGTGTTGGTGTTGAGAGGGGAAGAATTCTGAGCGTGTGGGCTGAACTGGGAGACTAATTGCAGTGGATTGGAGCTAACCTAAGGGAGTCACGTTGCCAACATCAAAAAGAGAATTTTAGCATTATTTTTTTAGCAAGAATATCCATGTTAGGGGAGTTGGAACCGTTCTTTCTAATTCATATCGCTCAATTGTATGAAATGTATGTTAACTTGATGCATATATTCTGTCCATTTTGCAATTTTCGTGTTTATGGAAAATTCCTAGAAACTGCCAGACGGGCTATTCGTAGTCGTCAGGCATCTCATTCAAATTTGAGTGTTTTCTAGGTTCTTGAAGATGAATCGCCTGACGGCATGACGTGAGCAAAAGTAATATAATTGTGTGTATTGAGAGCGTAATATATTGATAGTACTCATAAGCGTATGATAGAAGTGTATTGGGTGAAAATTTGAGGGACTGGTATGAATTGGGATGGTTGGAGTTCACACCAATGCAGATTTAGAGAACTGCCTGACTAAGAAGTGTAGAGGGGAGCCTGTGATTTTTTTGTGAATCAGGTTAATGATGAATGAGTGATTGGGAAATCATCTAGACAAAGACCTAAAGGGATGATATACCTAAATTAGTAGTATGAATTTATGTTAAAGTTAATAGGAAGTTGAAGAATCATGACAATAATAACTGTGTAGTAAAGAGTCTTATTAAGCCAAAAGTCGTGTTGGGTTGAGAAGTATAGTACAAGTAAGAGTAAAGTTCCTAAGTGAAGATGTAATAGTTGGACGTGAGATATATGTCATTCCATGATAAGGTTAGAACGGTGACGTGGTGGCATTAGAAGAGAGAGGGAAATTTGTATTAGTTATAACTAATGATAAGAGTGAATGCCTGGGATTGCCTATGTGACAATGTTTAGGGAATGAAAGTACAAGAAAGTTGTCATGCTAACTTGAATCGCTTAGGCATTGCGTTACTAAGTTTATGGTACTCTGGAAGAGTGCAAATGTGGGTGGTGTGTGGGTCATTGTGCCTGAACCTGAACTAAAAACCAGTACTACGCAAGTACTGGTGTAGCACCTAGCGGTGGTAATTGACCTGCCAGGCAAAAGCTACCAAATTAGGGGAGCTTGGGAGCTTGAGGTCCCTGGCGACAAGGGTTGTCCCGCCAGGCGGTACCTGTAGACAGTAGCTTTAGAGGCGCTTGGCGCCTAACGACACATGTCCCCAACCAGGCGATTTGGAAGCAAGCTTCGCCTAGCGCTGCTCCTGAGCCGCCAAGCGATGGTACATATGCAGAGTGGCTTATGTTTTAATGTGCGTGATCTACAAGGTTTTGATGATACCTCGAAGGTCAGCTTGCTGGTGTTCCTTGAGTTATGGCTCAGAACATATCCCTTGAGTTGTGGCTTGGGATAGGGTTAAGCACGTGGCATTCCTTGAGTTGTGGCTCGGAATGGCATTCCTTGAGTTCTGACTCGAGATGGCGGATGAACACGAGGAACCCTTGAGTTATGGCTCGGGTTGACGAGTGTTGGTTGTGTGAATGTGCGAGTTATGGCTCGTACGATGAATCCAAATAGATTGCCCTCCTTGGTATGAGACCAACGAGTTTGGTAGTCTTGGGATGTTACAAATGATATTCGTATTGGAAACTCCACCTGGCGTTATGGAGTGTGGTCCGTAGCATGGTTTCCCACACGTGCTCTACCAATTGTGGCTGATAGGTGTGGCAGCAAGACATCTTGAGGTACTCATCAGAGGAAGTAGAACACGAGTAACATGGTGGTGGCCATGTGGTGTGGAATCGAAGGATATAAATTCCTTTGGTGTACTTGTATGGTTTATATATATATATATATATATATGTATGTATATGTATGTATGTATGTATATATATGTATGTATATATATGTATGTATGTATATATATATACATACATACATACATACATACATACATATATATATATATATATATATACACATATATATATATATGTATA
>Ga0214542_1007758_pt1 | contig 18381 bp, 4 predicted proteins | sample CNSS1metaG_FD_160096 | JGI IMG/M metagenome (GOLD analysis project Ga0214542, IMG submission 160096) | Root nodule microbial communities from cowpea collected in UCLA plant growth center, Los Angeles, California, USA - CNSS1 | ecosystem: Host-associated > Plants > Roots > Nodule | place: USA...
CATTATAATTCATGTATTAATCCACCAATTATAAATTTTACAATCAACAATCCATCAAATCAGTTATATTCAAATCACCAGATTCTCCCCGAACCTCGCACACCACAAAAATACCAAGAATCAGAAGAAACTGGGTAACCTAGTTCGTGTCGCCTGGCGGGCTACCCTTAGCCGGCAGGCGGTGCATATCAAAACCCAGAAAACCAGCACTGGTGGCATGAGCAGCCTGGCGGTCCTTCAACCCCGCCAGGCGGTTTCTGGAATTTTTCCAGAAAACGCAGAAAAGAACAGTGAATCATCAATTTACACATTCCATTTAGTCCAGAAAAACACGAACGACATATACATATGTATATATACAAGCAAAACAACTCCCCTAACCTGGATTAAAGCTTTCCCCGATATTCTTCTACTTCTCTCCTTGAACTCCAATTGATCTCCCTTGCCTTCTCTCAATTCAACCCCCACTGATCCACCCACACTCTCAGTTCCTCACTGAATTTCGCACTCTCTGTCCACCTCACAATACCCTCTGCAGAAAACTTTCTCTTCCCTCACAATTAGGCTCTTTAGTGGTGTTTTAATGGTGAGTTAAAACCTTAAACGAAAAACTGCATTAGGCTTTTCCTTAACCCTTGAACTTCAAATTAAAACCAAAAATGACAAAAATGAAGTTTCCTTTGGTTCTCCTAAGGTTTGAACCCACACCCATGCACATGCCAACTTAATGCCTAACCAATGCAACCAATTCATATTTCATACTACCCAATACAATTCAATAATCATAAAAACCTCCAACACGTTTTAATATACACAAAATAATACAAATTTAATAACACACAAAAATTACATGCATAGGACTCGAACCCAAGTCCTCTCACACAAACCAAGTACTCTCAACCACTTGAGCTAGTACTTTTCCACATTATACACTCCGCATTTATTACTTTAAAGGTTCTCCTTACCCACATTTATCCAATAATTACTTAATTAATTATTTAATTTTTTTCCCGGGTCTTACAACACACACAAACACAAATGGAGAACGTCAAGCAATAACAGTTAACAAATGAAGAAGCACCATGACTAAAGCTCAACAAATAGAGGTTCAAGGTGTTTAGAGCTCAGGAAAGGGGGCTTCTCCTTACACCTCCAAGTACTTCTCCTATAACCCAAAAAATAATTTAAATTTTCACGTTGTCCCTCAATTAAAAGTAACTACATTTTTACCTTCTCATCCGCAAGATATTTTTCCAACGGATGTCGATATTTGGTACCTTGTTTTGTTCTACGAATGTCGATATCCAATACTTCATTTTTTTTAGTATTTGCATGTTACGAATTTCAATATCCGGTATTATGCCTTTTTTATTTCATTTACAAATGTCGACATCTGATATTTGATTTTGTTATACAGATGTCAATATCTAGTACTTTCTTTTTTCATTTTGAATGTCTCCATCCAATATTGTACTTTTTATTTCATTTACAGATATCGACATCCCATACATATATATATATATATATATATATATATATATATATATATATATATATATACATATATATATTTTATTCTTTATTTTATTTTTTTCTTATTTACATTTAATTTTTTTACTCTAACTTTTTTTGCTTTTGATTTTTAAATTTGTTTAATATATTTTGTTAAAAATAATATATTAAAAATATATAATATTTTAAGATAAATTAAGTTAAAATAATTTAACAAAATGTTAACCGGATATAAAAATTCGATTAAATTTTTTTTATAACATGTCTCTTTTAAATTAAAAATAATAAATATTAATAGAATATTTTTGAAAGTATTTATAAAAATTAATATAAAGTAAATTATATTTTATTTGTTTAATTTTTTATTTAATAAAAATTTATTAAATATTTAAATTAACATAAATTAAAAAAATAACGTAATTTTATATATGTTGACGGGACATGAAAATCCGGTTAACAAATTTTTAAAAAATGTTTCTTTTAAGATTAGAAGTAATAAATATTAATATAATAATATTTCTAATATTTACATAAATTAATATAAAGTAAATTATATTTTATTTGTTTAAAATTTAATTTAATTAAAGTTATTAAATATTTAAATTAACATAAATTAAAAAAATTAACATAAGTTTTCATATGTTAACCAATGTAGAAATCCGATTAACACTTTTTCTAAAAAATATTTTTTATAATTTTAAAGTAATAAATATTAATATAATAATTTTTCAAAAATTAATAAATATTAATATGAAATAAATTTTATTTTATTTTGTTTAAATTTTAAATTTTAAAATATGTTAACCGAATGTTGAAATCTGGTTAAGATTTTTTTTAAAATATTTTTGGTACATCGGAAACTGGAAACTGGATATCCGTGAAAAAAAATAATATTAGACGTCGACTTTCACAAATAAATAAATAAAAACTTTCTTTTTGATGTTCACATTCATAAAAGAAAAAAAGAAGAAGATGAATTACCAGATGTTGGGATTTGTAGAATAAGATAAACACTAGAGGTTGAGATCTGTAGATGAAAAGAATATCACTGGATGTTAATATTCGTAAGGGACAAAAAATTTGGAAAAAAAGTATCGGATGTCGATATTCTGGGAGAAAAAAATTTGAGGTGGAGTTAGAGAAAAAAAATAATGTTTTTTTAATCAAAAGGCAAAATGAGAATTTAAAAGATTTTTGGAAGCATAAAACAAGTGTTTGGAACTGCAGGGAAAAAAACCCTCTCAGGAGGTAGACCAAACGGGCAAAGGAGTAGGAGATGGAGGGGATGGGAGGTGTGGGATCTCATTTTTATTATTTTTTATTAAAGGGTATTTTAGTCAATTCACAGTTAACATGATGTGCAGGAAATAAACACTGGGGTTCAGGAAGTAGCACTCAACATAACCATAAAAAAAGCAGTAAAAGACTGGCTATGTTTGTCTCTTAATTGTTTATTGAACCTTTATCTAAGTGGAATGGGAAAGTAACCTTTCCAAAATTACTTCGTTTTCTGAAAATTACTAGTATATATATATATATATAAGAAACTTCTTAAGAATATATTTTAGAATGGAAATTTAAAAATTTTATAATCTAGATTATTAATCTATTAATATATTTTGGATGTGTTTTCTAAAAAAAAAATTAAAAATTAAAACTTTAGTTTCAGCTTTCAGAAAGAACATTTCATACACATAGCTTTGTCTTCACCAACTTGTATCCCAAACCACATGGACTCAAACATATTGCCCTTGTCTTACATATTTTTTGTGGAGAAATATGGATAATTATTAGTACATTGCAAAATGTGGTGTCTCTTATCCTAAAAATGATTTGGTGCCTAAATTGGCTAGTTACAACAATGTTAGACTTTAGGGTGTAAGATGAAGCAATTGCATGGTTTTTTGTAGCAGTGAGTGGGTGGCGTGAAGCACAGATTACCATTGATGATGACAGCAATGACACTTAATATGCTTCATCTCCATCACCATTAACTTCTTCCTCAAACCTAAGCCCTATCCTATAACTACTACCACATAACCTACCTGCCCCCTTTGGGTTACTTCTTATTCTCTCTCTCCATAACTGTTTCTTTGACTATCCTCATCTTTAGTAATTTTCAAACTTTTAAGTCTCTCAATATTATTCAATTTGCATCATATATATCTTTATCGTTTTTCTCTCTTAATTACAATTCAAGTCTTCTTTAATTCCACACCATAAAATAGTTTAATCACCCACAACAAATATACTATGATGTCTTTCTTTTGATTCATATATACATTGAGATATACCTTTAAAATAACAATCTTTCACTTAAAAAAATTCTTTACTAATATAATGATAATAAACATTAATAAATATCAAAATATAAATTATTATTATTATTGTATTTAAAAAAAGTTTCCAAATGATTGTTTTTAAATAAAGGTGTAAAAATATATTTTTCTAATATATAGTATATTTCAAATATATATGACAAATAAATGAACAAATTCATTATAAAAGAAATTTAAGAACGGGGTTTACAAATAAAATAAAGAAAAGTATTCATATATATATATATATATATATAATATTGCTTAATTTTACTCTAGTATTGAATTGATCACACGGTTTAACATAATTAGTGAATCATCTTACACCACTTGCATATTTGAATTCAATACTTTTTTGAGTATTAATATTTTCTGTACAACTATTATTGTCATTTCTTACATTCTCTTATATATTAATGAATGATTAAAGAATCAATACATAAAATAGGTATGATCTTTATTGAAATTTACATGTGCACTCCAATCAAATAAACTTCCTACTTTTAGTGCTTTCCTAAGTTCATATGAAGCTATAGTAAGTAAGTCACTTATAACTCCATCATTCAAATCTCCAATTATTTTAAAAAATTACTAAAGCCACTTCAACCAATTTTTGTTATAAGCAAATATATTTAATTGGTATGGTAAATACAGAAAAGTTCAACCTTTCTTGCAAACCAAAGTTCTCTTATGTGAGAAAGGATTTAATGTAGAATGATGTACTGAAAACCACCAATATTAGAACATAATTTTATATTATCAATAATTAATTAAGTTATGATTATCTTATTTATAAAATAATTATATTTTAAAAAACAAGAAATTATAGAAAACATAATTAATTTTCAGAAATTTGATTTTATTTAAAATAATGAAAAGAACTAGAATTGTATACGTCCAGGATTTTACTGTACTAATTTTATCATCCCAATCCATTTTTTCTCTTTTAAATATAATTTTCATTTATTTTAATTATAAAAATGACTCACATTAATATTGATACTATAAAAAACTAATCTTATATTTAATTCAACAAATGGAGGAAGCAAAATAAATATAAATATGTATGAAAACTATCCAGACTTGTACCAACTTTTGCAATTACCCTTGTGTTACTGCTTAAAATTTATCTGTAAACCTAAACATGAAGAGTTAATACATTATCATAATGACTTATGTTAGAATATGCTCTATATTGGAGTTCAAAAATTATACTTCTACAGGTGTCAATATATTATGTCCCATTGGATTATTTTTTTTAATTTTATAAATAGTGTGCAGTAGTGTTCTTTGTATTTTTTATTTTTTTTTGTAATTTTTCATTTTTTTTCTAATAATGAGTAGGTATATTTATTCTTTTCTCATTTTCTATTCTACCAATGTTAGTGTGTAAATACAGGATTCAAGTATTTTTCTGTCCTATTGTCTGTCACCCTTTGAAATTGGATCAGAAAATGGTCAGTGATTTGAATGTATAAATAAACAATAAATGCATACATATACTGAACATTTTGTGTATCATTGTGCATGCATTTTGAATGCATGATTTGGAAAATGAATCCATACACTACACATATCAAAACAAGAGATACACAGACCCACTTGCAGAGAGATAAAATAATGGATGACGTACATGCTTTAAAACTCACATCACAGGAGAGAGCTTTGTGATTTGAATGCTGGGTAAGAAGATCGAAAAGGGACAAAAGCAAACAAATAAAGGACTTTGCTCCATAGTAGCAACAGTACTTACTGGACACAGTAACTCAGAATGGAAAAAACTTGCACGTAGGAAAACACGAGGTTCAGCTCCATGCACGTGGCTGCAGCAAATAATGGATCATCGAAACACCAAAATCTGCAGTCATCCTACGCCAACCATGATATCACTCCCTACATATACTATATGTATACACACACTAGAAGAAAAGTTATTTAGAAAGTATATTAGTTATATGAGTAATTTTTAATTTATTCATTTTTATCTTCTAGATTCAATAATAACACACCTTGAGTAGTTATATTAAGAAAAAAATAATAACTCTTCTAAAATTATTCTGGTAGGATCTCTGTGTATTCATACATATACCTAATTCAACTGAGTCAGACTGCACTCCAGAGTCTGCACTGCAACACTGCTGAAGTAGAACCAGGGATGTGAATTGAAGGAGGATCGTATTAAGGATTTGATAAATTTAATTTGACATTTGCATTAACTACAGGAATTAATTATCAGTGGAGTGGTGGTGTGTTGTGACCATTTAACACAGGTTTAAGTTCTTATTCTGGCCACACTGATACCTTGTTTTACAAGCAAAAAGCATCAGATATTTAAAGATACAATAAGACAATAAAGCTGGTCTAATGGTGACATCACCACGTATGCATTTAGCATCATATAACGAACCATTCATTCTTCACACACCTAGCCTAGCTAGCTAGCTATAGCCTGATCTAGCTTGCGGATTCAGTCTCGTTATTTGGCCATTCTCTTGCTGATGAGTTACATTTTCATACCTAATACTGTCTGTTTTGGATTTTGCTGTTTTCGTGCTACAACACAAGAGAGAAACTTTTACTAAGCTTCAGTGAACAACTTGTGCAATCCTAGAAATTAAGGAGTCACAGGTTGAGAAGAGAGAAATTCCCTTGCACTTGCTTTGCAAAGAATGCCCTTCTTGAAACTTTATTTGATACTGGAAATTGGTGAAAGAATCTGCTCCAATGCAATGGATGATGAGAAAGAAAGAAATGACAAAAAAGAAGGAAAGAGGGTTTCTTTTGTTTTGCATATATGCGAGTTGTGATGCTTTAATTTTGTTGTTTGAGAAGGAAAATGGATGATGGCATTGGCGTGAGGTAGGAGTGTAGAAGTACTGGTCAGATCTAGCTAGCTTTTGACGCCTTCCAAAGCCAATGAACTTTTATCATAGCCCTTTGTGCAACTTTCAAGCGTGCGTCAATATTGTCAGAATTCAGAATTCTCTCTCTGCATAATATGTCTGTCTCTCTCTGTGAAATTTCCAACCTCTATAACATTTTTAAACACCCCACATCATCATTTACCACTTAACCAATGTATACATTGCAGACCCAGACAACTTTTGAGATCACCATCTCCGTTTACTTTTCCAAGCTTAATTGGTTCAACTCAAAAGTCAAAATTTCATTAGTGCTCTAGTATGAAAGATAACATAGATATTGGTACTTAATTACAAATGATATATGTATGTATGAATAGATATGACAATGAGTGAAAACTATGAAATAATGGTTAAAAATAATGATATAATGATGATATTGAACTCCAAATGTTTGGCATTTAGTCATGATTTTAAAGCTAGATATGCTCTTTCATGATTCATGAGTGCCCCCACACTGTCCTATATCTATATATATGGATATCGACTATCGATATCGAGTATGAGTCCAATGCGAATGTAGTTCAAAGTTGCAGGTAAGACTTTTCTTTTGGTAGCACTAGTCAATTTGGCAATTATGATTAAGTGGTCCACTCCAAAAAGACCCAAACTCCCTTCTACTCATGCATGTTCAAATGCACACAACATAACCCTAGCCTACCTCGCATGCATTACGTGTAACAGATAAAAGTGAGTTTAAACATTTATCATTCAAATTCAAAAGCATATGTAAAAGGTATTCTCTTTCATTTTTTTTTTCCTTAAACTTCAATTACACATAATGGTTTTATCCTTAGTATAAGGATATGTTGCAAGAGAATTGAACTTAACCTATGTTACTAAGTAAATCACATATATTGAATCTTTGAGTTTCAACCATTAAACTCCTGTCTCCATAATTTTTTTCAAGAATCACCACCAAACGACCAAATATTTCATTTTTCTATTACATCTTCGACAACATTGGAGATGTACACAGAGTGATCACGTGAGCAAATAAGCATGGGAATGGAGATGGTCCAACCAATTATTGAGGGAATTTATTGCTGCATTCCTGTTTATGTTTGAATATTTTTTTTTAATAAGGAATTAAAGTGATGAACCATACTGAAAAGAAAAACCTTTCAGAGTGTGCTAAATATTTTAGTTTTAATATATGGTTTTTCTCTTAGATTTGTTGCATAATTCTAAAGGAAGCCTTTGGAAATTGATGTCATTAATTATAGAGATGCGTCACGGTGTGTTGTCAATATTTATCCATTTATGTTAATTAATGATTTAACTGATGATAGTTAGAAGAAGAAGAAGAAAAAAAAACCCTTATGTGTTTCAATTGTTGACCTTCAATGTAGGGGACCTTTGATGTGTTTATTTTTGTACTATATGTAGTATTTGTCCTTATATAACCGTTAATGTAAAGCATAACTGATAGCAACTAACTCGTAATTGTCCTAACACATTTCCCTCCACTCATATGGATCAGTTCTGCACCTAATTCTTAGCAACTGAAATTTTGTTTTACTATTATAAAAGTGGAAGTGTGTTTGAATGGTAAATGATGCATGAGTTAGGTAACATGATCCATTAAATTGGTCCAGAGCACTCCAATGGTGATGAAGCCTTGGTAGGGCCTCCAGAGTGGGAGGAAGATGGTGAAGTAGGTGAACAATTTAATTACTTGCATGGAAAGTGCAAAGCTCCTATATGGGTTGATCCCTATGCATTACTTGCAAGCCATGTCCATCATGGAAAGCAACCTTAATTTCCTGGAAGAATCATATAGGACATCGTTCACGTGATTTACAGCTACCAACTTTCAATATTTCATCATCCATCAAAGTATCCATTCTGAAACACTATTCAATAATACTTCAAGTCTTCTGAAATTGTTCTAGTTATTTTATAAGTTGATGTGTAACATGTAAGATTTCTTTTGAAACAAGAAATTTGTAAAGTTTAACTCAGTATCAAAATTAGATAAACTGTCATGTTATGTTATGTACTATAAATAATTTATATTAACTTTTCTTAAGAGTTTGCATCTGCCTCTTGGTAATGTATAATAAGATATTGATAAGGTGTCAGTATATTATATTTTAAACAAAAAAGTAAAGTAGTGTAATGATATCAATATACACATGTTTTGAATTCAGATCCAAATCTTAGAATTTGGATCCTAAGATTTCAAATTTGTTATCGTGACTAAAGAATCTGAAACATTAAAAGAAACAGATACAGTGACTAAAACAGGAATATATAAAAATTAGTGTAGGAGAAGTAAAGTGCAATTAAATAAAATCTGAAATAAAACAATATTTGAAAATTAATGAGGAAAGAATTAAAGGAAGATAAGAATGGTGAGAGTGTGTTTTGGTAAGAAGTTTTTGGAAATAAGAGCCCCAGCAGGCACTACTTGTCTTTCCCTTTGGCATTGTAGAGTATAGAATCGCTATTTTTGTGTCTCTCAAAAGCATTTTCTTTGCTTAGCCAAAATGAAACACAACTGTGTCAACTGTCAACCCTTTGTCCCCACTTTAAATCTGTGTCCCCTCCTCTCCTACCCCATTACTATTCTTTTTCGTCTAATTTAAATACACTTAAATTCTTTCACTTTTAATCATCTCAAAACTAATAAATGTTACTGAGATTTAAGATCAAGCATGTCATCTTTCTCACTTTGAAGTTTCCATTTCATGGATGGTGGTGGAGGGAGAGGGAAAACAGTAGCATGAATGAACAACATAGTCAGAAAATAATGAACTTTCCAAAAGCAAATGAAAAATAAACAGGAAACATTTTTGAAACCACGAAGCAAGCACGTCTTATCTGGAGTCTGGTTAATAATGTGTTGCCCAAAAAAAGTGGGAACATGATAGGAAAAAACGCCTCAGAGAATCTCATCAAATGCCCATTTTTTCATAACAATATACAAGAGCCAGACGGCACGTTGCCAGAATGTCTTCAGGGTTAAAGTTTTTTGTCTCCCCCAAAGAAAAAAAAAAAAAAAAAAAGCTTGGTGTTTTGGTCTTTAATATAGTTTTAAATTTTAATTATTGTTCGTGGGTCTTAGGAAATAAAAATGCTGTTTTAAATTAGCAGGTCCTAGTTGGAACCGTACGATTCTTGGTGAATAACCACGCGAGAGACAAGAATCCGTTTTCACCACGCTTCGATTTTCAGAACGACACGTGGAATTGTTGGTGGAGTTGTGATTCAGTCTCCGCAACAGAGCGTGGAGATTGGTAGAGAGATTTTTGAAAGCCAAGTGGGGTTGGCACAGAAAGCCTGGTTATTTGTGTTGTAACTAAAACCATTAAGCCTCCATTTTGGGTTAGCAATTGTTGCTTTCTTTCTCATTCCAAGTTTTCAACACTGGCGTTGTTTTTTCGGTTTTTCGGTTCCATTTAGGTTGTAAAAAAGTGAAAGTTAGAACCATAATGACCACAGTATCTTTGCAGTCTCTATCTGGACTGCATATGAGATAATTGCCGATCTATCTTTGTCACGTCAGAAATTTTTCATTTTTTATTCAAATATATGTAACTTTCATGCATAGAATAAAATATTTTAAAGGAAAAAAAAAATGAACATTTATTTGAAATGGATGGGTTCCTCTAATATAGAGAAGTTGCATCCTGAATGGTGCACACAGATTTGACAACTTAAATGAGAACCATAATTATAGGTCCGAAAATAAATACTGTGAAAGGGATCAACATAGGTGTATGAGCAAAGCACTTTGGCACGTCCTTTTCTTTCTATTGCATCGCCATAACAATTATGTGATTCTTTATAAGAACTACTTTTCAAAATTCTCACATGAAATATTCTAAAACATGGCAATGCCAAAAGGGAGTGGGATTTGAAGATTTATTAAGCATGGGCCGAATTCACCCATTCATTACACAGTAAACATTGACGGAAAAGGTGTTGACGTTGCCCCAAGAATCATTCCCGAATCAGAATGAAAGTAAAAGAAAAAATAAAGGGGTCATAATTTGGAATTGGGTACAAATAATTACTTGCTGATAAAAGCCAATAAAGCAATCTATGTTGTGCGCATTTCTTTCTTTCCTTTTGGTTGCAACTTTCATCTTAATCACACAAAAGAGAAAACACCACAACATGATGAAAACAAAGCCATAAAAAATTTACTCATTAGCTTTAATGGTCCTCGGTGAAATCATTATCTGCCACGAAAAAAAGAAGCTTCATATACGTCAGAACTTGCACATATCTTTTCTAACACAAGCAATCAGTACCCTTCACAGCAGTAATTCTTTTCATGTTTCTGCAGCACAGCAAAGAATGATAAGAAATTTTTATGGCTTATTTCTACTTTATGATGCATTCACTTTTACTTATTCCTCACTGAATTGTAACATGAGTAAACCAAATAAAAACTAAATTACCTTATTAATAAGAATTCAGATGCTATTTGCATTTGAGTCAGGGAGTTTTTCACTGCCAAAGAGACAAGTTTTCTGTATAGCAAGCAAAATCAAACTCTGCAGCTGCAACATAGAAATAAGGAGCAGGTTTACGGAAAAATAAAATAAAATAATTACAGAGATGCTGAGAAAAGGCAGAAATGCAAAGGACAAAAACCTTAATTTGGGCTGAGAGTACCAGAATGTTTACATCACCGTTGGGGCTAGCATTCCCCAGAGCATTTACCCACCTACAATGCAATAGGGGGGACCAAGCCAAGGATAAGAATACGACATGCAAGAGATCTCAACCAAAAACTTAATTAGGAAGGAAGCCACAGTCCAAAGCAATGCTGTAAAGAAATCTATGAACTAAATATTCCATGATTGTATGCAAACTGAGCCAAAAATTCTGAAATGAATATTGCCCAAGAACAAGGCAATCTAAGGTTCTAATTCCATGAATGTTTCGTAACTTAAGAGGAGAAATTGCATCATGTCTTCACTGAACTGTTAAATTGTGAGAAGCATTACTTTGTGGCAAAGCAGAGATTATTTGGTAAAAGGTGGTTAATATTCAAGCAGGACAGAAATTACCTTGTATGGTACACCTGGCTTCTTCAGTGTCCTCAATTGCGGGTTGATCCACATATTTTACAGCATTCTTTAATAGAAATTCAAATCAGCATATCTGTAACCATGTGAATGAGGCAAAAGCTCTTCTACTTCAATCCTTGAACTGGAGCAACTAGAACATTTTTTTATTCGGCTACGGCTAACAGACTCAACTTCTGCCAGGAACATGCTATAAACTGGCCTATGATCTGAGAATCTTGATTCCCCACGAACATAAGATAATTGGCGGAGGCCTCTACCGTACCACAAGATACGATCACACCTTCATGAACAAAAATTTGGATTAGTTCCCGTAAAATATTATGCAGATATGCTTTCAGAACGATGCAGGACATTTCTTTTCATAATAGCATTAGTTAATAGTCGTTTGTTTCAAATCCACTACATGTATTCATTGACAGAGGTAATTATAAGGCTATTAGCAAAAAAAGAAGAGCACCATGCTGGAGTTCTTCTCTTTTGTTTTGAGTGTCTTTCATCGCCTGCATATCTATCTGAGTTGTTTGAATACTTGTATGTGGGAGGGAAATATATTTTCCCCTCATTCCATCCTTCAAAAACTCGACCTTGTCTCCGCTCTATATGTAGCTGAAAGAAGAAGCTATCAAATAGTTAGGATGACATAATTCAAGAAAAGAAGCGACACCAACAAGTTATAAGGGTACAAAGTATCCAACCTGGTCATTCTCTAACAGATCCTTCCAGTTATGCATCTCAACAAGAGCTTTTGCTGCACGGTAAGAAAGGGCTATCCGATAATTTAAATCCCCCAGCCAAATTATTCGACTACACCAATTAAACCACAAGTTTAGGTCTTTACAAGTGAAAAAGTTAAGCTTAGGACTGCATTTTATTCAGTGTCAAACCAAATCTACAAGCATCAGATGGATAATAAGATTCAAAGAAAAAGGATGAAGGCCTTACTCATGCTCCAAAATTGTCTGTGGAGAACTCTCATCACCCATGCCATGAACTCGGGGAAACCTTGTCTTTCTCAGAATCTCCATTACATCAGAATTTCTCCTTAGCTCGTCACCCTCCTTTTGTCCGGAAGTCAAATGACTACAGATGAAGCAAAAGCTTGTTTGGTGCAAAGACATGCTAATAGATATTGAACCCTGGAAAAATCAAGGGAAGGAGAATGTTGTTTCCAGGTTCTCAGTAAAATCTTCTATTAACGAAAATATATCAAAATCAAACTTACCTTGTTTCCAAGATATCCCATTAATCCTCTGCCAACACAAGATACTTTCATGTTGTGAACATCATCTCTTATATCACTTTTCACCCAAACTGTTAGAAATATTCCAACCATTTGTTTACTGGCAACCAAGCAGTATCTTGAGTGCCCTGTTTGTCTATCTCTATCCTCCATAGAGAAAAAACCTTTACATGTCATTGGTGAATATTGTGTTGCAACTGGGGAGTCACCAGTGCCATTTTCATCGTCCGAAGAAGCCCATCTATAGTTGGGGTCGTAATCACTTGTTCTGTGACCAGACATCATTCTGTCACAGACGCTGAGGCGCCGATCAAGGTATGCTTGTGGAAGTGACATGTCATTGTCCATTCTCATACTATGACTGAAGGATTGGAACGACCGGCGATGAAAGAAAGAGGTTGCCTTTTGCCTCATTGATCCCTCAAAATCAGCATCTAACTCTACAATAGGATCAGGAAGTGGTGAAGTGGTGTGGCATTCACCACTTGTTCCGGGAAGACTGTTTAGGGTCTTTCTAATAAGAGCTAACCACTTTCTGGCAGGGCCATTATCTTCCGTGCCCAAAACATTACCAGCATTGAGAGGTACAATTTCTTGAAATCTGAGGGCAAGAAAAGGCAAACTAGTTCAGACTTGAACTGTGGAAAGTCAAAGGAGAGAATACATTATACAAATACAATCAGAAATCTACCCAAGAACATAGATATCAGCAGGAGGAGAAGAGTGAAGCCAATCTTCCAGATTCAAATAACTTGGAGGAGATTTTCCAGCTACATTCCAAGTAGCAGCAAAGATTCTGTATGCAGGAAAAAGAACAACTCAATACAATAACAATTATTATTGATCTGACTACAATAAAATGGACATGGGACACCATTAATTAAGCACAATAATGAAAAATATGAAACATACCTATAGTTATGCACATCTGTATCCTGAGCTGCATCAAAGTCAACCTTGCCTCGCCGCATTCTGTCTGAGTGCCTTCTCTTTGCTCTCTCTGCATTAAAATACAACTTATTGCTCCGAGAGACATTGTAGGAGACAAGAAAAAAAAAAGGAAAAACCAAAGTTCTCAGAAATTCTAAGGGGGTTTAAGAATGGTATGGGCACGGAACCTGTTTTGCTTTTCTTGATGGTGTATTCTTCCCTCTGCGAACAGTTGTTGCTCCACTCTTCATTAACACCTGAAAAAGAAAAAACATAAAGTGAATAAAGTCACACTCTTTCCACTGTAAATTTTATCAAACCACAGAATGAATCAATCGCACAAACCCGAAAAAAATTCTAACAAAAGGTGGAAACCGGGGAAGGCTAATAACCACAAGCTGCAGAGAGCAGATCTTGTCTTGATAGCCACGACTCATTCAATCAAAAACAAAAAACTGGTACCCAAAAGCAAACCAAGTTCCATAAGAAGAAGGAGAATCAAAGTTTGTTTAATATTCAGAAAAGTTACAGGCAAAAGAAATCTGATTTCAAGGAAAACCGACCATAGTCTTTAATTACATAAAAATCACGCGAAAATTGACCAGTCACCTGCGTAGAGGACGTCATCTGCGTGAAAGTCCTCGCTTTTGCTCTTAATATTGAACCACTTCTTGACCAACGTCTTGGGCCATGAAAGCTTTACAGAGAGAAGAACAGAGAGTAAGCAATGGCGGAAACAGAAGACAATACAAAGGAATCTGAAGGAGAGGAGGGCCAGGTGGCATCCTTTTATCAAACCTTGCTTTTCTTCGAGTGCTCATCTCTCATTGTTGGGACAACTTCATAAAGCCTTCTGAGTTAGCAACAGAAAACAATCAAATAATAACTTTTACTTGATGAATGAACTAGTTGAAGAGGAGGTGAAGTATAATAATAGTAATAGGAGAAGATGAAAATGCTGAGGACCCTAAGAACATGGATTTGAGTTTAATCTGTGGTTGTGTTTAAAAGGGTTGAAAAAGACATAATAAGAGGTTGGTTGATGAAAGCACCGAGTTGGAAAGTGGTAGTGGAAGAGAAGAAAGTGGGGGGCACGGGCACGGCACTCCTCTGTTTCTTAGGTAACGATGAGGGAACATAGAAAATCCGAGTTTGTGAGCATTTTAGGCAATGTGGTACAAGTGAAAACACTCACTCACATGGAGAGGATGAAAATCCAAGGAAAGAAAGAAGCAGAGATGGGACAAGCCCCTGATACGTTGTAAGAACTATAAGGGATTAAGAGGCACAAGAAAAAGGAAGTGAATGTGGTAGTTTAGTTTGAGAGAATGAGAGAATGAGAGAAAGAGAGAAAGAGAGAGATAGAGAGAGAGAGATTCTGTTTTGCAAAACCAAACCTCGTTATGGGTACAGAGCAAAGTATCGAATTTGAAAGGGAATAAAGTGAGGGAAGGCTGGGTCTCTCTCGAGGCCTTTTACCCCAAATCCAAGGCGAGGCGAAGCTTAGGAAGTTGGAGACAGCAGAGAGAAAGAGAGAAAGAGAGAAGAAGAGAGAAGAGAGAAAGAATGGTTATATTGGTAGTAACACAAAGACACACACATTGTGTATCTAAAATAAACTAAAAATGTGCATTTTGAGTGTACCAAGTTAAAGTGATAGGCAGGGTGAATAAGAGTTAGGTTTGATCTTATTATGTGAAGCAGGAGCAGTGAGTGGTACTAACAAGTAACAGTATCACATCACTTCTTACATTTGGTCTTCAAGCACAGAAAAGCGGTTAGAGGGAAAAAAGTTAAAGGAGAATATGTTTGTTTTCTGTTTAATTTCTCTTATTTTGTTTATTGTTTGTTGGAATCATTTGCACAAATATTCCTTTTGACTGTCACTCTGTCTATGCACACATATACTCACTTATTATATATATATATATATATATATATACTTACTCATTCTCCAACTTCGATTTAATTTCCCATTTTGACAAATATATTTCCCCTTTTACATCCATATCAAATCTTAACTTTGTTCTATAATTTTTTTAGTGTAAAAAACCCTACTGCAACTATCATTCACCTCGTCACCACCCAATGTCAAAAATACTCACCTACTCTACCTCTTTAGGTAACATAATACATAATGTCAATGACATCATTTTTAATTTTACAATATTAACTAGTATCAATTATGAAAGAGTTGAAGTTATTTTAAATATTTTTCACTGCAAAATTTCTGTGTAGGTAAAATACATTATATGCCTCGGTAGCTTTGCAAGGTTGGAATCTTGGTGAGAATGTTTGGTGATGAAAAGAAAACAGTGGAAGTACATCTGATTTACAAGCCCCTGTTTACAACTTGGTTTCTGATATTGTACAACATACAAATCCGTTTCTTTGATAAATTTATTACAACATTTTTTTTTTCTTAAACTATTCTAGATTGGTTGAAGAGCTCACTATCGTCACAATTGAAAGAGTTCATCAAGATGAAATTGCATTCCATCACATCTAAACAAAGTCTACTAATGTGAGTCTTTACTTATTGAATTAAAGGGTGTTTTGTTTGTTTAGCTTTCTTTCTTTTTTTCTTTTGTATGAATCAAAGTTCAGTTTATTAGATGTCACTGATAAATTTGGTTGAGTGACTTCGAATGAGCAGCCATTAAAACTTCTACAGTAGTTTTGCAACTGACTTTCCACTGACAATTTCACATGTTATTAATGTTCTATCCAATAATTCTGAAAACATCTACTTTTCTTCATAATATATAAATATATATATATATATATAAACAAAAAAAATCCAAATATGCATTTACAAAAAAGAAGTTTTCAACAAAACATGGGGTATTGTACTAAGTAATTTTCATTTGCACATGGATTATGTAGATGTAAAATGTATTATAAGTTTTGTTTGAGAGACGCGTGGTTCAAGGAACAAGTGGTTCACATTTGGCATAAATATAGGATCTTGTTAGAACACAGTTTAATGAAATAGTTGCATTTAAAGTGGTATCTTAATGGTCTAATCTCAGTAACATGGCACGTATGGGAGATTGTGTTTGCAATTTCTCTTAGCTTTAGATTCTCATTTCTCAATGATAATTGCTTTTACCAATCAATTATGCTCAAATTGCTGTGGTAACTTTTTGGAATTCTCATTACTATATGGGTTTTATGATTAAATGTTTAAAAGCTTATCCAACATTAAACGTTTAAAACCAACTTATCTATTCGAATAATGTATCAGTTATAAGAATAATAAGGGTGGTTTCTAATACAAATTATTAAAATGGATAATTTTTTTCTAAAAAAAATTGTATGTACAAATAAACTGTATTTAAAACGAGGAAATCCAGTTCTAATATATGATGTTGAAGTTTAGCTCTCTCTTTTTTTTCTAATTAAAATTAAGAAGTTGTAATTTGTGACACTACTTTGATTTTTATTTTTATTTATTTATTTTAATGAAGTTGTATTTGTATATGGATTATGTTTTTTTCAAGATTACAGGAAAAAAGTTATCGACTTCTCATTGTTTTATTTTTTTTAATGGAATTGTGATTTGGATGAAAAAAATTATTAAACAATATAAATTTTGTATTGGATGATACTTTCACTAACACAAAAAAACCTTTTAACGTCCGACATTTTCAACCTTTGACGTCTGTCCAAACACCGACGTCGTACCGGGTGACGTCAAAATAATGTTGGAAAAATAGCAGACGTCACTTGACGTCGGTCCTTTAAGAGTCTGACGTTATCCAACGTCGAGGCCAGTAAAAGCAAACGTCAATTTTCGCACTGAAATGAGGGAAAAACCTGAGCAATTTAACGTCTGTCAAAGCCCGTTAGACGTTAAATAACGTCGACCCTGGTACGGTCAGACGTTAAATAACGTCTGTCAGGGCACACCAGACGTCAAACTACTTCATTTTTTTAAAAAAAAAAATTGACTGTTTTACAACATCCATACACCTGAAAATCAGAAAATTCCCAAAACAATTTCATAATACTTTCAGCACAATTCTGGAGTTATAGTTATATATAATAGAACTTAAGTTTCAACATATATTCTAAACTAATATAAATAACAACAAACTAAAAGTTTCAACATGAAATTCTTGTACAATAAAGGTTTTAAAAGGAGTTCTAATTCATGTGGTATCAACTCCATCTCTCCAACAGATATGCTGCCCATTCATGTCTTAGTGTGTGGATAATGTCATCTGGCAGAGGTGATGGATTCTTGAATCGCTGAAAAAGTAATACAATTTCATTATGTATGAATATCATTCTTTAAAGTTTGATATGATTTATAATATGTGAAAGATATATATAATTACCTCTATCCATTCATCTTTAATTGCAGCTCGAATGATTGTTCTTATCCAAGACATGACATAATATCCACA
>Ga0214542_1007759_pt1 | contig 18377 bp, 8 predicted proteins | sample CNSS1metaG_FD_160096 | JGI IMG/M metagenome (GOLD analysis project Ga0214542, IMG submission 160096) | Root nodule microbial communities from cowpea collected in UCLA plant growth center, Los Angeles, California, USA - CNSS1 | ecosystem: Host-associated > Plants > Roots > Nodule | place: USA...
AATTTTAAAAATTAAAAAAAATAAAAAAAAAAAAAAAAATTTTAAAATATAAAATTAAAAAATAAAAAAAAACTTTTTAATTAAAAAAAAAAAAAAACTAAAACATTATTTCCTAATTGTACAACCAACAGTATTTTTTTTTATGAGAGTGGAATTATCGTATTTGTGAGAGCGAAAGAAAAAATAGTGTAAAAAGAAATAGCTATATAAATGAGACAATTAGAGAAGTTAAATAAAATAGATGACAATGTATATATGAATAAGAAAAGTTAACAACAAATTCTTTACTATTTTTTTAAAAGAAACAGTTAATTTTGGAAATTTATTTAAAATCACAATTTTATATATCTCACTTCTTATTTAATGGTTTTCGTTCTCAATTTTATAATGTTTTTAAAAATTTAATAAAGATCGTGTCAAAAAATGGTTAAAGAGAATGTTATTAACACTTTTTTTAAATATAATTGTATCTATATCTTCATTTAAACTTTAAAGACTCTTATTCTGAAGAGGCGTGGTATAAGGTGTTAAATAAATAGACAATACAAATATTCTCTCAATACACTGTGTAAAATCAGATCACTTTTCCTCAGTAAAATTAAAAAAAAAAAAAAAAACTATATAGGACAGCGAAAATGTCAAATTCTACCTTTATATAACAAACAAGGAGTTCAAATGCAATTTAGAGTTAAAAACATTTTCTTCTACATTTTCAGTCTATTTCATACTGTGCGTTATGTACTTCATCTGCTAAAATAAGCACAACACATGGCATTTGTTATTTTCATTTATCCCTTTTCAAACAAAATTTCTCCTTTTGCAACAAATACATATGTTTTATAATTAAAAGAATTAGAGATATGAATGAGAAGAATAGCATAAAATAAACATTATAATGAAAAAGACAGAAAATATATATATATATATAATAAAAGTGTTGTAAAAAGTGTTTAAAAAGAAACAATGTCACTCTATTGCATAATGCATGAATATTATTTAAAGAATCCAAACCACATCCAAAATGCAAATACTATTTCTTGTCTCTCATTTCGGCTTCTACTTTTTTTTTTAAACTTTTTTTTTTTTATTTAACTAAATTTTTTTGCAGGTATCAAAATTATAAAAAAAAAAAAAAAACTCTGAAAATATAATTTATCGATCACTTTAACTTGTCATTAAAGAAGTCTTACCATATTTATCTGTTACATGAAATGATTAATTATATCGCATTTTAGTTTCTAAAATTTTCTACTCACTATCATCTTTATTGCCTAAACTGAATTACTTATTCACATATTCCCGTTAAATCCTACTAAAATAAAAGAAAGTGTGGTTTAATTCAGATGATAAAAGATTAACATTAAAAGTGAGAGTGTGAACATGACGAATGGAAACAATATTATTCCACGGTCCTTGGAAGCTATAACAAGTATATATTTATTATTGCATGAAAATGTAAAATTGAAAGAAGAGCAATTGAAGTCCTTTTAAATTTGAACTTTTTAGTCTGAAATATTGATGATGTTCTTAGATCCTTAGTTGGTGTCGGTGGTGAATGAAAAGTGAGCAGAAACGAAGGGTCCCCCAAAACCCCATCTTCGTGCAATGCTTCTTCCTTTTCAACTATTGCATTGCCCTACCTACCTTTCACCTCATCAAATTTTTCCAATCATACTTTCTATTGCTTTATTTGCTTCACCCCAACAACATTATACCCCTTTTCTTCTATACTCTTATTATTTATAATCTAGATAAATCACAATAAATATAAATAAGTCTCTTCTAACACAAATATCACATTATCACTTCTAAACTTATTATCTTAAGATTTTAGGTAGAAAATAATTAATATATAGGTTAAATGTATTTTTAGTCGTTAAATTTTGACGCGAAATTGAAATTCGTCTCTGTTTTAAATTTTGATATATTTTAGTTTCAAATTTTAAAAATAAATGGATATAATCTTTTTAACTCAACGATACTAATTTTTCTTTCGTGTTAAACAATGTTTCAGACTAACGTTTGAACTTAAATATGTCAAATAACATAAACATTTCAAATGACACTCTACAAATGTTGTTTAACACGATAAAAAAATATTTACATAATTGGATCAGAAAAAATATATTTATTCACTTTTAAAGTTTAAGGATGAAACTATATAAAAAAATTGGAGAAAAATAAATTCTAATTTTACATAAAAAAGAGTAAAAATATATTTAACGTGTTCTTTTATATAATTTTTTCACGGTTTACTAATATTTAATTTGTTAAAGAAAAAATATATAGAAAATTATTGAGTTATATAAATTTAGCTTAAATTGTATTATTATTGTGTATTCGCAATTAATTCTCTAAAAAAATCATAAATTTTCCTTTTATTTTCTTTAATCTCCCGAATAATCCAAGATTCATCAATACAATAGAAAAGAAAATATGTATAATAACATAGGGGAATCGTTGAAATAATAATAAATAATAAAATGATAGATAATGGGGACACCCTGTATTGTATGATAGGAATGATTGTTTAAGGCTGTAGCAAAACTTGACCCCCAAAGAACATAACCTAACAAAACCAATTTAATATTAATTATGATGCTTTTCACGTGTGATGAGTTTACTTTTAATTTTTAAAGTAGTGAGCAATTCAAACACAGTCTCTTTTTTCTTAACTTTACCAAATAAATAGTGCAGCATATTAAATTAATAGATTTATTAATTTACTTGCCCATTTTTTAACACCCTATATCTTCACCATTTCAGTTTTATCGAGCAATAACAAGAAATATGGATTCATTTGACCTATCTCTAGAAGCCTGAACACGTTCATCAATGCTACCTTTTGGGACAAAAATATAAACCCAAACCTTTGTAACAGTTGCTGTTAAAAAATGTTAATCAAAGTTTTTATTTATTTTTTATTTTTTCATTCTTAGAAATAGTTAGAATGTGAGAAGCAAGGAAGAAATTCCAGCTGTTAAACGAGAAAAGGCCACACTTCCTCTCTCTCCCGGACACATGCTGGGGACACTGTGCTTTTCAACCTACCAACACCAACAACAGCATCCTAGGACGCCATCCAATTTTCTATAAACTTTTTTTTTTTCTGACAAATTTTTTTTACGAGGTAATATTTTAAAATATAAAAAAAATCATTTAAAAAAATATTATTTTAGGTAATAAAAAAAAATATCAAAAATTTAATTGTTAAAACATTATTTTTCTTTACACAAAATATCCTAAATGTTTCATGTGCGCTTTTTACCGGAAAAGTATAAGAAGATTTGATATTAATAAGTTTTTAACAAATTTATATAAATAATCAGGAGATTATTTTTAACTCAAAATCTAAAAATAATAAATTTATAAATCTTTTTAATCGCATATTAGTTCATCTTATTATTATTTTTTTCCACGTGAATTTCAGGTTCTTTCGTGGGTACTCTGGTTCCACAACATCTATATAACCAATACAAGAAAATTCAACTCTTTCTTCTTTCTGTAATCTTCCGGTGTTACTTTTTTTGGTCTTTCTACATTTTATTATATAATTGAAAATCATGTGACTTTTTATTTATCTTCTTCCTCACTGTCTTTTCATTAATTTTTGTTTCCTAAACGAAACAAATGGTTAATGGATTACATTGAAGTTGTGTGAGATAATTCATTTGTAACAGGGACACCTTCACATTACGTGTTGAGTCGTACGAAACAGATACACCTATTTCGTCTTTATACAACTATGGACCAAGTGGATGCCTTCATTGCAACCAAACAACTTTGGATAACGTTTATTTTGAAAAACAATCCATTATTCCTTTCTAAAGTCACACATATTTCTATGGTTAAAGAGATAAATGAAGCTTACATTACTTAAATAATAACAAAAACTAAAATATACAATCATATCATAAAATATAATAATAATTAGTCTTGTATAATCAATAATCTCACCACATTTCGGACTCAAGGTCAATGACAGTTTAAATATTTCTTCTTTTTTCTATTCTTTAACATTTTGTAAGGACAAAACAAGATATTTTATTCTCCAGTAGCAATGTTCCTACTTTTATTTGCATGGATAGCATATTATGTATAAATATTACGCAAATAGCATGATTTTCATTTTCATGTAAGAGTTCGGATCCTAGGGACCCGAATTCCAGCCTCCCAATTGTTCATTTTTTTTTAATTCTTTAATCAGAATTCAGTTTTATGGACTCGAATTCTGAACTGGTTATTTATTTATTTTTTATTTTTTTTAAAAATGAATTAGGATTAGATTTTTTGAAATTTTAAAATTAAAAAAAATGGTTGAAATAGAGATTAAAAAAATCTTTTTTTTATTTGTTTAGTTAAAAATATATATTAAAAATATATTTCTTATTGCATTTTAAGTTATTTTAGACGTAATTTGGAAATATATCAAAGTAAATGTAATTAAATTTTTCATTGAATTTCTTGAGTTAAAAAAATAATTTAAAAATAGATTTATTACTGTGTAGTAAGTTATTTTAGGTGTAATATAGAAATTTAAAAGTCAATTTAATTTAAAAGTTTATTTTTTAATTTGTGTAGTATTAATTTTTTAATAGATGTTTATAAATATTGAAATTATAGTTTTCTTTTTAACTTTTGGTAATTTTTAAAAATTGTACATTAAAAGGCTACAAAAAATAATTTGATTTGTATACTTAGTTTTTTTATATGGTAAGAATTTTTGTTGTAGAAATTTGTAACGGAGAATTTTTTTTTCAAGCAAATAAATTCCAACATATAGATTGATTAAAATTTTGTTAAACAATATTGTTTTGAAAATAAAGACAACGAACATTGACTACATTTATTAAACCTAAAATTATATTGAAAACAATTGTAATTAAAAAAATTTAAAAAGAAATATCGAAGTAGAAAAAAGATTATAAATATATTTAATAAAATAGAATTATGTGCAAGAAGTGAAAAAAAAAACATTTCAAATTTGTAAAAAATAATTTAAAAATGAAGGAAATTACTCAAATAATTTAAAATTATTTTATTATTGTATTTTAAATAATTTTGTCATTTGTTTTTGGTTTATATAAAATAAGTCACAATAAAAGATAATAACAAAAGATGTACCAATAAATTGAATCAATGATAAATTTATTGAACACAATTAAAAGTACAACATAAAGTAAGTGGTTCGATATGGATCATCTAAGTGCAAGGTTGTTAGGACAATGATTTCTTGTGTGTCCTTCAGTTCTACAATAGGAACACTTTCTTGATTGTCTTCCTTCCCTAATGTCCATCTTAGTCCTAATTCTACTTGATTTAGGACAACCCCTCTCGCTCCTTTTTGTGGCAGGATGAGGCCAGACCTGTGGCCCTTGGTATGGTGGTCAATATTCTTCATGTCTTAACTCGTCAAACAAATTATCATATACTTTCATGATGACATCCAACCTATAATGGGGACTTATGTTCACACTGAAGTCGTGATATAAATGTTTGTAAGTTGCAATAACATGTGAACAAGGTAGACGGATTTTGTGAAACTTTCCACAATCGCACCACCTTTCATCTAATCTGACTACAATTTTTTCTACAGGACATACTTTCATCTTCAACGACCTGGTGCGTGTTTCACTTAGAGTCCACATCTTATAGGAAGTTGGTTGCATATTGAGAGTACACATGACCAACACTCACCATTACAGTTATTTTCTTGCCTCTTTTCGTGAAGTATGTGTTGCACCTGGTGTACGTGGCCAATACTATGGAAGAAATTGGCAAATTCCTTATCTTTTTCGGGACAGAATTTATGGCTTCAACCATATTTGTTGTTATGTAATACCACCTTTTTCCTTGGTCATATGCAAGACATCATTGCTCTCTTGGAATTTGGTCTACCCAAGCTACTACTTTTGGGTTGTCTTTTCTAATGTTGTTGTTCCGGTAATGAGTTTTTAGAGTTTAACAAACTACCAGAATCACTATTATATTTTATGCCCGCCCTCTCCCCTTTTCTAATCTCATACTTAGTTCATGCCCCCCTGTTTCTTCTATAGCCCTTCTGATAACCTCCTTTCTGATTAATCAGTGTACTGGCTATGTGTTCGCGTGATTTTAGGCAACCACTACCCAAGTCTCTCGTTAGGTGCCTAGATTCAAGTTTATGCTCGTGGGATTAGTTCCTGATTTGTAGGACCATCCCTCTTCAGTTGAGGGTGCTGGAAAAGTAAATACTAATAGGGCCCAATGGGCCCTTGATGGGCTTTAAGACTCCGACCCACTACCGAACAAATCTAATAAGACTCAAAAACCCTTAAGGCCTTGGACCCCTAATTTTTCGACCTCCGTGGTTCATGTCTTCCAAGCTCTTATCCGACATGCATGTACAACTATTCTTGCTAGCTCGAATTCCGAGCTCGGCTTTAACTTATGTCGGAATCCTATATCGGAATCCAAGCTCGGTCCTGCCCAGTACAGTTGTAGTAGTAGTAGTTACAACATGAAATTCTAGAATTAAGTTTATATATGATTTCTATGAAATCATTATGACAACAAATAAAATCCAAAAAGTCCAAATCTTGACTTCATTTTTCAACCTTTTTTTACTAATAAGTACCTGTTTTGTGGGCAAAAACTCCATTGCAACTATCCACTTATTTGTATATTGCTCCCTACATGTTTGTTACTGTTGTTGTATTATGTTCTTTTTTTGTTTAAAATTGACTCCAATGAAGTATTTTGTTGTTGATAAGGTCTCAATGTAATATTTTATCCATATTGTCTACACAAAACATCTTGTTTATAAGTTACAAAAGTATCCACAATTTCTAAAAAAACTCAATGCAACTTCCCACTTATTTCCGCATGGCTCCCAACATATGAGTCAGTAGTGGTGCCATATATTTTTCCATTAAGACTGATACCAATTGACTCTATTTTTGTTCATAAAGACCTCAATTACATTTTTTTGTCCGTATTGGGTACAAAGAACATGGTCATTAATAATTTGCAAACTGTGAACAATGTGTACAAAAACCCTAACCCAACTCCTCACTTATTTGGACATTGGTCCCCAAATTTGTATGAGTGCTGATGTGTTTTTGTTTTTGTTTTTTTTTTTTGTGAAGACTATTTCCAATAAACTATTTTGCTGCATCGTTTAGTCACCATCATACAAGATGTAGTCACCATTATTTTGAAAAGATCTTTGCATATGAATGACTGCCCAAATTTTATCTATTAATATATACAATATGCTATCTGCATAAGAAAAGGAGGGAACAATGTTATGTATGTAAAAAAAAATCGACAAAACAGACATTATCTCAAATACATTATTTATCATAACGATGTCACTCAATGAACTTGGGACAAAATATTAATGTTATTTGTGGAGATGAAATCAAGATGAAAATTTTCATACTCTAAGGGGACAATATTTTAGATACAATAACATATATCTAATAAGTTGTTATTTTGATTAATTTTTATTATATGTATATAAGTTCTTCAAATAATTCCTTTGGAATTCGATAAGAACAATAAAGGTTAAAATACCTTTTTGGTCCCAATTTTCGTCAAGTTTTTTTAAATAAGTCCTAATTTTGGTTGTGTTCAAATAGGTCTCAATTTTCGTCAATTTTGTTCAATTGGGTCCTTTTTTGCTAACATCGTTTAAATCATTAACGGCCATGAACAACCACGTGTCACTTCATGGTTTTTTTGAATTTTTTTTATTTTTATTTTTATTTATTTTTAATTTATTTTTAATTTTTTAAAAATTTTTTTAAATGTACACGTGTCACTTCGTGTTTTTTTTTAATTTTTTTTTAATTTTATTTAAAATTTTTTTTTTTTAATTTTTTCATTTTTTTTAAATGTCCACGTGTCAATCCAGTAGCGTGCTACGTGTCAAAGTTAATGTTCTAAATTCAGTTTGGTCCCTATAGTTGTTATTTTTGTTCAATTAGGTCCCAATTTTTATTAACATTAACCAATTTGGTCCCTCTTCAAATTAAAACCAAATTTAATTTTTATATTAAAATTCACATTTTTTATTAAATATTTTTATATAATATATTAAAATTCACATCATTATAATTTTAATATAAAAATTAAATTTGGTCACATCTTCGATAGGGACCAAATTAGTTAATGTTAACAAAAATTGGGACCTAATTGAACAAAAATAACAAATATAGGGACCAAATTGAATATAAAATATTGACTTTGACACGTGGCACACTACTGGGTTGACACGTGGACATTTAAAAAAAATTAAAAAAAAATCAAAAAAATAAAAGAAAAAATTCAAAAAAACCACGAAGTGGCATGTGGCACGCTCTTGGGTTGACACGTGTACATTTAAAAAAAATATTAAAAAAAATTTAAAAACATTTTAAAAAAAATTAAAAATAATAAAAATAAAAATAAAAAAATTCAAAAAAACCACGAAGTGGCACGTGACAATCACTGTTCATGGCCGTTAATGATTTAAACGGTGTTAGCAAAAAAGGACCTAATTGAACAAAATTGACGAAAATTGGGACATATTTGAACACAAAACCAAAATTAGGACTTATTTGAAAAAATTTGACGAAAATTGGGACCAAAAAAGTATTTTAACCAACAATAAAATAAAATATGTAACATTTTTGTTACTTTGTATTGAAAAACTAAATGTTTTATATTTATTATCTTCCGGACCTCTATCCTCAATGGCATTCTTTCACTTATACAAAATAAATAAATTATTTAATTTATTTTACATGGGTTAGTCAAAAGAATAGATAAAAAGAAAATTGTGTGATGATAGATTTGTAAATTTGTGTAATTTTTGTTACATTAATTTATATATGTGGGATGATTAAATGAAAAAGTACTTTCTAATTCAATTTTTTCATAATCAACTAAGAAATTCTGTGTTCGTATTCTGCTTTTATTGACATTTTCTCTCAACATTGTTAACTTTCGTGTGCACCTACTCTTCTCCATTGCGCCACAAGAAGTTATTCATCATCGTTTGTTCCTAATATTACGTACAAGTAGGTATCTTTTTATTCTAGTTGTTTCATTTCTGATATAGTTATATGATATAAATTAATAATATATTAATTTGAATACATAGTATTGAGCATTAGTATTTTAATAATTTGTGTAATTGTTAGTTGTTATTTTATAAATCATTTTAGAAGTTTCATTATTTATTTAGTTATTATATGTGCTTTATTATATGTATTTTATTATAACTCATTTTATTATATTTCCATTTTCGTGAATATAATCTTCAAATTTTAAAAAACACACTGGTTTAGTCTAACTTTTATTTCAAAGTTCATTAGGTTTTTCAAAGTTAAAAAGTACCAAGTCTATATATTTTCACTTTAAGATTAAAGAGCATTTTATCAATATAAAAACACAGGAACATTGGTCGTGTTAACTATAAAAATAGAGATTAAACTACAATTTTTCCAAACATTTAAAGCTAAATCCATTTATTAGTGGGATGATGAAGTCGTTGGATAAATTATGAAAGGAATAATATTTACAAATTAAAAGTATTAAATGAAGGTTCACTTATAAATACTTTTTTAGTAATAATATGTGTATATGAAATTTTTTAACCTTTATAAATAACTGAAGAACGACAATAAAATATTTGATAGTGTATTTTGTGTTGCTAAGCTAGTAATTTAATATTTGAATTATAAGATTAATACTTCTAAGGTTCAATTATTTTTTGCTCTTATTTTATAGGGGCTGCCCAAAATCAGTTGGACCTAGGACTGATCCACAGGGAGCCAAAGACCCTACACTGCCCTAACCCCATTCATTTCACCCAATGTTCAAAAAACAACCTTCCCTTTCCTTAGAGCTGCAACCGTTTCTTTGCTAGGGTTTTGAGACCCATTCGTCTAAGTGAGTTCAACTCATTTTCCCACTCACGTAAGTTGCTCTCAGTTCATACTCTTCTCCTTAGGTTTGATTTTCGCATTTTCCGTTATGATTTCGTAGTAACCTCGTTTCTGCTCCGTTCCACTATTTTTCCAGCTCTTTAATTTGTTCCTAGAGCTGTTGTGCTCCGTTGTTCGGTGTCGAGGTCTTGTACTAGCTCTTTCCAGGTAAGGGAAGCTAAGGTTTCTTATTTTAAGCATATTTTGCCTGTGTTTGGGTTCTGTTAAGTATATCTGGTGATTGTATGGTGCCTACTTAGAAATGGATATGCTTGCTATATTGTTTTGGATGAATCTCGAATTTTATAGGTGTAGAATAGTGAAGGAGAACTGTTATTTTCGCCCAAGCGAGCTCGTCTTGCCTAGGCGAGAGTAGCAAAGGCTCGCACAGGGATTTTCGCTTGAGCACTCGCTCAAGCGAGAAACCAAGTTTTTGAGCGAAAAACCATCTCGCTCAGGCGAGATGGCCTCGCCTAAGTGGGAGTTCGTGAAACCCCCAGGACCTCTGTTCGCAGTCTCGCCTAAGCGAGAGCCTGCAGTTTGAGCGAGAACACTCCTATCGCCTGAGCGAGGGCTTCTGGCTTGAGCGAGACCTACTGCAGACCACATTGTTTTCTCACATGATTGTTATTGATTATATGATTGGCTGTTTTACTCTATTTGAAGTATGAGGTATGCAAATATGCATGAAATATTTGAGGTTATGAACTGGATTGGTGATTTGGTATGATCTTGGCATGTAAAATGAATGAGATGGTTGGTTATAAAAGTGGCATGGTTTTGGCATAAGAAATGATTCTATATTGATTGATGGAAATATGATGTTGGTTTGGTTAGGACGTAATTTCACGATAGTTTCGTGGTGGTGCCTCATTGGTCAAGACGTAATTCCATGAATCTCTAGGTGAGATTCATGGTGGTGCCTCATTTGGTCAAGACTTAATTTCATGATCCCTATTAGTAGGAGTTCATGGTGGTGCTTCATTTATATAATTTAGTAAGGATTCAAGGTAAGGATTGCATCCTGACGATCTAAAAGAGTCAGTTAGTCTCACATAGAGCGTACTGACTCAAGTGGTGAGAGTAGCAGGAGGCCTGGAACACTTTAAAGCTAGCCTTGTGTGTGGGAGGATGAAAAACTGTAACAATTAGCTCGGTAGAGCAGTAAAGGCCATCACAAGCGCAACCATCCGCTGAATCTGACTAATTATATGTATCCAGATGAGTCGTGTCTTGAGTCTTAGTGTATTGTTTGCAAGTCATAACATGATTGGTTGATGTGTGTATCTTGGACTATGAAATTGTAAGTAACTGTATGATAAATCATGTTTTACTCTAGCTTACCCTTTGCTTGTTTGATTGTTATGTGTGTGGTTTTCTCTCTCTTGCGATGATCATCAACTTATTGATGTGAGCAGATGCGAGAACTTCTCGTGGTCAACAGGAAAATGATGATTCCGCTACATAGCCTCTCTAGGTTGGATTCTAGCTTTCTTTTAGGATCATGGCCCATGTATTATCTTCTCATTGAGCTTTATTTTGAAATATTATTGATCCCTTATTATATTTTGTTACTGACATCGTGGTGTGTCCTAACTCATTCTTGGTTTTGTTTGGGACAACTGTAAGGAGTAGCGTTATATTCTATGACTTGCTTCTTATATTATTGGTGTGATATTTTATTTAATTAAAGTAATTATTTAAAAGGGATGTTCCAATACTCAACCCACGAGTGATTATTTAACTTATAAATTCAGCTTTAATATATCCTTAATAATTATTAGAATGTATTCGGAATCATTTACTTAATAATAAGTAACTGTCTTATTCGTGTGTGGTTACAACTAGTTTTTGTTTTTATAAGATCTATATTGAAATTTTGAAGTGAAGTTTTAGATTTTCTCAAATAAAAAAAAATGGTTGAAGTTATGAGATGGATACATGCATGGTGGTGGTTAAGAGAGTTATTGTATATATTATAGGATAAGACGAGGATGAGTTGTACATTTTCAGAAGACACATAACTTCATGTTTTTACATCTTTCTCATAAATAATTATACTCCTCAATTATGGTACGCATTTTTTAATATTAACTAGGTCTACTCAATGTATATTTGTTAAACTATTTCGTTCTTTTTATATTTTTATTTTGTCGCTACATATTAAAACAAAAACTCAAAGAAATATATAAATATTATTGTAGGAGGGACCCTTTAGCAACCTCCTTCCATTGGTCCATATTGGTGGTCGCAAATATAACCTATTTCATAATTGCATAAAAATAATGTTTAAATATAAAACTTTACGTATTTAGTTCATGCCAACCAAATAATCAATTATTCAGTGTAACCATTCATGAGATGAAAACAATTTTATGTTCTTTGAATTTTGGTTTTGATTAATTGGAAAAATATTGACCTAAAATTTGAGAAAATCGATATTCTCATTCCACCTTATAAAAGAATAACGTTTCTACCAAAGATATTGTGATGTGTACTTCATTACCTCTTCACTTCAAGTACAGTACGCCACACAACTTACTTTTCTCATTTTCTAATTTCTATATTCTACTTACCGGATTTGGCCGAGTTACTCTCAGGTGATTGGATTTCTAATAACGTTTCTATGTTCTAATTTCCCATCTTCTAATTTCTAATTATATTTTAGATAATATAACTTTGTTATAAAAAATAATTAATTTATAAATGAAAAAATAGTTATTAACTAAGATACTATTTTATAAGTTAAAAATGACTTATATTTAAAATAGTTTCTATTATTAATAAAAAATTATAATTGATAATTTGAATTATACTCTAAATTAGTATAACATTAATTATCAATATTTTAGCTACTTAATACAAATAGATTTTGAATTAGTTTCCTTAGAATCTAATAATATAATAATTATCTAAACTATTTTGGTAACTAATGTTACAAGCCAATTTAAACATTGATTTAAATTTTTATTATTATAATAGAGACTATTTAACATATCAATAACTTTTAGTCTATGAAATAGTATCTATTTTAATTAACATAATAACTAATTATTTTTTATCTCTAAATTAGTTCTTATTTAATGATTTTTAAGTAGTCCTTATGTGACATCGCATTTAATAGAGAAATTCTAATCAAAACATCATATATTATAATAAAATAGAGTAACAATAGAAAGTATATGAGATTCAACCTTTTACAGTTATCTAGAATATATTGAATTAGAAGTATCATGGACACAAAACAATGTCATAAACACAATTTAAACATGAAACAGTTTGACAAAAGATTGTTCATAGAGCAAGGAATTACAAAGAAAAACAGTTCTTCAAAAGATGTTCAACAATGAGCAAGATCTGGCATATCTAAACTAAGCAACAGTATCTCCATCATCTTAGCGATCATCAAGGGTCTCCACATCTAATCACCCCAACATTGGTGATCATAGCAAAAAGGAAAACACAATAAGGAACCAAACACAAAAAGAAAGAAGGGTAAGATAGTGAAAAAAAAAGATTTTTAATAGATAAATAAAGATATTATGAGCAAACAAGTTATTGAGCACAAATAACATGTGATAACAACCAATAAAAGACCCTCTAACTCGATTATTCGGATACATGTAATGAAATGAGATTCACTGGTTGCTTGCATTTGTGGTGGCCTCTACTGCTCTACAAAGTCATTGCCAATGGGTTTCACCCTACCATGCACAAGGTTAGTCCATGATAATCTAAGGTCATTATGTTGCCAAAGACTAAGACCTCCTACTACTCTCACCACATGAACCAGTTTACTCTATGTGAGTCTGATTGATTCATTAGAGTGTCAAGATGAAGCCTTACTTGAATCCTTAAGTCACTACACACACTACTTTATCATCAAAAGGGATTTCTCCATGAAATTCCCATACCAAGTTAACATGTTATCTCATAACATTAACATTTCATGCCAATCATATGAAATACAGTCGTAAAACACGACATCATACATGCACAACATCATACATCATACTCTTAAGAAGTAAAACAACCAATCATAGAAGAAATCAAGTAATGAAACACTTCCATGCACCAGTCTTGCTCAAACTAGAAGTCTTCGCTTAGGCGAAAGAAGTTCTCTCGCTTAAGCGAGGCATTCTCGCCTAGGCGAGAGCTCGAATAGTGGGCATTGTGAGGCTCTGCGAGTTTTCGCTTAAGCGATACCTTCTCGCCTGAGCGAGATTGCTCTTCGCTCAAAACTGAAGTTTCCCGCTTGAGCGACAACTCGAATAAAGGCAAGGGTGAGTTTTTTGCCATTCTCGCTTAGGCGAGGGTTGCTCGCTTAGGCGAGAACAACAGGTTTCTCCCCTGCTCACGAATGCAACCCCAAAACCCAGTCCAAACCATAAAATTTTCATTTTCATACAATCACAGACATCAATCAACATTTTAAAACACAATTTTGAGCTAAAACAAGCAAAGCATTTCAAAATCTTTAACGACCCTAGCTTTCCTTACCTTGACATATGTTAACCCAGCAAAATCGAGCCCCAACGAAAGAGTACCACAAAATGACTATAAACAAGAATAGAGGGAGAAGACAATGAGGTCTATGAACAAAAATCGAATCAAACCAGGAGTTCAAAATTGAAGAGACAAAGGAAAATGAGGTTTGGAGTTCAACTTTTGTTTCAAGCAGAGTAAGAGGGAGTGAGTTGTTTTGGGGGTGGATACAAAAACTGAGTAAAAAGTAGAGTGGGAAAAACTTAAGAGGTTTCTCTGAAAAATACAAGTGGGCTGGCCTTGGGCCTTTTTAATTAAACTGGGCCCAAAAATTTTAAAATCAGAAGTGGACTTTACATTCTCCCCAACAACAAAATTGTCGACCTCAAAAATTTGAGACTTACTAGAGAACAGATGTGGATATGACTTCCTCATATCCTCCTCTAGCTCCCACGTAGAGTCACATGTCCTTCTATCCCAAACAACTTTAACTAGATTGATGGATTTTCCCCAAAGTTGTTTGGTTTGGCGATCCTCTATACTAACTAATTGCACTTCCATTGAAAGTTCCTCTCTAACATGCACATCCTCACCCTCTGGCACATGAGATGGGTCAGGTACCTACTTTCTCAGTTGGGAGACATGGAAAACTTGTAATATCCTAGGTGAATATTACTTAATAAAAGAATTTATATTTGAAAATAAGTTCAATCGTTTGATTTTATTTCCAAAAAGCGGGACAAATTTAGAAATTCATTAACGCGCCAAAACCAAATCCATAATTCACAATTAAATTATTAAAAGTTTGAAATCCAAGGAAAAAACTTAAAAGGAAATTACAAGTTTTATTCAAAACAAGTTCCTTAACTAAAGCCCAACAACTATCCCTCGCTCTGTCTCTATGCATCATCATCCTCACTTGGAATCACATATGCTCTCGTGTGATAAGTCATGCAATCATCGACACACACAAACAGAAAGGGTAAGCTCAAATAAAACAAATAGTCATAAATTATATAAATACCTCACCCAAAATGTGTAACTGCACTTGACAAGACTCACACGCTTAAAGGCCTTATAACACAAGATAATTATGCTTCCATAGTCTCATCACCTATATGAGACCAACACCTACTCAACCATGGTCTTAGGGATCCCAATGCTTTCACGAACATGCCTACTCGTGGTCCAACTCTACGAACCTCCATGCTCGTAGTCAAACTCTACGAACCTCCCCACTCGTAGTCCAACACGCATGAACACCTGTTATGAACATCCCTGCTCATATCACCAAACAGGAGTACATCAATTACGAACCTCCTTGTCCGTATCCATCACGCGTTTACACCACCTGTTATGAGCCTCCGTTCTCATAACAACCTCAAGTGTGAGCACGAAACATACGAACCTCCCCGCTCGTATCCCAACACAAGAGTACATCCAAGCATATCCCAGACCAAAGACCATCACAATGAGCCACGCAAAACATTCCACGAATGCAAATAGCCATGGACTATCGTCTGGTGCAGCCTAAGCGCCGCCAGGCGAAATGGGAATGCAGACCACTTAGCGGTCCTAGAACACCGCCAAGCACCACGCACCCTTGGACCTTTCTAGTCCTTCATGCAGTCTCGCTTGTGCAGCCAGTCACTATTCCAGTAACATGAAATTACGGGTTTTTACTCTGTACTTGACTTTATTCATCGTTGGCTCATATATAAAGTATTTTGGTCATATCTTCTTGAATCCTTATGGCCATTAACCTGGTGGTTGGACCTTTAGCTAGGGGTTTGCCATCATCGATAGAGGGGCTACCTAAATTGATGGCTAAATCGATGCACAATAATGCAGAGAAAGAGACGCAGAGAGCAACGAAAAATGAAATTGACGACCCAAGCTGAAAGAAAAACATTAAATGGAGGATAGAAGAACATAACGGCGGAAATGAAAATGAAAGAAAAAGAGAGTTGCGAAAACAAAAATAAGGTGCCTTGATAGAAAAAAAATGTCTATTTCACTGGTTTTGCATGCAACCGATGTAATAGGTTGTCCTGTTAAAAAACACTATTTTAAATTGCTAAAAAGGATAATCGGTGTAAAAGATAGATATTACATAAGTTTCTTATTTGACTGATATAATACATTATTCTATTATAACAAAAATGTAATCACATCATATTTTATGCGGCAAAAGACTCATGTAAAATCTTTGTAAAATGTCGTATTTGCCCTAGTATGTAATGAGTGCACACAAATAATTGCTTTTGAACGGTAACACAAATTAGGAAAAAAATACAAAGTATAATGTAATTTTTTTTTTAGGTTTAATTAATCAAATGGTACCCATTTTAGTAGGGGTGTGTCAATTTGGTACCCGTGTTAAAAAAGTACTGTTTCTACTTTTGAAAAGTGCTTCAATTAGGTTCCTTTCAGAAAAAAATAATTAACGTCGTTAACAGCCGGCCACGTAGTCACTCTCGTTTTTATTTTATTTTTGTGCAAAAAAATTTTGTTGTCCCGTTTCAAGTCCCTGTTGTGAGACGTGACAACGTTAGTCCTACGTGGCAGGATAATGTCACGTGTGTCAAATGTCATTATCCTAATTTCAATTTAGTCCCTATATGTAAGACCCGATAAATTTAAATAATTAAATCAATAATTATTTAATCAATGCGGGTAATAGAAGCCTTTATGGCATTTAATGTGTACTTTGTATGCCAATTAACGTGGAAAAGTATTAGGTCAGGTGGTTGAGAGTACTTTGATTGTGTAAAAGGACTTGGGTTCGAGTCCTATGTATGCCAATTATGTGTTGTTTGATTTATGATTAATTTTAACTATATATATCTCGTTGTTTCAATTTAGTCCCACTTTTGTGTCTTTGATTCAATTTTGTCCCAAATTTTTTTAATAATTGAAATATATTTTTATAATCATTTTTTATAAGATTAAAACTAATTAAGTATAAATATTTCTACAAAATTAAGTACTGGTATTTAATTATAATTTAATGGTCAAAGAATACATTAACAAAATATGGGTTAATAATATACAATAATGTAATATGTTAAAAATTCATTTTTGATAAAAAAAAATATTAGTATAACATTTATACAAATAATAGATTTGGTTTATAATTGGAGAGAGAAAATATTGCTCTATTTTGAAGAAAAAAAAGTGGGTGACTATATTGTTCTATGAGTATAACATTATTTTTACCACTAAATTTTAATTTAAATATCGATACTTAATTTCGTAAAAGCATTTATACTTAATTAGTTTTAATCTTATAAAAAATGGATTAAAAAATATACTTCAATTATTAAAAAAAATTGGGACAAAAATGAACCGAAGACACAAAATCAAATACTAAATTGAAACAATGATATATATATATATATATATATATATATATATATATATATAGAGACTAAATTGAAATCAGTACAATGATATTTGGTACACATGGCATTATCCTGCCACGTAGCACTAACATTGTCATATGTCACAATAGAGACTTGACACGTGACAACAAAAATTTGCAAAAAAATAAAATAAAAATAAAAATTAAATAAAGAAATAAAAAACCAGAGAGTGGAGCGTGATGTACCGTGAACGGCGTTAATTTTTCTTTTCTAGAGGGTACCTAATTGAGACATTTTTCAAAAGTAGGACACAATTAACATTTTTTAAAAGCACACGTACCAAATTGACATACTTCTACCAAAGTGGGTACTATCTAAGTAATTAAACTTTTTTTAATGACATTTAATAATAAATTATAACTATATTTGTTATTTGTAAAAATACAAACACACGTAGGGAACAACTATATTATTACTGGTATATATATATATATATATATATATATATATATATATATATATATATATATATATATATATATATATATATATATATTTTTAAAAAAAACTGATA
>Ga0214542_1007760_pt1 | contig 18374 bp, 14 predicted proteins | sample CNSS1metaG_FD_160096 | JGI IMG/M metagenome (GOLD analysis project Ga0214542, IMG submission 160096) | Root nodule microbial communities from cowpea collected in UCLA plant growth center, Los Angeles, California, USA - CNSS1 | ecosystem: Host-associated > Plants > Roots > Nodule | place: USA...
CTCAATTAATTTTAGTTAGAGTAAATACCTTTAATCAAAGTAAAGTCTCAATTATTGGTAAAAACTCATTCAATCACATGAAAGTTTCTAAATAAAATCAAAGTAAAGTCTCAATTAAATTTAAAAATCCCTTGACTCATATGATCAACATGCATATAGATTTAAAATCATTATTTTTTATGTGATTCAAAGATAAAAGACATATATGAATGAAAACCTCAACAATAATAAAAAGAACAAAGAAATTATTTCATTCTAACCTTAGAATCCATAATGAAATTACAATGGAATCAACCCAAGAAGTTTAACAATCCATAGAATGCAAAAGTAAAATAAAAATAGAAAGAATAATAGAGAGAGAAAGGAAACAAAATTAGGCCCCCCTAAAGGGTTCCTAAACTCCGAAATCCCGAGCTTGTTCCTTTTTCTGCTTCTCCCTAGGTCTCTTTATATAGGAATTGGACTGAGTTTTTCTGTTGCTAAAACCTCTCTAATATCTTTTAAAATAAAGATAAAGATAAATATTCAAAGATATTTGGAGAGGTATAGACTATTTAACAAATATAGTTGGTTAAGAATTTATGATATAATTAAATAAATTAATTATTTAAAGATATCTGATAAATTATCACCAAATAATATTTTTATTAATTTTCTAAATAGCCCATTTTCAATTCTGTAGTCTAGTTTTGCAGAGAGATCCAAAAATATCAATATTTGTAGTTAAACCCCTCTTATTTGACCAGTCTTTGACAATATTTGAATATTTGACCAGAATTGACTATTTGACCAGGTTTGACCAGTTTGACTGTGCAATAGCAGACTGACACGTGGCAGCTCCTTCTCTCTCCAGAATTAGGGTTTCACTCTCACACTCTTCTCCAACAAAGGTGCTGCGTGATGACGGCTGCAGTTGCCGTTTTCCGACGACGAAGGCACGGTGGTGGAGGCGCAGATCTGTGTTGAAGAATGCAGTGCAGATGCGGTAATGGAGGCGTGCCAGTTTGCTTCGCGGAGGTGTGACAGTTTCCATGGCTGTTCACGGTGGTGTGTTGTGCAAAGATGGAGGTGTTACTACTGCACCGCGAACGTGGACGAAGATGGAGGTGCTATGCGTGAAGATCTGGTCGTGGGAAGAAGAAGATGGTGCGTTGCAGATGCAGCGTGACCGGAACTGGTGCAGGTGCTGTTTCGACGTTGACGGCGCAACTTCAGTGAAGGTTCGCATGGTGGCCAACGGTGCTGCAGTGGTGGCTCGCCAAGCATGGTGTTGGTGGCTGCTCGCCTTCACGTTTTCTGGTTCAGATGCACGATGGTTCGTGGTTTCTGGTAAACTTCAGGCATGATGAAAGACGCAGCTGCTCTGACGACGTGCGGCGCAGTGGCTGCCGGTGGCGGACCTGATGGAAGCTGTTAGGGTTTCCAAGAGAAGAAGTTAGTGTTGAAGATGATGACGTGGCATGCCCTGATTGGTTCACATGCATATGCAAGGATTATGCCCACGTGGCTTCTTTTGGTTGGTCAACTCAATTAGTGGAGGATTGCCACATGGCACCATTTTAGTGAATGGAGTCTAAGTGGTAGGAGAGGTGCAACTTAGTAAAAACTAGGGGTGCAGAATTGGTTTTTGGTGAGACCCATTTAGAAAGAGGGGAGTGTATAAGTAAAAATTGGGGTACAGAAGTGATTTTTCCAAAACTTGCTAATTTCAGCCTTATTTAAAAGTGTTATGTAACTCCAATCCATTTATTTTCCCACCTTGAATGAGCTTAATCTTAGTTTCAGCTGCATCAACAAACGTTAAAATATCCAAAAATAATTTATGCAGCTAAAAATCACTTTTTAAGACATTTTTATCACACAAGCTCAAATAGCCTAATTATCAAAACTGTCAATTAAATCACTCTTTAAACATACAAATTCAATTAAATACCCAGAATTAATGAGGGCAAAAATACGTACTCATCATGCATTTATTGGCATCTTATCTAATTCCGTTACGTGGAGCAATGAGCAAATAATTGTGGTGAGGGATTTCTTTTTCTCTTTTTTTCTCTCTTTTTTTTTATTACATAACAATATGTCAGTTTACCTATTATTATATACATGCATACAAGTTTATCCATAATAAATATATATACATACTTACGTAACTTAACTTATATATTGTATTTACTTTTGTTCTATTATTATAATAAAAATATTCTTTCTTATTAACATTCTAAAATATTTAATATATTTCTTATAAAATCATCAATTATTTGTATATTTTGGATATTTATAATCTTTACATTCATATGTTCATAATTTGTTATAATAGATATATTATTATTTTTAATTATATATATATATATATAGAGAGAGAGAGAGAGAGAGAGAGATTAATTATAGATACATACTAAAATGCTTATAAATAAAGTAATACATTATTTATTGATTTATGGATGTTACAGGTGTATTGGACCACAAATATCACCCTGTATTTGTTTTGAAAATGAGATTGAATCATTTCTAATTTTTCTGGTGATAGTATTAATATCAACTTTCCTTTGTGAACATATAGTACATGAGAACTCATTGGGAAGTTTTTTTTTTACTCTTAAGTGGATGTCCACATGAGTTTTCAACTATTTTTCGCATCATGATATTTCCAGGATGACCTAACCAATCATACCCAACAAGAAATTCATTTCTATTTGTAAGCTTCTGGCTTATAATGACATGCGTCTCAATTGCATTAATATATGTGTAGTACAAACCATAAGGGAAAAATGATAATTTCTATAATACACATTTATATACGATTCAATTTGAGTGATATAAAGATATTCGATATCTCATTCATTGTTTGTCTTAATATGATATTCATTTAGACGAATATCCTTGAAACTTAATAAGTTTCTATTAGACTTAGGAAAATAAAATGCATTTTTAATATGCAATCTTGTACTTCTTGGTAGAAGTACAATAGTTCTTATGGAGCCTTCAATTATATTTATAGTACCAGAAATAGTACTAACATTGACTTCTCACATTACCAAACAAGAGAAAAATTTATTACTCTTGAGAATTGTATGAGTTGTTGCATTATTAATAAGATGCATATACTCATCATTGGTGCTAGTGTCAACATTCACTCTTCATATAAACATAAATATCAATATTAGATAATATTATCTAAGAGGAGAAGAAGAAAAAAAATATTTCGAGAATTTTATTGATCAAGAGAAACTTATATATAAGCAACATGAAACATGAAACAAATATAAAGCATTGTCCTAAAATTAAGAACATAATATGAGAAAATATTTTTTTTTAACATTCTCATCACCAATGAAGTGATCAATGCTTCTATTTGATTTAGCAAAGAAAATAACAATATCAAGATGAGTATTATCCATATGGCCATAATCTAAATCACCATCTTCATAAGCAAAGTGTGTTTCTATGTTCTTCTCCTTATATTTTAAGATGCTTTGATGTACAACAAGTACAACTCAAATGGCCTTTACCACCATTATGATAACTTATATTCCAATCTTGCACCCACTTATATACTATGAAATTGATTTATCTCTAGTCGATCAGGGAGTTCCAACACATCTCCTTCACGTCGAGGTATATACATCTCGTGCGTAGGACTCGACATTAATGGATGGTCCGGTAGCGGCCCGATAGCAGATGAAATTATACGTCCAACAAACATAAATCTCACTAGGATATGCTTTAAACAATGGCTCTGATACCATGTTAAGAAATGGACTTTAAGCCTAACTCAACCTCACAAAATTGGCTTGTAAGGTGTGGTTTGCAACACATTTTTCTCCCTTTTTTTTCACATTATTGTTCTACTTCTAGTGATAAAATGTGTTTTTAAAATTTCCTTTATAACCATGTCCATAATCACTATCATGACCATGAAAATATAAATCAAATATTGTTGCATTCACTTTTAAGAATGGAGTAGAACCAATTGGACAAATTTCATGATTTTCTATCAGAAGCTCATTGCTTTGTTCTGCTTGTTAGGAATCCAAGTGTGAGTCTAAGTGCCACATTGACCAGAAATGAGAAAGTAGAGCACAATCAAGGCCCATAAACTCATTGTCTTAAGATTTTGGGTTGAGAGTGGTGTCAATGCCTTATGTGGTTGGGCTCAGGTCTCATTAGTGTTGTATCTCCCCAGTAAACCCCCTCTATAAGACCTAACAAGTGGTATCAGAGCCGATGGTTAAAACCGGCTCAGACGAGTGCAGTATAGTCCTAGTATCGAAAGTCTTCCTGACAGTGTGGGTCACATAAGCGTGTCCCGTTAAAGAAAAGAACGGCGATACAGAAAAGGACAAAAAAGGAGTACTCGTGGTTGGGAATGCTTCCGTGGGAGGGGGAGTCTACCAATGTGGTTGAAGGGACTCACCCTTGAAGGGGAGATTGTTAGGAATCCAAGTGTGAGTCTAAGTCTCACATTGACTAGAAATGAGAAAGTAGAGCACTATATAAGAATAAAGACCCATAAACCCATCGCCTTAAGGTTTTGGGTTGAGAGTGGTGTCAATGCCTTATGTGGTTGAGCTCAGGTCTCATTGGTGTTTGTTCTCCCCAATGATACCCCTCCTTATAAACCTAATAACAAGAAGGCATCAAATAAATTCAAAATATTTGTGAACTTTCTTTTGACAATATTATTGTCGTAAAAACAAATTTGTTGCTCAGATGCTTTAATTTTTTTCTTTAATGGTATCACCAAGACTCATTGCATGTAAATGTATTTTAACATTTAATATCCAATAAGTCTTCCTTATGATATCAAGGATCACAAATTCAAATTTTGCAACGTTTGACGTGTTTAGAACTAGCACATAAAATAATAATAATAATCCCATCATAATACAAATAATAATAATAAGACGAAGATGAAAATTCATAAAGTCAAACAAATCTTATCACAAGAATAAGAATATAAGATAAAATTGTAAATGAAGAAATGATTAGAAAGAGCCTGGACTGAGACATGTAGAATATTGTCGTTAGAGAAAAAAATGTTTCCACTCGTTCAATTGAGTGGAACATCGTGCTAACGTGTTGTAAAATAAAGCTAATAATGGAGAAAATAAGAGAGGGAATAATAGAGAATAAAAGAAAAGGAAGCAACTTTTTTGTGTATCTTATTACGGATAAGAAGAATCATATTTATAATACAACATATCACCCATCAAGGATACATATACAAATCAAATCGTTAATACAAATATTTATATAAAGAACAACAAATCATATGAGGATCAATCATATAATCATATGAGTAACTATATCACATCAATGGACAACCAATAATGCATAACATTTTTTTAATTTTTTAACTATTTAAATTAAGTGTTGGTTATGGTTAAATTGACGTTATACTTTTACTTTTTAATTTTAAATCCCATTTCATTGTCTAATTTTATGTCTCGAAATTTGCCTTCATTTTCATTTCCAAAATTTACTCCTTTCTAGTGATAGTTAGAATGATTCTATGGTATAATTTTTTAAATAAAAAATCCATTTTAACATCTTATTTGCCAACATAATATTCATCTTGTTATTTTTAAAATTTTATAATTCTCTCGTGAATTTAGAATGGGTTTCACCAATCTAACACTATCATTTTTTCCACCCCTAATTGTGTCTCGCTTGCCGACACAGACAGTTTCTCTTTTCTAGCACTACACCATTTAGTAGCTACAGTAACATTTACTCAGCTACATTTATTAAAAATGTTACTATAGATATAATATAGATATAATATAGTAACATTTTCTTAAAATTGTTACTACAAAGAATATTAATATTAATATTGTAACGTTTTTAAAAAATGTCACTATAGATAATTACACATTTTCTATTTTTAGTAACATTTTTATTTTCATAACTATTAAAAATGTTACTATACATTAATTTTCTAAATTATAATAATGTTTTCTAAATAAAAATTATTATAAGTTATATTTTAAATAAAAGTTATTATAAATTATTAATTTATATTAATAATTATATAATAATATTTTTAAATAAACACTACAAAGAATTAAATTTTACTAGCCAATTCTGTGTTAGATTTTTTTTTTCGTTTTATCATTCTGTGTAACCGTAAAAAATAATTTAATTGTATAATTGATTTTAATCTACGAAAAAATTAATTTAGGTTACCATTTGCTCCCCCTTTCGTTTTATCTCTCATGCTTTGAAGGTATTCTACACCAGAAGCTAGGATAAAATCTTCTTGATCTAGGGTTCGACACAGAACTTCGTGTGAATATGGGCGTCAGTGTTCTCACTGGTTCCGGCATTGTTGCCTAGCGTCACGCTCCGTTGATTGCTGCGAGAAAGGTGTTCGTGATCGTTGCATTGTTTAACAACCCAAACCTCTGAATCAGGTAAAGATTCCGGTGCATCTCGACGATTTAAGCAATTTCTAGCTGCATACGAGGTTTGTAGAGGCAAATAAATGATTTGTATAGGTGATTTTATTCCTGATCAAAATACGAAGTAGAGGACTTTAAATGTATAAGCTAATTTCTGTTTTGTACAGGATCTGGGTGTTCTTCTCTTGGAGTGGGTGCATTCTCTGAAAATGGACCTTTTAGACCAAATGGGAAAGTTCGATTCCTTGATTGAATGTGCGTTTTCTTTGTGGCGAAAGGTTTTCATTTGTTTTGGTTATTAGGTTTATTTGGGAGAAGGGTATTATGCAAAGAGAACTTCGAAGCAAACTGTTGAGATTTTGCAGTGAAGAGGGAAGTCCTTGGATGCGGAGTTTGATTCCCTTGAGGCTAATATCAAGGACCTTGAAGCAGAGGCTTCGTTTTTCAATGCCACAGCTTCTCAAGTAGCGGTGAGGGTTCACTTCTTTGTTTCATTCTTCACTTTGATGATAATATGAATTTGATTTGTGTTTAGGCAATTTTGACGGTGACTTCTGTATTCTGTTTTAGAAATAGGTTGTGGTTTGATTGTTATAACCATTTAGACCATGTTAGAATAAGTTTATGTGAAATTTTTTACCATTCTTCTTAAACTCTGTATTTATGTTTTTGATTTTATGATAAACAAATTGCAGAGCCACTTCCAGTTCTTTTTCCATTTCACACACTTATGTCCAAGCTATTAGCTTTCAGATACTACTTATGCTTATTCAAATAACTTTTATATTTGAAATCAGTCATGTATATTCTAATATAGTGTTGAGTACTAATCTCCCATGCTTTGTTTCGTTGTTTCTTTCACTTTCTGAGTACTAATCAAAATATGTTTGGATTAAATCAATTTTTTGTGTTTGTTTTACTTTTGTAGGAAGAAACCTATATGTACACTGTTTCTGAACTATCAGAGAGGGAAAAACATGTAGAATCCATTTATCCTAGTGAAAAGATTCCTGTTGGTTCTAAAGAAAAACCACCTCAATCAACTATGACATAAAAAACTGAGGTATGATGCTCTTGTGACCCTGGTGAAAAGATTCCTATTGGTTTCTCACGTCACATGCTAGTCTATTCACAATGCAGTTGTTTAACACGTTGGTTCACTTTCTAGTCTAAATATTTTAGAGCTTTGAACTTGACATCCTTTTAGAGATTTTCTTATGTGTGCTTATTACTGTGTATTGTGTTTAGTACTTGACATTATTGAGCATCTATGTAGTTGCCATGTATTGTGTTTACTTAGTACTAGTGTTAGTTTTTGGTTTGGGAGGGCTTTATGAAGATATGCTCTAGTAGAATTTTTTAGGTTTGAATTGTGAATTTTTGGAGTTCTATTAGGAATCAGTTTTTGAGTTAGTTTTTAGTCATTTTTAGTCCATTAAAACTTGTTTAGATAATTTTTTTTACTTATTTACTTTCTGTTTTAATACAGTCCTTAGTATTAGCCTACTTTTAGAGTCCTTTTTAGGTCTTGATTAGTGAAATTTTTAGTTTCTTGTAGAATTCTGGTTATGAGTTGATTTTTAGCTATCTTTAGTTATTTTAAACTTGCATGAGTAGACTTTACCTTTGTTAATTTTAAAATTTAAATAAGTTATATAAAGTAGTTCAAAATCACTTAATGAGTCCACACACTCTTTATAAGTGTGCCTTTGTGTTGGTTTATGTAGTTGAAATTGAAATTGGTATTGTTCGTGAGCATTGTTTCTTTTTTATTATTCAACAGGTCCTAGATGTGTTCTTTCGTGTGCCAAAGGTGGAAGGCCTTTGTCTAAGCAAGGCTTCACTTGTTGCGTTGCCATAGGAGATTAAGGACTTGTTTGTTCTTTCCAGGGTTATCCTCCCCTCTCTTTTAGATGTTTTTGGTTAAATTAAGGACTTGTTTGTTCTTTCTAGGGTTATCCTCCCTCTTTTTTAGATGTTTTTGGTTAATCTTTTGGTTTCTGAACTCTGATAATTTAGCTTTGGTTGCTTAAATAAATGTAATATGTATCGGCTAATATGATAGTCCTTCAGCATATTTTAAAATTTTGGATTTTTTCCTTGTAATATGTATCGGCTAATATGATGGCGTTGGGACTGTGGTTTTTGTCCTGCCCAATCACGTGTGAAATTTTCTGTTATTTTTAGTAACATTTTTAACATGTAGCCTTTTTATTAAGAAAAAGTTACTAAAACTTTCTAGTAACATTTTTATAATGTCACTTTTCTATAAAAAAATGTTACTATAAACTTTTAGTAACATTTTAAAAATGTTACATTTTTATTAGAAGAATGTTACTTAAAATCTTTAGTAACATTTATGTAAATGTCTCTATTAATAAGTATAAATGTTACAAAAAATCAATAGTAACATGGGAAATACGTAACATGTGATAAAATGTTACTAAATTCTATTAATAACATTTTTCATGATTTAGTAACATTTTTTTAGTGTTACTGTACATTATATATCTAGTAGTGGTCCTTTTTTACTAGAGCTGTCAAAATGGGTCACCCGACCCAACCCGGCTCGGCCCATGACAGGTTGGCTACTTAGTGGGTCAACCCAACTCGGCTCACTTATTAGCGAGCCAATAAAATTAGAACCTGACCCGACCCACCACGGGTTGGCAGGTTAAACGGGTTGGCTCACTGACTCACTTAATTAAAAAAAAAAACACACAACTTTTTTTCTTCAATCTCAAGAAAACTAAATTATAATTCCGATTAAAATCTAAATAAACTTCAATACAATCCAAATAAAATCCCATATTAGGTTAAAGTCCAGATACAAACCAAAATCACAAAAATATAAATTACTATCTAACATCAAATCATTCTTATCACTTATCAAACTATAGTATTAAAGTCTTGAATGGATAAATCCACAATATTTTCATCTCTTGAAACATCTTTTTTATCCCCATCTACAATAAAACAAGAAAAAAATAATGTAACTAATAATATTAAAAGATTAAATATTAAATAATTAAATTAATTTTACAGTATTAACAATAATGTTACCTGTTAATTCAAAACCATACATATATATATATATATATATAATATATTATATATATTATATATATATAAATATAAAAATTATAATGATGTGAATTTTAATATATTATATAAAAATATTTAATAAAAATATGAATTTTAATATAAAAATTAAATTTGGTTTCAATTTGGAGAGGAATAAAATTGGTTCATGTTAAAAAAAAATGAGACTAAATTGAACAAAAATAATAAATATAGCAACCAAATTGAATATAAAACATTGACTCATTTAAAAAAAATAAAAAAATAAAAAAACCAAGAAGTAACACGTGGCAGTCACTCTCTATGACCGTCAATGATTTAAACGGTGTTAGCAAAGAAAGACCAAATTGATGAAAATTAGAACCTATTTAACAAAAAACAAAATTAGGACTGATTTGACAAAACTTGACAAAAATTAGAACAAAAAAAAGTATTTTAACCTTATTTTTAGTATAACAAAAAAATTACATTCTTATTATAAATAATTTAATTTCGTTAAATTTGTCATTAATAGTTAAGGTAATTGAACTTGTAATTAGTCTTTAATAATTATCATGTATATTTATTAAAGTGAAATTTAGTGTGTTAATATACAATTATTAAAGCAAATGTTTAAGGTTTAAATTTTTGCTTTGATAAATATACAATGTGACACTTATCAAAGTGTTCAATTACTTTGATCATTAACAAAGTATAAACAAAATTAAGATTTTGTATTAAGAATGCGATTTTTTTATTCTAAATAACAAGGAAATATGTTAATACTTATTGCTTTATATATATATATATATATATGGGTTAAATATGTTTTTAGTGTTTAAATTTGTACGCAAAATTGGAATTTGAAACTTTGATACACTTTGATATTTAAACTTTAAAAGTGAATGAATATATTCCTTTTAGTCCAATTGTATCGAATTTTTATGAGATGTCAAACACATTTTAAGTTAATGTTTGAGATGTTTATATCATTTGACATATTCCAACTTAAATGTCTTTTTATAAGATACCATTTAACATGCATCCAAAAATTAATCTTGTTGAATTAAAAGGACTATTCATTTTTAAAGTTTACGAACTAAAATATATCAAAGTTTAAGATGGACAAATTTTAATTTTACAATCAAATTTAGGAACTAAAAACATATTTAACCTTTATCTATTGATCGGTATTATTCCTTATATTTATGTTTATAAGGAAAGTTTAATTCAAATTCGTAATCCAAGTTTAAGAATACAAGATTGCAAATATTAAATTCATACACATGATCAATATTATAAAAGTTGAGAGAGAACATAAAGGATTAAGATTATATTTTCTCTCTCTCATTATAGGATTATGTAATCCTAAATCTGAAAATTCTTTCCAAAACTGAAACAATGATTATAGTATCCCACAGATGGCACATATAGACAAGGCTGTTTATATGTTTGGACTTTTGTACTTCGTATTTAGCTTTTGACAAACCCAAAACAAAACAAAGTCAAACATTAGGGTGATTCTATAACCTTTTTTTTTTTCTCTCTTCGTATCTTCTCTTTTTTCCTGTATTAGATTGCAAAATTATCATTTTTATATTTCGAAAATTTATTTTCAAAATATATAAAATGATAGGAGTAAAAAGTGAAAAGGAAAATGTGGATGGAACCACCCCAAATCTCAAATACTAATAACATAGCGAGCTCTTAACATTTTCTGGGTCTTCTAAAAACCCTACCCATTTATTATTTATGGGAGCTTCTCCCTGCACCCCCAAACCTTCTCCTGTATTTCTAATAATTACTCTTTTGACCATCTGTTTTCTTGACCCCCCAAACCAACTCCACCGTCTCCTTCTCCTCCCGCTTCTCCTTCTCCATCCTCTCCTCTCCCTCCTGCCCCTCCGGCGAAGGCCTCGCCTTTTTCATCGCCTCCTTCACCCACTTCTCCGTCCTCTCCATGGGCCTCCCCCAACCCTCCCCCAGCTCAACCTCCTTCGCCGTCGAGTTTGACACTACCTTTGACCCCTCCCTCAACAACATCAACGACAACCACGATTTTTTTTTCTAGAAACAGATTTCGAAATCTGTTTCATACTTTTCTGAAACGGATTCCGATATCCGTTTCACAATTTTTTTTTTTTGAAATGGATTTCGAAATCCGTTTCACAAATTTTAATTTTTTTTCTAGAAACAGATTTCAGAATCCGTTTCATATTTTTCTGAAACAGATTCCAAAATCCATTTCAGAAAAGTATGAAACGGATTCCAAAATCCGTTTAACAAATTTTAATTTCTTTTTTAGAAAGCAATACTTAAAATACCACAGGTGCAGGGAGATGCCTCCATTATTTATATATTTGGGCCCAACAGAAAGCAATACTTAAAATACCACAGGAGTAGTGCTTGAGCATAAAATATCTGTCATTTATTCTTATCTAAATATTATATTCCTATTATTATTTTATTCGAAAGTAAAATAATTTGATCATATCTAATCATATGGAATTTAAGATATTTTTTTTTGGATTATAATAATCAAACGGTAGGATCAGGATATGGTGAAGACTTCAAGATAAAACAAAGCGAAAATCAAATTAAATAAAAACGGAAGATGCTAGAAAACAAATCGTGAACATGCATTTCTGTGATTTCTGAGTCATCAAATGCTGAATGACACATGTCAAAACGTGTACATGCAAACTCTTTCGACGTGTTGCTCAAACACTGGCAACCAATTTTCCCTTCATCTTCTTTTCCTAATCCTAACACATATCAAACCCAACAACAACACAGAGGTAGCAATTTCTAGAAGAGATTAGAGAATAGCAACACCAACGTTGTTACAATGCAGTTAACCAAGAACACAATACTGAATATCTCCAAATCAATTCGCTTTTACGTTTTCCCTCGCCTTTCCACAGCTTCTCTATCCACTGCTTATGAACGTGCTGAGGTATATTCGTTGAATTTTTGATTGAAAAAACAAAGACATGTATTATGAATTTGTGAGCTAATTTTTTGTTGATAAAAAAAGAAGTTGACATGGAATATGGAATATGTTAATGTTTCAGGGTAGTAATGCAGTGGCAGAAGAAAGTGGGGAGAAGAAGAGAGAAGAGAACGAAGAGGAGGTGGCAAAAGATGATCCAAGAAAGGGTGTGGAAGGAGCTGAGATGGTGAGAGAGAGTGGGAAGGAATCCATGGATGGAGCTTGGATGGCAGCTCAAGAAACACCACACAAGGTTAGAGACAATCACAACAAGGCTTGAAGACAAATCACACTCGCTTCATCATCCAACATCAAAATCTTAGCAATTCCTTGTTAAACTTTTTATGTGCAATGTTTTAGATATGTTTTCCTTCGTAAACTTTTTTTAATGAAATTCAAAGGAGCATTAGAAATGTTTAAGTTTTTTTTATTATCATAATGAGAGACTCAATTATAGTAATGATGACGATTTTTTTTTTTCTGAAAAAATTACTATTGATTTTTTATACAAAATATTCTGTATAAAATATTTTTTGCAATAAATTTTATAAAAAATATTTGTAAATTTTATAATTTAATAAAAAATAATTATATAAAAAAATTAATTTTGTCATAGAAAAAATAACAAAAAAATTTTTCTTTTACAAATTTTTGAATTTATAATAATAAATGAGGAGAAACATAAGGACGACACGGTAGAAAAACATTAATAAGTATTTATTATGATTTGAAATGCGCTTTAATATCACTATACGGAAGAAATATCCGGAAATAATATAATCCGTAAATAATAATGATTCATGATAAATTATAGGAATTAATTTGAAAAATTAATTAAAATAATTAATCATTATAAACATTAATTTGATTCCTATCGATTACTAACAGACTTTATAATAAACATTATTAATAACAGACTTTATAATACAAATTATTTTAATTATCAATTTAAAAGTTAATTATTTATAATAAAAATATTTTAATTATCAGACCAAAATGGGTTATTATTTAGACGTTTTTTGTAATATATATTTTATAAAGCATAAACATGTATAATAATTTGTTTTGAACAACATGATGGTAAACCTGATTTACAAGAGTGTAACTTTCATATATTATTATTGTAATTATTTTTACATTGTTAATCGAAGTATAATTTATGATTGAATAACATTTAAAATATATTGATTAGGCAGTTAAGAATTATGTTATATTTTAAAACTCAAATAGTTTGGTGATTTATAAGCAAATTGATTGATAAAATCAAAACTTGAGAACTTTTCAATATTTTCTTTTGAAGAATACATAGTGGAAAAAGTTTCTTCTCATATAAGGGTTTATTTTTTTAAACTAATATTTTAAAGATATATTATTTTTGAAAACATTTTTTATCTATATATTTTTAAGAAATTGTTCTCATGAAAAATATTATTACAACCAAAATGTAAAGTCAAATTATTTTTCTATTCTTATTTTTAAGAGCGGTCCTCAAATCAGTTAGGTCTAGGGCTGGCTCAAAGGGAAGCAAAGACCCTAATCTGTCTAACACCCTCATTCCATTCACTTTCAGAAAAACAGTTTTCCTTATTCTTTTCTAGAACTGCTGTCGTTTCTTTGCTAGGGTTTGGTACCACTTTAGTCAAGCAAGCTCAACCTCATTTTGTCCTACTCCATGTAAGTTATTCTTCAGCTCATGCTTCTTCCCTTGGCATATTTTCGTATTTACAGTAAGGTTTAGTTGCAAGCTCATTTCTAAATCTGTTCCACTATCTTGTCCAGCTTACAAGTCCATTCGTAAAGCTGCCGTGCTCCATTGTTTAAAGTCGAGGCATTTTCTAGCTATTTCTAGGTAAGGGAAGCTAGGGTCTTTAGTACGTTCCTGTAAATCAACCTATTTTCAATCTTGTTGCCTCCTTTGGATGGACTGTATGTTACTGTGAACATGTGGAATGCCTTGTATTGTTTGTTTGGATGTGAAAATGTGGCTGTTGCAGGGAGAACAGTGGCGAGATTTGACATTCTTGCCCAAGCGAACCTGTCTCGCCTAGGCGAGACTTGCAGAAACAGGCTAGGTTCGTACTCGAGCTCTCACTCAGGCAAAGAGCTCTCGTTTGAGCAAGGTGACATCTCGCTTAGGCGAGAGGGGCTCGCCTAAGCGAGAACGCGTGAGAGCCTAGCATGTCGTTGCACTTTTAGCCCAGGCGAGGAACCCCACCTTTGGGCGAAGGGTGGCCTCGCTCAGGCGAGATGGCCTCGCCTAAGCGAGCATTCGCAAAACCTTCCAAGCCCTCTATCACGATCTCGCCTAAGCGAGAGTCTACAGCTTGAGCGAGAACACTCCTCTCGCCTGAGCGAGGCTTCCTGGCTTGAACGAGATCTGCTGCAGGCCACACTGTTTTCTTCACTTGATTGTTATGGATTGTTTGATTGGTTGTTTTGCTCTATTTAAAGTATGAGGCATGTGAATATGCATGAAATATATGAGGTTATGGATTGGATTGATGTGTTGGTATGGTCTTGGCATGTAAAGCAAATGAGATGGTTGGTAATGAAACTGGAATGGTGATGGTATGAGGTATGATTCTATATTAATGGATGAAACATGATGTTGGTATGTTTAGGGTGTAATTCCACGATAGTTTCGTGGTGGTGCCTCATTGGTTAGGGGGTAATTCCATGAGCCTCTAGGTGAGACCTCATGGTGGTGCCTCAGTTGGTCAGGACGTAATTCCATGATCCCTGTTAGTGGGAGTTCATGGTGGTGCCCCATCTATATAATTTAGTAAGGATTCAAGGAAATGTTGCATCTTGACACTCTAAAGAGTCAATTAGTCTCACATAGAGCGTACTGACTCTAGTGGTTAGAGTAGTAGGAGGCCTACAACTCATTAAGGGCTAACCTTGTGTGCGGAGAATGTGACATTGTAACAATTAGCTCAGTAGAGTAGGGAAGTCCACCACAAGTGCAAGCATCCGCTGAATCCGACGACTAATTATATGTATCCGGATGAGTCGTGTCTGAGTCTTAGTGTATTGTTTGGAAAGTCATAACATGTTTGGTTGACATATACTTTTTGGATTGTGAAATAGTATGTAACTGTATGATAAACTGTTTTCTACTCTAGCTAACCCTTCTGTTGTTGTATGTTCTGTCTGGTGTGGTTTTCTCTTTTGTGATGATCATCAATTTATTGATGTGAGCAGATGCGAGAAACCCTCGTGCTCAACAGGAGAATGGTGGCTTCGCTGCGTAGCCTGCCCGGGGTGGATTTCGCTTATTGGGCTTTTCTTTTTGGGCGATGGCCCATGTATTGGCTTGTCTTTTAAATCTCATTTTGATTACCGTTGAACTTTGTATCTTGTCTTGTTTTGACATCGTAGTATGTCTTGAATATTGTAAGGAGTGGTGCTTATACTCCAGGACCGTGCTACTATATTATTCTGTGTGATGCTTCCTTTAATTAAGATCGTTAATTAAATGGGACATTAAAAAAACACAATTTACCTTTATTAATTCAGCTTGAGAAAAAGCTTATTTAAAATTAAAAGTGAAAATATTTTAATCACTACTAAAATTATTAACTTTAAATATCATAATTTCCGACATGATCCTTTTCTTTTATCAACCAAACCTTAATATTAAGCATTCTTTCATTTATGAAATTAAAATTAATATTAGATAAAATATCTATTAGAATGTGCCCAGCATAGAGTAAGATGGGATCACATTTCCAACTTTCTATTGGATTTTTATCACGAGTCTGTGGCCCATCTTGGGGAAGTATCTTCCTGCACCTCATAAAATTTTCTTACACTTCATAAATTCTTGCATTTTGAATAATGTAGTATGAATTGTAAATTTTGGAATACAAAAATTTATAAAGGTACAGGTTGAAATTATGGAAGTGCAGAAAGAAATGGTCCAAATTTAGTTGCTCTATATCAAATAAGATTGGGCCTATTTCGATCCAGCATAATTTTGTTACATGATTTATTCCATGTGCCAAACACTCGAATAGTTACAGGAAAAATGTTTCAAGAGACAAAACAAATATTCCTAATTTAAAATACATTCCATATAGTAGAGGGGAAATTTCATTTTTTTTAGAATTTGAATCAAGTTTCTCTAAAAAAGGTCAGGTCAATTTTTTTCAAAAAATTTCTAGAAAACAGGTGAAAAATCTAACTTTCTTTAATTGAAATAAAGTTTCTGTATTGAAAAAATTATATTACTACGACTTTTTAATTTAAAAATTTGATGTGAATATCTTATATTAATCTAACAGATTATAGATATTTATAAGAATTTAAATATCTTAATAAATTATGCTTTTCAGGTATAAAAATATTTCTCAAGTCAGCAGTACATTTGATGTAAAATTTGATGTAAAAGAGAAAAACATTCTGGACAAAACAAACAAATAAAAAATCTATTAAAAATAAAATTGAAGTTTACGATAATGACAATGAGCAAAAGAGGGAGTAGCTAGAACATTTGAGTTCAGAACCTTGCAGAGAAGTGAAGAGCATGTGCAGGTATGATGATGATGGTACAATAATTGGAGAAAGAGAAAAGCTTGAAACAAAAATGTAATCAGAAGATTCAGCGTATAAAATCCCTTTATTTTGGAAAGATGTGTCTGGCAAAACATAGTGTGTTATTATGTTATCCTATGTTATCCTATGTTCTTGTCTCCTCCATTCAATTCACCTCACTTCCACCGATGAAGCTCTTGACATGTGTCATGCAAATACCACACAAAACGTGTTCACTTCCTAATTCTCCATTTCTCATGACTCATGCTCTGCATATTCCTTTCTTCCACCGCGTGTCACACTCTTTTTTCTTCCTTTCCCTTCTCTCTATTCCTTCTTATATTATATAACCTTCTCATCATATATATCACAGTTTTTGTCACATTAACACACAACAACAAAAAATGGCTAAGAGATTTCCCAGTGTTTTGTCCAACCAAAACTTGTTCAAACACCTCCAATCAACTACTTCTATAGCTGCTAGAGTTAGTAGCAGTGGATTCTGCATCCCGAATGCAGATGTTTTTCATCATCTGCATACTCAAGTATAAGATCATGCACTAGAATTCTTTTATAAATAACTGTTTTTGTGAGTTTATAGTGTAAAACTGTTGTAGGGTTTATGGTGGTTAAATCTGATGATGTTTTTGTTTGTGGTTTTGATTTTGAGGGTGGTGAGTCAGTTGTGGGAGCAGCAGCAGCAGAAGGGGCAGTGAATGCAACAGAGGCAGTGGAGAGTGTGGGAGAGAAGGCAAAGGAAACAGTGAACAATGCTTTGAATGCAGAATTAGTTGCAGGGTCAACCATGGCTGAGGCTGATACCAATGTTGTGGACACTGCTGAATACAGAAGTTCTGAGGATTTGGGGGGACATCTTGGAGATGGCCATGATACTTATACTTGAATATCAGTAGTTGATGGAATCATATGTGCTAAATTAACCCCTATGGTTTTTGTTATTTTTACTTCTTTTTCTTTTTTAAGATATTGTAGTAATATATAAAAGATTGAAGAAAAGTTAGTGTTATGTGTCTTTTTGCTGGTGTGATATATGAACATAACTAGCTTTCTTTGAGATACCAAGCAATTATATATATATATATATATATATCTATATATATATATATATATATATATATATATATATATATATATATATATATATATATATATATATTAGAAAAAGATTTATAAATCTGTTTTCTAATATTTACTTTTTTTAAATGATATCTTTAAGATGATATCATATTATTTAAAATTTATTCCAACGATTTTTTTGTCTATTATATCAGTATTAAACGCTATTAAATCATTTCTTAATATATATATATATATATATATATATATATATATATATATATTTATATATAAAAAATGTGTGA
>Ga0214542_1007767_pt1 | contig 18364 bp, 6 predicted proteins | sample CNSS1metaG_FD_160096 | JGI IMG/M metagenome (GOLD analysis project Ga0214542, IMG submission 160096) | Root nodule microbial communities from cowpea collected in UCLA plant growth center, Los Angeles, California, USA - CNSS1 | ecosystem: Host-associated > Plants > Roots > Nodule | place: USA...
CATGGTTTTCTTGGTCTGCTGGTGTTTTTTTATTCCTTGCGTGACCAGGGGAGCTTCTACTTCTCTTCATGTTCATACACTAATTTACAATCGATGATTAAACTAATTTAAATTTAAAAGTGTATTTTAGTATACTTTCGAAATTTTTAAATCGTGGTAGAGAATTCTAACCTCTGTTATAAATGAACTACTTTTTTTCTTGAATTGGACATTTTTTCTTTGAATATATTAGTCGCATGCAGGGAAAATTGTTGTGCTAATGCTTACAAAGCAAATATAGTGTGAAGCGAATAGTAATGATAGTTAAGAATCTGTGGAGAAATGAAGAAGATGCACATAACTTGTGTGTCTTTGTGATCTTCAATTTTGGCTTTTGAGATTGTTGTTGTTCACTTTAGATGTAATTGTAAGTATAAAGATTTTGATTATGGTAGAAAAAGAATGTGAACGAGGTCTGAAGTTGCAACTCAAAGATAGTAAGAATTGATTTCGTGAGGAAGGGATAAAGCTATAATCCTCCGCGTTCCTTATTTCCTACTTTACAACCTTTAATTATGTGACTTTGCGGCAACATAAAACAAAAAGTAAATAATCATCAATTTAAATAAAAAATTAAAAACCCCTTTATTTTTATAACTATGATTTAATACCTATAAATCTGCAGGATAAATGCTTCCTCATATACACTTATTTAAATTAAAAATGCTTTAACATAGAATGAAGTTGGTAACATGGTTATGGCTTTTTCAATGCATGCACTGCTTCATGGCTTCTGAAACGCTATGACTACCTCGCTCATGAAAAAGAAGACAATGATCTCACAACTCTCCAATTGCTGGCAAAGATGCCCTCCACCTTTAAAAGTCAGACCCAAATGGGTCCTTTCAAAAATTTAACATACCTTTGTATGTCTTCTTCTCCATCCATATATATAATTTAGCTTTTGAATTACAGACATGCATGTGCATGTTATTATTAGAATGGTCATGTAAATTCATGAAACGTTGATGGTTGTGGGTGGTTCTTTTGGGTTTCAAAAACTACTTTCTCTTTCTTCCTTGTTCCTTTCTCTTTCACGTGAAAGCAAGGTTTGGCTTTCTTTTTCTTCCTTTTCTATTTCTCTCTCACGTAAACATATCAAGCCTGGAATGGGTGTGTGCTTATGCAGTAGTTGGTGTAGGTGGGGGTTTCCGTGAGTTTGAGTGCATGGTGCATCAGTTGTTGGTTTCACTGAAGGGTTGTTATTATGGAATGTGTTATCTTTGTAGAGTGAGGGGCTTACGTTTGAGGAAAACTCAAAAGTTCCACTTCCACAGAGACATACATGGATAGTGAATACACATTCCGTTTCACATATTTAATAAACGGATTATGTAATCCGTTTGGCGAAAAAATTTAAAATTTAAAATTTATGGAGAACGGAATACGAATTCTGTTTCATAAAGTTGTGAAACGGATTCTGTAATCCATTTCAAAAAAAAATTTGAAATTTTTTTTGAAACGGAATACAGAATCCGTTTCACAACTTTATGAAACGGAATTCGTATTCCGTTTCCCATAAATTTTAACTTTTTTTCGCGAAACAGCTTACGTAATCCGTTTCGTAAACGGATGCCAAAATGCGTTTCATACAAGATTCTGTGTTGTTTTTTGAAACGGAATGTGAAAGCTGTTTCATAGTTTCTGAAACGGAATACGAATTCCGTTTCACATCATAAACAGAAAAAAAAAAAGTTAAAGCTCAAGGACCACACAATAATGAAACGGAGAATGAAACTGACAAAATTTTAAATGAAGGCAGACGGAGACGGAGAAGGAGAAAAAAACTGGAGAAGAAATAGTATTGTTTTGGGGATGCAGTTGGCGACACAGTAACTTTTACCTGAATATTAAATAAGGATATAATAGTAAATTTTGGGAGTATAGAAGAACTGTTGGAAGTGCAGGGAGAAGCGCCCTAAGAGTAAAAGGGAAACTTGGTATAGCAAAATGGTTGTCTGTTTTATTCTAAAAGCAACCACCCTAAATAGGGTATTCTTTTTGGGCCAAAAGTCCCCTGGACTTACAAGGAAAATAAAATGCATAATATTTTTGTGTTAACTAAAAAATGAAATCCTTCATCCATTTGGGCTATCCACTTGTCTCGCGGTTCTGTTTATTAAAATGGACCATGTTGTATCACTTACTGTAAGAAAATTGATGAACAAAGGAGAGTTTGTAATCCTAGTTTCTGGATTTCGATTCAAAGCTTAAATTAGATTATGCCATTGTTTTGGATTCATCAACTAATCGATACCATAGAAAATCATGGACTCAATTAAGTCCATATTAATCAAGGGCGGACCATTGTTGTTGTGACACTAGGGAGCCACAACTCTTCCAAAATTTTTAATTTATATATATATATATATATATATATATATATATATATATATATATTAAAAAAATTATATGTATTTTAAAATTATATTTATATATTATTATATTATTTATATTTTAATAAAGTTTTTTATCATCTTGTCCAATTTCTTTATATTTATTTATATACATTTATTGCTAAAAAATAAAATAAAAATCAATTATGACAAAAGAAAAGTAGAGTTTTATTTTTTATCATAAGGTTCTTTCACAGTACGTCATCAAAAAACATGATGGTAGAAAGAAAGATAAAAATATAGATTGAGAAACAAATATTGGAAAAATATAAAGATTAAAAAACACATTATCACAATATCTCTCATGAATCAATGTTAATATCCTATTATTATTTGTGTATTTATGATTCTTCTATTGCGATATTTCTTTCAAATTAGTATAACCCTAAATTATGAAATTTAGCAATTTTGTATTTTTCGCTGCATATGGTAAAATATGTAAAATTTTATGGATATATCATAGACTTCTTTACAAATTCCATATTAAAGTTTTTTTACCGTCTCGTCCATTTTATTTATATTTATTTATTTATTTATGTGTATACCTTAGGAGTTTTCAAATAATAACACCCACCCAATGACCCTCATCCTTTGTCCACCAAGTTCCTCCAAGATGTGATCTCGCTAACAAGTACTTGACTCGCTTAGTATCCAATTCCCTTTGAGTTTTTTAGATTTTATGAAAATATTTTCACTTAACGAGAAAACTAACTTGCCCATCAACCAAGTAGTGGAGTGAAAATTTAAGAATTTTTCCCAATGAGATCATACCTCGTCTAGCGACCTAACCATCTTGAGCCCTCTAATTTCTTAGAAAATATTTTAACTCAACGACATTACCGGTTGTTAGGCAACCCAAACACTTGGTAGTCAAATTCGCTAAGCTCACACAAGTGAATCGTCTTGAGTTCTCTAATCTCATTTTCAAATTTTTGATGATCAGGTGGTGACTCATCCAAATCTTCATAAAAATTTAAAACATTTGTTTTCTACTTTGCAAATTTAGAATTCTTTCAGGTTTATTTGTGTTAATTGTTGCATAATGACATTCACTTTTACTTTAATAAATACATATGACTAAAATCAAATATGTATTCAATTATCTTAATTATTAATGAAGTTTAAACAAAACTAACAAAATTAAATATTGTATTAATATTTTAATTTTTTTCTTATTTTTATGGTACTCAATAAATATACCGATACTTGTTATACTTAATCAACTATTTATTCTAAAAAAAATTAAGAAACTCTTATACTATGATAAAATTATTTATATGTAATAATTTGATTACATTTTTAATTAATGTATAATCTCTAACTTTTAATTTGCAGTTCCTACTATCAAGAAAGAGTCAAAGTGCAAAAATAAAGAAAATGAATAAATTTCAAGCAATTCTTGGAAAAATTGATACCGGTGCAGCTGGTCGGTAATGTTGAGGCTTGAGCCATCACACTAGTAAACCTATTGCAGAAGGAAACCTCAAGCATTAAACCTAAGGCTAAGCCATGAAGATCCCTACTTTAGGAAGTTATCTTAGGAACTACAACACCAAAGTATGAGGCTTGATCCATATAAGAAACCCACCTAGGGAGGAAACTATACAACTGAAGCCATAAGTGCACTACTGACACTACCTTGGATAATTTATAAAAACAGAGTTGCACTCTTGTTTAGAGAGACTTTTTGTGAGGGTTCTTTTGAGAGACTCCTATAGAATTTTTGTAGACACTTTCCCTTGTACTTAGTAAACATTATTTGAGGGTAAAAGAAGAGACAATTCTTCCATATGTTGTAATGTTCTCATCTAGTTAGAGGAGCTAAATCTTTAAGTGTTGAAGCAAAGATGTAACCCCTTTGGAACTCTCTTACACTACAAGAAAATGCATCATTAACAACTAATTTTAGTGACCAAAAGTTGTTAGTCAATATAATGACCAATTTATATATCAAATTACAAAATAAAAAACTATTGGTTACTAAAATAGTTACTATTATGAATAAAAAGTTATAATTGGTCTCTAAATTAGTTTTTAAAATTTAGCTACCAAAAGAAATTGGCCACTAAACATTAGCTACCAAGGTTTTTCTTACCAAGGGAATTGATTTCTAAATTAGTCATTAATTAATTAGTGACTAATTTAGCGACTAATTATAATTTTTTATTCATAATAGTAACTATTTTAATAATGAATAATTTTTTTATTTTGCAAATCAGTATCTAAATTGGTCATTATAGTAACTAACAACTTTTGGTCACTAAAACTGGTTGTTAATGAGACATTTTCTTGTAGAGTTATATTGTCTGCTTTGGAGCGTGGAACTCAATCTCGGTTTTGTCCTTAAAATGCGTCTCAAGAGATGGAAGGAGGAAGTAGTATTTAAACTGGACTTGAACTCAACTTCTAAATGATGTGAGAATTATTAGGTGTACAGTAAGACATTCAAAGAAAATTCCTAAAACATGTTTGATTGTATCTTTATAAATAAAATGTGCATCAATACAAAAGATGAAGAAGGTGGTGAATCTAACTTTTAACATGTCTTTAACATGTGCATCCCTTGAATATGTTTTTGATCCAATTTTAACACTTTAGATACATACTATTTTTCACATCAAATATGTTTTTCTGTTTTTATACTTTTCATGCAACCCAAACACTCTTTTATTCAACTCAAACCGTTATACTTTGTGTTTGTTACCAAAACCTTGTGGTATTCAATCCCCAAATTTATTGTTTTTAGGTGATTATGCTTCCAATTATTGACAAGTCTTTGGTTTCTTTTTTTAGGTTTGCTGTAATGAGAATTTTCAATTCCCACATTTATTGTTTTACGTGATGATCCTTCCAGTCATTGACAAGTCTTTTTATTTGTTTCGTGGAATGTGATATGGCCAATACACTCCATAAAAAAGTTCCACTCTGGAATGGGATTGCTCAACTCTTTTCTAAGTTTCTTTATTTACTTAAATGATACTGTCTAAATAAAATAATGTTCACATCAAATAGTATAATAAAATCATATGAAATTAAATATAACTAACGACTGAAAACAAAATATTAGATTTTTTTTATAATGACTTTTGTAATTCACTTTTATTAAGATTTTATTGTATTGTAATTTGTTTATCTAAAACCTAGTTCAAACACCACTAAAAAAATATCTAACACTTAAGTCATAATCGTTAGTTAAAAAATCACATTCCTTTTATCTAGATACTGTAAATTATTGAAATAAAATTTTAAGTCAAGATACAAATTCCATGATAATTGTATTAGCTTTTAAATATGATAGAAATAAATTTGATAGATAGTTGTACTAGCTTTTAAACATGATAAAAATAAATTTGATAGAGTTAATTTAATTTTTTATATCAATTTTATACTAAAAGAAATAAAATGGTGGTATCTGTGAGTAAAATTTATGTTTCTTCAATTGACATATATAGGATGTTGTTAATAGTATTTGAATCTTTGCACCCTAGACTCTATTCAACCTACCAAACACAACTACCACGCAATTCTCAAATCATTCAAACAAGCTAAGTTTCATATTATACTTCTAATGCAAACCCCGTTTTATTTCTGTGTTTTAACTATATAATATACATGAATTCTTTTATCTTTTATTTTTTACATTTTATTTGCTAAGAGAAGCTATTTGAGATAGGAAAGTCACAAATATTGTTGTGCTTATTAAAAAAGGAATTTTTTCGACAAAAAAATAAGTTATTATTGGATTATTTATATTTACATAACTTAACATTAATTTATGAATTAATATAAAACTGTAAGAAAAAGACAACTTTTAATATATATGATATGAGATAATAATTGTACATGGTTAATTATTTTTATAATAGTAAAATAGCATTAATATTAATATGATTTTCAATTAAATATTTATAATTATAATAATTATTTATACTTTCCTTATTCATCGAAAAAACTATTTATTAAAATTTAAAAAGATGTATGTTTTATTTATTTATTTGTTTTATTTTAATTTTTGTAAATAAACAGTTATAATCCTAAATAAAAGTAGAGTTTAATTTCATGGTTATTGTGAAATGACGTATATAATAAGTAAAAATAATAATCATAATTTTAAGGGAATAATCATATATATATATATATATATATATATATATATATATATATATGATTATTCTTTTAAAACTGTGATGATTATTTTTTCTTATTATAAGGTTTATTTCGTTATTAAATGTTATAATCTTTTTAATTAATTAGTAATGTGATAAGTTTGACTAAGAGTTTTCCAAGTCTTCCCCCAAACCGTTGGAGGAGGCTATCAAATTTATTGTTACTAATCAAACAAACTATTGGAGGCAAGATGTATTCTAACATATATTAACATTAAATTTTTATAAGTAATCTCGTAAGAAATACAATAAGAAATATTTTAGATTAAAAATTGATATAAACAATAAGTATTTAATAATTATATAAGCTGATTTAGAAATTATTGTATAAATTAAAAATGGTTAAACTTATATTAAGTTTTCTTTTCGAGACTTAGTTCTAGTTTACCATATATTTTTGTTTTGAAAAATTAACACAAAATTATTTTTCTTTTCATAATCTAACAGATAATTGTGGTAAACATTTTCTGTTTGAGAGTGTATGTGATGGTATTAAAGTAATAAAAGGCTAATTTTAACCAATAATAATTTGAATATGATTTTGTCTTCTCTCATATCTTGACTTGACTCTTCTTTTGGTAGGCTTGTGCTACGTACGTAGGATCTAAACTTGAGTTATGTGGTTGTGTTGTATTTCGTTTTCTATAATGCGATGACCCAATTTTTAAAGTCTTCTTGATTTTGTTTCACTATACAATTCCCACATTTATTGTTTGACGTGATGATTGATCGAGTCTTCTTCTCCAAGTTTTTTTTTTTACTTACATGAAACTATTTAGATAGAATCATGTTCACATAAAATAGTATAAAACATAATAAAAATAGGTTAAATTACCCTTTTGGTCCCTCTATTTGTCATGAAATTTCATTTTGGTCATCACGTTTTTCGTTGTCTCAATTTGGTCCTCACTTTCTTAAAAATGACTCAATTTGGTCCTCACCGTTAACTTTGACCAGACGGTGTTAAAGTCAACGTCACGTGTCAATTTCTGGTTTTTTGAATTTTTTTAATATTTTTTTTTGAATTTTTTTTGAATTTTTTTTATTTTTTTTATTTTTTTTTTATTTTTGACACGTGTCACTTCACAGTTTTGCCACGTGTCAAAGTGACTCAATTTGGTCCCTATATTTGTTTTTAGTTTCAATTTAGTCCCAATTTTTGTAAAAGTGAAGCAATATTGTCCTTCTTCAAATTGACACTAAATTTACTTTTTTATAAATTTTATGGTGATATTCTTACTAAAATTAACGTTTTTATTAAATATTTTTATAAATATTTTAAATTAACTTTAAATTCTACATAAAATATTAGACTTTGATTTTGTTTGAACTTGAAATTTAGTTCCTAAATTTATGTATGACAAGTTATTTGATTTTTAATCTTTACCAAGTTTGTATAATATGATACACTTGATGCCTTTATATATGATGACAAAATTGTTAATTTTTGAAATTAAGTTTGGGATTTAACTTTGTTTAATAATAAAACTAAAAAAAATTATTTAAAAATATTTCTATAAATATTTAATAAAAATGTCAATTTTATTAAGAATATCATCATAAGTTGTATACAAAGATTAAATTGAGTCTCAATCTAAGGAGGGACAATATTGCTTCATTTTTACAAAAATTGGGACTAAATTGAAACTAAAAACAAATATAGGGACCAAATTGAGTCACTTTGACACGTGGCAAAATTGTGAACTGACACGTGTCAAAAAGAAAAAAATTCAAAAAAAAATTAAAAATTCAAAAAAAAAGTTCAAAAAATATTAAAAAAATTCAAAAAAACCAGAAATTGACACGTGGCATAACACCGTTTGGTCAAAGTTAACGGTGAGGACCAAATTGAGTCATTTTTAAGAAAATGAGGACCAAATTGAGACAACAAAAAACGTGAGGACCAAAATGAAATTTCATGACAAATAGAGGAACCAAAAGGGTAATTTAACCATAAAAATAATATGAAACTGAATCTCAACAATTGAAAAAATTCTAATATTAGATTTTCTTATAACACAAGATGAAGATCCTAATCTGAAAAATGTGAGGATAATACAAATTCAAAGGGCTTTAGTATGGTCATTCACTCTTTTCACGACAATATGCACTAAGTCTCAACACAACCTAAAAAAATTCCTCCTTTACACAACCACATTTGCTATCGCATAAAGTCTCGACACTTTCTTGAAAATGTAAATGAGACACGAAATCAATTGACACAAAAGATTTAATATTATCTCTAATTCAAAACTTTATAAGATTATTTCATTCTTATATAGTAATCAATTTTTTTATTCCTTGATAACAAATAATATATAGATATTGAAATGTTAACATAATTTGGGATGTCAAAATTTAAAGTAGTGTCTAGTACGAATAGAGATGTCACGGTGGGTAGGATACATATAGTAGTTTTTCCACATCCTATTTACTGGATAAATATTTATTCCATACCCATCCCTATATCGGTACAAGTATATGTTATCTGGATATCCGCATATTTTTCTAATATTTACGAATATTCAAGGATACTCGTTGATATTTACAATAAAATAAAATAAAATATTCAACAATATATTTTAACCATAAATTTAAATAAAATACAATACATAACATTCATAAATTTCAAACAAAGTCTAAATAATCCATTTAAATAGTGTTGAATGACCATTTATAAAGAAATGAAGATTCTTTTTTAAAACTAATTGATCAAAAATAACTCATTTAAGATCAATGTATTAATATTTTAATCATGTTTTTTAATTTAAATTATAGTATATGGGTACGAGTATCTATAAATACAAATACTAGATACCCCTACCTACTTTGTTAACATGTAAATATATAAAATATATGTATCCATTATCTTAGTCCGTGTGTATCTATTTGTAATATTCTTTTTTTTTTTTTTTCCAAACTTCATTCGAATTCTTTTGACCTACCAGAATATGAACTTATTTGGATTTGTAAATCGAGCACCCCTGTAAGCAAGTTAATACATATCTAGTTTTTCTAAGTTGTGAAGCATAAAAGAAGTTATCTTTTAAGTATTATTGTACTTTGGATTTATTTGAAAAGTGAAGAAAAAACAGTATAATGATATTTGGTTTACCAAAGAGTAACTGACTTTTCAAAGTCTTTTTGTTTTGTTTTGTTTTGGAGAAGTGGTGTGGAAGGGACCATCTCACAATACAATTTCCACGTTTACTGTTACGTGATTATGCTTCCAGGCTTTTTACAAGTCTTTTCCAACTCTTTTTGTTTCTTTCGTGGAATGTCATATAAATGCATTTCATGAAAATTTCCGCGTAGGGGAAGGGATTGCTCAAGTCTTTTCCTTTTCTTTTTTATTTACTTATATGATCTATCTAAATAAAATCATGTTCACGTAAAATACCAAAGTATTAAAAATCATATGAAGTTGAATCTCACTAACAACCGAAAAAAAAAATATATTAAATTTTATTATTTTTTAGAGACTTGTGTATCTTTTTCTTAAGATTTTTATGTTTTTTGTAAATTTTTTTTCAACATTACAGTAAAAAATGATATCTAAACATAGTTCAGACATTACAGTAAGAAAATATCTAAAACTTAAGTGACAATCGTTCATTATTTAAAAAATATATTCTTTTTATTTTAGACTCGGTAAATTGTAGAAATAAAGTTTGAATTCAAGATAAAAATTCCTAGAATTGTATTAGCTTTTAAACATTATAAAAGTTTATGATAAATTCTAGCTTTTTATTCTGGCTTTTATTGAAGACTACCCTACAACTTATGGTAAACTGCTGGGTTTTTATTTTATTGGGATAGAGCGGGAAGAGTGAAAACCTTTAAATAACTTATACCGCCTTTAACACAAAACTTTGGCTCTAGTTATAATTGTTTCTATATGTCATTCAAATTTTTGATGTCTTCATGTGAGGTTTTCGAATAATAATTTGATTCCTAAGAATCTCTTCCTCAACTAAGTTAGTTTTACAATGAGTTTCTATCACAATATTGACATACTTTGTTCTGTCCATTTATTTCAATGTGTTTTTCCTCTAAATGTAATTCTTGATGGATCTTATCCCAACAAAATATACTTGCAAGTTAGTCAAAATCGAAATATTTAAATAGTAAGATTCTATAATTTTACATAGTATGTACGAATTAGATTATACATATAATCGTACATAGTAAAATGGGTAAGATCGTCCTACAAAATCTTAAAATGATATAAATCTACATCTTTTAAAATTTTTTGTTGATGGCTTTTTCATCTTCTTGAGTAAATGCATTCAACTTAAATTAAACCTACCTAAGCCTAAGCCTAACTAGAAGTTAATGTAATTAAAATTTTCCATTTTTAGGTGTGTTATCACCGTATTTTATCCAATTAAAAATTAATATAATTATTATCAAAATTTATTTTCCAATTAAAAATTAATACAAGTTGCAACACCACAACACAATTAAAACTTAGGGTTAAATATGTTTTTTGTCCTTTAATTTTTAGTGAAAATTGGAATTAGTCCCTTTTAGAAGTTTTGGACCAATTTAGTCTCTCATCTTTAGAAATGCGTGAATTTAGTCATTTAAACCCAAATTTTTTCAAGTTTATTTGATGTTTCAAATACGTTTCTTAACTAATATTGAAGTGAAAATGTGTCAAATGGTATAAACAAACTACCACGCATTTATTTAGTTGAGAGACTAAATTGATTCAAGATTTCTAGGAGGACACTAATTCCAATTTTTACTAAAAATTTAAGGATAAAAGACATATTTAACCTTAAAAATTAATATAATTAAAATTTTCTTTCTTTTAGCCACAAATTTTGGATAAAAATGAAACACTTATTTTGCCTATATAATTTCATTTCAATTATCTTCGTATCCCCGTACCTTATTATTTAAGTTTTAAAGGTTAAAATTTGATTAATTTCTACTTCTACTAAAAATCAATAATCATACCTGTCAAACTCAATATGGTGGTAAAGAAGATGATATTCTTGTTATTCCACTACTAAAAGAGGATATGTTTTTATTAATGTGCTCCATGAGGAGATAGAAAATCGTTTTGGTTTTTGTTTTAAGTTTAATGATTTATATTAGATAAATTAAGTTTAATGATGTATTGAAAAGATGATGAATTTTATAAACTTAAAATTTGATTAAGTATTGACGGGAATTAATTTTATTTTGTTGATGTGTGGTTGATGATATATGTTATGTTTGTATGAAAAAGCAAAATTTACTATCTGTGTCACGGTTCCATGATCTTGATTTATGATTATACGAACCAATGACAACCCTAAGCGTAATATTAATTTTAACTAACTTGTATTTGCTTTGGTCTTAAAAGTCAACATCAAGACAAATCTAACTCTGATACAATATTGTTAGAAATTTTGTGGAGGATAACCAATGACTCATCGCGGGCCAAATTTCAAAGTCTTCTTGATTTTGTTTCACTATACAATTCCCCACATTTATTGTTTGACGTGATGATTGATCGAGTCTTCTTCTCCAAGTTTTTTTTTTTTTTTTTTTTTACTTACATGAAACTATTTAGATAGAATCATGTTTAGTACGAATTTAGATATTAAGATACAAATAATATATAGATATTAAGATGTAAAAATTTAAAGTAGTGTTCAGTACGAATAGAGATATCAGGATACGTACATACAGGTAATAGTTCTCTCGTTGTAGGTAGAATACAAGTAATAGTTTTCTCGTATTCTATTTGTTGGATAAATATTTGTCCTGTACCAGTCCCTATATCGGGTATCTGTAAAGCGGCTACCCACATATTTTTCTAATATCCACAAATATTAAAGGGTACCCGCGGATATTTACAATAAAATAAAAATATTCAACAACATATTTAAAATATAAATTCAAATAAAATACAATATATAACATACGTAAATTTTAAACAAAATCCAAATAATCCATTTAAATAATGTTAAATGACCATTTACAAATAAATGAAGATTTTCGTAAAACTAATTGATCAAATATAACTCATTCAAGATCAATGTATTAATATTTTAATCATATTTTTTTAATTTAAATTATATAATAACGGATATAGGTATTCATGATACAGATATTAGATACTCGTACCTGCCTTGTTAATATGCAAGTATATAAAATACTTATATTCATTATCCATAAATATCTATTTATAATATTCATTTCCTACCTATTACGAATTTTATTGATAAGCACGAACTTTTTGACATACCAAAAATACGAACTTATTTGGATTTGTAAATCGGGCACCCCTGTAAGCAAGTTAATACATATGTAGCTTTTCTAAGTTATGAAGCATAAAAGAAGTTATCTTTTAAGTATTATTGTACTTTAGATTTATTTGAAAAGTGAAGAAACACTGTAATGATATTTGGTTTACCAATGAGTAACTGACTTTTCAAAGTCTTTTTGTTTTGTTTTGTTTTGTTTTGGAGAAGTGGTGTGTAAGGGACCATATCACAATACAATTTCCACGTTTACTGTTACGTGATTATGCTTCCAGGCTTTTTACAAGTCTTTTCCAACTCCTTTTGTTTCTTTCGTGGAATGTCATATAAATGCATTGCTCAAGTCTTTTCCTTTTCTTTTTATTTACTTACATGAAACTATTTAGATAGAATTATGTTCACATAAAATAGCAAAGTATTAAAAATCATATGAAGTTGAATCTCACTAACAACTGAAAAAAAAATATATATTAAATTTTATTATTTTTTAGAGATCTGTGTAACTTTTTATTAAGATTTTTATGTTATTTGTAAATTGTTTTTCAACATTATAGTAAAAAATTATATCAAAAGCATAGTTCAGACATTACAGTTAAAAAATATCTAAAACTTAAGTGACAATCGTTCATTATTTAAAAAATATATTCTTTTTTATTTTAGACTCGGTAAATTGCAAAAATAAAGTTTGAAGTCAAGATAAAAATTCCTAGAATTGTATTAGCTTTTAAAGATTATAAAAGTTTATGATAAATTCTAGCTTTTGATTCTGGCTTTTATTGAAGACTACCCTACCGCCTTTTAACACAAAACTTTGGCTCAATAGTTATAATTATTTTTTATGTCTTCATGTGAGATTTTCGATTAATATTTTTGATTCTTAAGAATATCTTTATCAACTATAAGTGAGTTTTATAATGCGTTTCTACCACAAGACATACTTTGTCCTGTTCATTTATTTCAAGGACAGTGATATTTTAATAATTTTTTATTATAACTTAAAAGTAATATTCTATAAGTAATTTTAGAATATAAAATAATAAGAAAATGGAAAAAATAAAAAGTTACGTAGCCACCTCAACTAAAATTATAAGAAATTCAACACCAGCACAAATTGAACTCTGATATCATTGTTAAAAATTTTGTGGAATACGGATGACCCAATTTTCAAAGTCTTCTTGATTTTGTTCGACCATACAACTGCCACATTTATTGTTTGACGTGATGATTGCTCGAGTTTTCTTCTCCAAGTTTTTTTTACTTACATTAAACTATTTAGATAGAAACATGTTCACATAAAATAGTATAAACATAATAAAAATCATATGAAACTGAATCTCAACAATTGAAAAAAATTCTAATATTATATTTTCTTATCTTTTTAATAACTTGTGTAATTCACTTTTATTAATTAAGATTTAGAAGTTATCTTAATTTGTTTTTCGACATTACACTCAAAAATCATATCTAAAACTTAGTTCAAACATTACACTAGAAAATTACCTAAAGTTTAAGTCATAATCCTTAACTATAAATATATATATATATATATATATATATATATATATATATATATATATATTTATTTTTTTTAGATACATTAAAATACCGGAATAAATTAAGATGCAAATTCCTAGGTAATTTGTATTAGCTAAACAGGATAAAAATAAAATTGATAGAGTTAATACAATTTTTTAGATCATTTATACACTAAAAAGATTTTAAAAAATAGAATAGAAAAATATACGCAAATATAAAAATTCATATTTAAATGGTTCAAATATAAAAAGTAATGAAAGAACAGGAAAACGATAACTATGGTAAAAATTTTGGTTGATATTAATAACACTTAAGCAAAAGTAATTAATATAGCAAAATTTTAAGTTGTAAAATATGAAATAGAAATAATAATATTATTTAGCTTTGGAAATGTTGTAAAGGTGTTGCTAAATAATTTTTGTAATTTTGCATTTTATAGATTGAATTATTTTAGAATAGTTGCAAGGATTGAATTGTATGTTAAAAAATGTCATTGCTGTTTTTCTAAGTATGAATTCAAGAAAAGAATGCCAGCCGCAGTAATTCTCAGTTTGGTGATTTATGAACAGTGCATAGATATAATGTTTAATGAATAATGATATTTTAAATTATATTTTTTATTATTTTTAACTCATCAATTCAATCATACTTATCACATCACAACACTAAAATGTAATGAGTTAAAAGTGAATAAAAAAACGGATAAAAATATCATTTTTCATGATTTATATATATATGGTTATGTAGAGTGCTTTAGTCATCGATACCTATCCAGTTTGAATACTCACAACTGCATTTTATTCGTCACTTTTCCTTTGTCATGATAACACCCACAACGATGTCAATGAAGAATCCAGTTCGATTAGGATTGATGATGTTTATGGTGTGTGTGGTGTCGCAGGTTGTTCACGGTGAACAGAAAATCAGATGCATTCCAGAGGAGAGAGAAGCACTCCTCCAATTCAGGGCTGCAATCGTAGATGAGTACGGCATGCTCTCTTCGTGGACCACTCCTCACTGCTGCCAATGGGAGGGGATTCGCTGCACCAACCTCACCGATCATATTATAGGCCTCCACCTTCCCGGTGGGTTTCCTGACGAATATGATTCTGAATATAAATATATGAGGGGAGAGATCCACAAGTCGTTGATGGAGTTGCCACAATTACAATATTTGAACCTCAGTTCTAATTTATTTGAAGACAGTCACATCCCAGAGTTTCTTGGTTCTCTCAAAAACTTGAAATACCTTGATCTCTCTTCATCTCGTTTTCACGGAGAAATTCCAAGTCAGTTCGGCTCTCTTTCTCATTTGAAATACTTAAATCTTGCTTGGAATTTTTTGAACGGTTCAATCCCTCATCAGCTTGGAAATCTCTCCCAGTTACAGTATCTTGATCTTTCCTCCAATAATTTTGAAGGAAATATACCATCTCAACTTGGAAATCTCTCCCAATTGCATGAGCTCTATCTTAGAGGAGGATATGATATTAACTTAGCCCATGAAGGTAAGTGGCTCTCAAATCTTTTTTCTTTAACCCATTTTGACTTGAGCTCTGTATCAAATCTTAATCGTTCTCATAGTTGGTTGCAAGAGATTGCGAAGCTACCTGAACTAAGAGAACTAAGTTTAGTTGATTGTAGCCTTTCCGATCATTTCATTCTCTCATCCACACCTTTTAAGTTCAATTTCTCCACTTCCCTCTCTGTTCTTGATCTCTCTATGAACACCTTCACGTCACCAATGGTATTCCAGTGGGTGTCAAACATCACTTCCAACCTTGTTCAGCTTGATCTTAGTTATAACCTCTTGAAGGGTTCCATATCAAGTGATTTTGTCATGGTCATGAATTCGCTTAGGCACCTTGACCTCTCCTATAATTCTTTCAAGGACAAGGATTTGAAATCCTTCATGAATTCATGCACCTTGCATTCTTTAAACATGGCTGCAAACAATTTGACTGAAGACCTTCCCTTCATTCTTGGTAATTTGTCCAATGGCTGCGTTAGACACTCACTACAAGAATTTGATCTGTCACAGAATCGAATTACTGGCAATTTGCTTATGCTTTCAGTATTTTCATCTCTAGAAGCATTGTTTCTCCATGACAATGATTTAAGTGGAGAGATACCTCAAGACATCATGTTACCGCCTACCTTGGAGTCTCTCTCAATTATGGGAAACTCTTTTGAAGGTGGAATCCCAAAATCATTTGGGAATGCATGTGCTTTACGCTCATTGGATATATCTTCTAATAACTTGAGTAAAGAGTTTTCAATGATAATTAAGAACTTATCTGGATGTGCTAGAAACTCATTACAAGAGTTGAATTTGAGAGCAAATAAGATCAATGGTACCCTTCCTGATCTTTCAATTTTTTTAGCTCTAAAAATATTGGATCTTAGTGCAAATCAATTAAGTGGAAAAATATCTGAAGGAAGCAAATTGCCATCTTCGTTGGAGTATTTGTCTGCCCAATCCAATAAATTTGAAGGTGGAATTCCAAAATCATTTGGGAATGCATGTGCTTTACGTTCATTGGATATGTCATATAATAGCTTGAATGAAGAGTTTCCTAGGATAATCCATTATTTGTCAGGATGTGCTAGATATTCATTGGAAGAATTAAATCTAAACATTAATCAAATTAATGGCACACTGCCTGACTTCTCCATATTCACATCTTTAAAAAGATTATATGTTAATGAAAATATGCTAAATGGAGAGATTCCTAAGAATATTCAATTTCCACCTCAGTTAGAGATACTCGACATTGATTCAAATTATTTAGAAGGTGTGCTCACCGATTACCATTTTGCTAATGTGTCTAAGTTACAGGAATTGTATTTATCTGACAATTCATTGGCCTTGGTATTTACCCAAAATTGGATCCCACCTTTTCAGCTGTTCTGGATAGAATTAAGATCTTGCAAGCTAGGTCCAACATTTCCCAAATGGCTCAAGACACAAAATAAATTTTATTATATAGACATTTCAAATGCTTCAATATCAGATGTTGTTCCAGAATGGTTTTGGGCTAATTTACAATTACACGATATGATAAGTGTGGATATTTCATGCAACAATTTACATGGTATAATTCCAAATTTTCCACCGAAGAATCTTTTAGAAGATGTGTCACTTGGATCAAATCAATTTGATGGTCCTATTCCTCAATTTCTACGAAATTCTGTAATGCTTGATTTGTCAAAAAATAAATTCTCGAGTTTTAGTTTGTTTTTATGTTTGAATGGTACAATTGAGATTTTATACCAATTAGACCTTTCAAATAATAAATTTTCTGGACAAATTCCAAATTGTTGGAATCATTTCAAGTCATTAACTTATTTGGATCTAAGTTACAATAATTTTTCAGGAAAAATTCCTACTTCAATAGGTTCACTTTTTGATCTTCAAGCATTGTTATTGAGAAACAATAACTTAACAAGTGAAATTCCTTTGTCTTTGAGAAGTTGCACAAAACTAGTAATGTTAGATATGGCAGAAAATAAGTTATCAGGACTTTTTCCTGCTTGGATTGGGAGTAGTTTAAAAGAGCTGCAATTTTTAAGTTTAAGAAGTAATAATTTGTATGGAACTTTACCAATACAAATTTGCTATCTCAGAAACATTCAACTATTGGATCTCTCAATCAACTACTTATTTGGGAAAATTCCTAAATGTATAAAAAATTTTGTTGCAATGGCTAAAAATACGTCTTCAGAAAGATACCATCATTATAGTTTCAACACAGGGGAATTTGGAGGCACTAGGTCGTATGAGTTGAATGAAATCTTGATGTGGAAAGGTTCAAAACAAATATTCATGAACGAAGAGCTATCTCTCTTAAAAAGCATCGATTTCTCAAGCAATCACTTCTCCAAAGAAATTCCCATGGAAATAGAGGATTTATTTGAATTGGTTTCATTGAATTTATCAAGAAACAATTTAATAGGAAAAATTCCT
>Ga0214542_1007769_pt1 | contig 18361 bp, 8 predicted proteins | sample CNSS1metaG_FD_160096 | JGI IMG/M metagenome (GOLD analysis project Ga0214542, IMG submission 160096) | Root nodule microbial communities from cowpea collected in UCLA plant growth center, Los Angeles, California, USA - CNSS1 | ecosystem: Host-associated > Plants > Roots > Nodule | place: USA...
TTATTTTTATTATATATATATATAATTTAAAAAATAAATATATATATATATATATATATATATATATATATATATATATATATATATATATATATATATATATATATATATATCCGTGTTAACAGTCTCTCAACACTTAAAGTAATGGAAGTTTTTCTTTTAACTTTTATATTTCAAATACAACGTAGAAATCTATAATTATAGTTTTTTTTTCAATACAAAAATTCTCACGAAATATATGTAAAGTGGGTTTTGAAATACTCATAATAACAATGTTCATAATTTTAATTATTCGTGATAATGTTGAATTATTAATATATTATTTATTGCACTCTTTCATTCAAAAGATTTTTTTCGTTGTATACACTCATTTAATAACATTAACATAGATAACTCATGTTTTTTTTTTACTATATATTCATTACAAGATATAGTTGACAGCATTTCTTCTTCTTGTTCTCACATAGGAATGGCATTTTCATTAAATAAATTCTATAAGGAAAAGTTATTTTATTGTTTTCAAAATTAAAGGTATTCTATATATGACAACTCAATTCCCGTTTTGTTGTAATAGATTCTATTTCAATTTTAACCAGAATGTTGAAAATTCGACACTTAATAAAGAATTCTCTTTATTAAAAAAAAATGAAAACATTATATGAAAAAACATTAATGAAAAGTCAAATCTGGCCCATTGTTTTATAGTAGGTGACAACAGAAAAATAATAACCACAAAGAAAAATAAATAAATTATGTGATGTGGTAGAAATGTAGTATAGACAATTGCATGCAGTTAGAAAAGTTGCTAATATTTCTCTCAATCGTGATACATTATCTATCGTACTTGTTTTTTTTTTATTTTTTTATAAAAATATATACGAGAGATCTTTTATAATCTATAATAATATACGAAGGAGATTCCTCTTTTTGTATTCACTTTTTATTTTTCAATTTTACCCTTAATTACTATTTTAAAAATTAATTATTTTATAATTATTTTTTCTGTAACCGTTTTCTTTTAAATCTTTTTTATTTTGACTGTTATTCTAAAAACTTTTTTAAACAGTTATTTTATTTAACAACTATTTTAAAATTTATTATATATATTTTAAAATAAATATTATTGATCTTATAAAAATTAAAAAATTTAGATACACAAACGTGAAAGCGCATGTGTGTTCGCTAGTATGTACATAAAGAGTTAGACTGAGTTGAATTTTTTTAATTTTTTTTTATAGACCCACTCAAATTCAACCCATCATTAATTAAATTGAATGAGATGGCTAAACCACAAATTCCAAAAAATATTTTTTTTTTAAATGAAAAGTAGATTATACTGTGGCAAGACTCCTTTGATTCTTATTTTTATTTTTGTCTAAAAATATTAAATTAATCTTTTAATTTTTTAAAATTTCAACTTTGTCCCAATTTTTAAAATTTATGCAATTTGATTTTTTTAATATATTTCTTAAAATAAATAAAAAAAATTCATCAGATTAAATTATTAATAAAAAATGATTTATTTTATTAATATAATTAACATAATTAATTTAACGAAAAGGACCGGAAAAAAAATGACATTTTTAAACAAAAATAATGAAAAAAAAAAACCAAAATTATAATAATAAAATAATAGCATCCAACCATTTAATAAAAAAAGTGTACCTCAAATGACTAGTATATAAAACACTCGATGTGGAGATCTAGTATATTAAAAGAAAGCTCAACACTCTATCATGCTAAGAATTTGCAGCTGAGATGGAATTTCTCATGCAATCTCTGTTAATTACTGTGATCACCATGGTTGCATCTGTGTATGTTTTGCAGAAAAGAAGAACAGGTGGCACTAAAACCTTGCCCCCTGGTAGCTTTGGGTGGCCCCTAATGGGTGAAACCTACCAATTTTTGTTCCTCAAGAGTGAACATTTCATTCAAGAGAGGGTCAAAAAGTACTCCTCACAGATCTTCCACACAAACATCCTAGGAGAGCCAACAGTGGTTCTTTCTGGTCCTGCAGCAAACAAATTTGTCTCCACCAATGAGACAAAGCTTCTCAAAGTTTGGTACATGAAGACTCAGCGCAGGTTCTTCAATATTCCTGACCAAAAAATACATGCACCAAAACAAGAACCTGCATCTTCAGCTCCAGTGAAGATCTTGGGGATTCTGAGACCTGAGGGAATAGCAAGGTACATGGGGAACAAGGTTGAATCAACCATGCATCAACATTTCACGACACACTGGGAAGGAAAAACAGAAGTGAAGGTGTGCCCTTTGGTGAAGGCCTTTTCCCTCACACTGGCTTCTCAATTCTTCTTAGGCATTGATGAACCAAAATTGGCCACTGAGTTTGAGCACTTGTATTTTGGGATCTACTCTGCTCCTGTGAATTTCCCGGGCTCTTCATACCGTAGGGCACTCAAGGCTTCATCTGCAATAAGGAAAGAGATCCAATTTCTGATCAAAGAAAAGATTGAAGCTTTGTCCAAGGGACAAGTTGTGGATGACCTACTAGCACACGTAGTTGGTGCTGAGCAAGGTGGAAAATATGTGCCAAGAATTCAAATAAGCAACATCATCATGGGGATGATGAATTCAAGCCACATGCCAATAGCTATTACTCTGGCTTTCATGATCAAACACATTGGACAGAGGCCTGATATCTACCAAAAAATCGTATCCGGTAATTTAAGATAGTAATTATATACACACACAACATAGGACAGAGTTTGAATATATGGTTCTTAGCTGCTTTTAGTACAATTCTCTACTCTGAATTCAACTTTCGTCTTCGTAAACTTTCACCAACCCTTTTCTCATACAGATTACCAAACTGAAACTCTAATGTTAATTCAAAAACAATGTTCAAAATACTTAAGAAAATGCATCCAAGTTCTGTCTGCATAAAATATTGTACCTGCTTTAAGGTAGAGAGGTAAGTTAGGGGTTTAAGCTAGGAGAACACAGTCTTAACTAAAAAAAACAATGTTAAAAGTTGTTAAAAAAGTGCATCTAAGTTTTGTCTGCATAAAATATTGCAGTAGCTGCTTTAAGATAAGTTATTGGTTTAAGCCAGGAGAATACAGTTTGTGTTTTTGGACTTTCTTTTTGGACTCAGAATGCAAGATTCTTAAACAAAGTATGGTTGACTTACCACATAGCCAAAATTTAAATGGCAGTGATACCCAAAGCAGAAAGAATCAAATATATTTAATATTCCTTCTTAAAACATAGACTATATAAACATAGACTATATATATATATATACATGATACTTTGTTTTATTTTGAATCAGAGCATGCTGGTGTTACAAAACTCAAAAGATCTGGTGCAGCACTAGACTGGGACAGCATACAGAAACTGAAATACACATGGGCTGTTGCACAGGAAACTATGAGACTCTATCCAACTGCACCAGGTGTGTTCAGAGAGGTCATAACAGATATCACATATGAAGGTTTTACTATTCCAAAAGGGTGGAAGGTACCTTAAGATATATACTAATTGATTAATGTAAGTTAATAAGCTTGTAATAAATTAAAATTTTCTCTAACTTGTTTCCATCTGCACAGATTTTTTGGTCACTGGTTGGGACAAATAAGGATCCGAACCACTTTCCAAAACCTGAAAGTTTTGACCCCTCAAGGTTTGAAGGGAATAATATTCTTCCTGCTCCATACACTTGGATACCCTTTGGAGCAGGACCAAGATCTTGCCCTGGACAAGACTACACGCGATTTGTGGTCCTCAATTTCATTCACATCCTAATAAACAAGTTCAAGTGGGAAGTTACAGTTCCAGATGAGAAAGTTTCAGAGGGTCTAATACCTACCCCAGCAGAGGGAGTATCAATCCGTCTTTATCACCGTTAAGTTCTCACAAGTGCAGATATTGTGAACACGAAGAACAGTTTGAAAAAAACAATATCATATGATAATAAAGACGACAAACGACCCAGACAAGGTTAATTGATTATAGGATTGTATGTGTAATGAGACAATGTAATAAGAATATTCGGAGTGTTTTGTTGTCGTTTTCTAGAAGGAGAAAAGTGATGTTGAGTAGGTAACTATTTTGAAGAACAAATCGTAGTTTCTCCGTACATGTGAAATCCTTATAAAAGAGATGTTGATATCAGATCATATATATCAATCAATGGCATGGTCCAGGTTATATATAATCAGCATAGTTTGACTGTTATGAAAGCAGTGTGATTGGTATAGTTTAACTAGTAATCGATGTTCATTGGACAGGGAGATACTGGACCACAAATTCATCAACCAAAAGCGACAACGTACGACACGTAGGATACCCCGAAAGTCCTACACGCCATGCATGCAAAATGACAACAGTTCACATAAAGAAACATTCAGAATGAAAAAGGCATCGATTTAGTCGCAGAGAGACAACAAAAGATACAATAACACGTAATTATTCTTCACAAAGTAGACCTGTTGTGGTGTTTTTGAGAGTGTGAAGTTCCACATTTAATAAAAATCGGTAAGAAAAGAACTACTTAAACCAAATATAATATTGTATCAAAGTTATTAAGAATCCATCCTAATCTTGATTTAGACCTATATATATACCGATATTATAGTAAGACAGGGAATTTAAATATAACTTAACTTTATAAGATTAGTCGAGTAAAATGAGATTTACTTCTATGTAAATTGATCTTTATTATTGGTCATTGTGAGATATAAAAAATACTCTCACTACATCATGCATTTAAATGAGGATATTGAGCATGAAAATTAACAAAATTGTGACACAAAAGATATGACTTTCATATCATATCAAGGGAAAAAGAAATAAAATAATTTATTAAATCTAAATGTATATGTTTATGTAAAAATGATAGTTTTGTAGAATAGCAAAATATACTAATAAGAAAACAATAAAATAATTAATTATATATAATATCTAAAATATTTGCAAATCAAATAACTGATTATCTATAATATTTAATTATATTATTCTAATATCTTTTGAATTAGATGATATTAGGAGTTTTTATATAACTCAGCACAATTCATTCAAAATATATATAAATTGTATTAAATATATTTGATGTTGGAACTTTTTTTCTTTAAGATTACTCTTTCCTATTTTCCTAAGATGATTTGAAAAAAAAAAAAAAAAACTTTTGGTACATGTAAGATTGACCATATATATAGAGAGAGGATTAAGTATAGTTGAGATAATAACATCTAGCAAAAATGAGTTTAATTTTTAATATACTGTAATTAATTAAAGTTTATTGTCACTGTAAAATAATCATCATAAAGTCTATCATGATGGAATGAGAGAATATACTTTGATTAAACCCTTTTAATACTATCAAGGTTTAGCGTCATTTTGTTGAATGAGAGAGTGAGATGTTAACCATTTTTACAGACTTATTTGAAATAATTTTATATTAATACATCAACATGGAGAAGGACAGAGTTAAAGTAATATTACACGAGTAATTATATTTATAAATTTATATTTATAAATTTATTTCTCATTTTATTTTTTATCTTTCTTTTCTTGGCTTATTACATTATTCATCACATCTTTTTCTTCTTCTTTTTTTTCTCTCTGTCTTTTCTTTTCTCTTCCCATCACTCTCTTCTTCAAAATCCATGTAGAGTGAAGAGGTCTATACATATTTTTCCATATTATATATAAACAAAATGCAAATTGTAGATTCGTACACATAAATTTCTAATTAAATGGGCTGCTGAAATAAATGAAATGCATGCTTAAATAGCCGTGACTGAATTTTGTTTTTACATTTGTGGACCACAAATTCATAAACCAAAAGAGACAATGCACAACACCTAAGACATTCAAAAGTCCTAAGCATGCATGCATATTGAATTATGAGCAAGGACGATAAGCATCCATAATATTAGTTTAAGAAAGAACCATTCACAATGAAACAACAAAATGGAGAAACCACTAAATATATATATTTTTTGTTTTAACCACAAAATGAACATTAAACAAAAATTATAAGCGATTTTCTTTTATTTGTTATCATCTGTAAAAAGTCTTCTTTTATCATCAACCATTCTGAATAGGCATAATTTTTAAATGTTCCTGATTATTTTTCTAATTATATGATGCTATAAAAAAAGTAGTTGCATACTTTTGTTTTATACACATTTCTCGTACCTTTAATTCTGACATTTTTCTCTCTTTCCTTCTATTCTCCAATCAATACAAATGTTACAATAAGTTAAATTCAAATTTACTTTTAAATCAAAAGCAATTAATTTAGCTGGAATATACTATTTGTACATGCATCATAGTATTAATGCAGAGTATCACCTGTTTTTGAAAAAAAAAAAAGATGATTTGATACCCTTTTTTCTCTCAAACCCATATGAAAACTCTGTTTAACAGTAAAATATTAAATCAAGATATTTAATGATATATTTTAATTTGACCTTATATATAATAAAGATGAAAGAATTTAATTCCAACAAGAGATGTGAATGGTGTAAAGAGTTAAAATATGATTGTAGGATATTGAAGAAAGCTATAATAGAGCCTCAGCATTATATTATTGAATCATATCATAAGGTCAATACATGTAACGAATGAACTACATGCTCCCTAAGAACAAATTTCCCAATGGCAAATCCCAAGGGAAAAAACAATATGAACCCCTATTTTCTAATACATAAATAGAAGTGCAGCAAGGGTTTCATCTAGTGTTGTGCTATGCTAGAATTTCCAAGTAATTCAAGGCATTTCATTTGGAACTCCATAACCATCAAGGTGAGATTTCTGCCATCTCCATGCAACCCTCAAACTCTGTTGAAGATCAGTGTGCTTAGCACTCCAATTCAGTTCACGTTTGATCTTTCTTGGATCACTGTACACCTCAGCATAATCACCAGGACGACGAGGAAGAAATTCCACTTTAATGTCCACCCCTGTAGCCATTTTACAAGCTTCCACAAACTGCTTCACTGAACTACCTGATAAACATGCACTAATACTATAATCAAACGTACAAGGTTGTTTGGTTTGGTTCAGAATATGTTTTCTGCTGTTTTCACTTCATCCTACATAGACTTCAGAAAACAGGATCCAAGTGTTTAACTTACCCTTTCCAGTGCCAACATTGTAGATCCCAACTTTGGCAGGTTGTGCCTTTTCTAGGGCTTTCACATGAGCATCAACTAGGTCAGTTACATCGATATAATCTCGTATGCAAGTTCCATCAGGTGTCTTATAATCTGTTCCTCTTACCTGCATAGGGACAGCACCTAGTGAACACACTACAAGTACTACGTCAAATGAATTTGATGTTACTTGGGAACTTTATGACACATTCATCTACACCATTTCATTCCAGTTATCATTATACATATCAAAACATAGTCTGGCTTATATAAAGAATTCCTTTTTCAGCCATGTAAGAAAAAAAAAATGAAAATTTCAGTATCAGCATACCTTTAAACCAGGTATAATACCACGAGCAGCATCAAAGCAAGCCCCTGATATTCGACCTTGCTCTCGGAGTTCAGGCCTAGGAGCTTCACCCAATTTTCCATTAGGGTCTGATCCAATCACGTTGAAATATCTGGTAGTTTCCCAAAGAAAACTTATAAAGAATACCAGCACAGATAATTCTAAAATACCTTTAACTTATCCACAGTTAAAACTAAAATTGTATATGATCATTCTAACATGAGGTGGGGAGTTTTCTTAAGCCAACAAATCTAAATTCCAGGAATTTTTGTGTGTTTTCAGCATATAAAGTAACATGTCGGAAGCTCCATAAAATTTCCCCAAATCACTTAAGTTACAACTTTTGCAACAAAGGGCACACGGAATAAGATATAAAAAGCTGTTTGAAATAAAGGGAAATATGTAAATCGAAAATACAAACCTCAGGATCATTATTGCCATGTCTGAGTTTTTAGAGAAATCAAGGATGATATCTTCAGCCATCTTCTTGGCTTTTCCATATGGATTTATTGGGACCTATAGAACATCAATGTTAACTCCAAATCTCCTCGAGCAGTAAAGTCAATTCAGGATGCAATGAAAAACATAAAATGTTTTCAACCAACCCCCATAATTCAACAATCCTTGGATTCCCACCTGCTGCGTTTCCTCTGTAATGGGCATCTTTTCAGGTTCCCCGTATGTTGCACATGTACTAGAATATATCAATGTCTTCACATCATGTCTAGCCATAGCCTCCAATACCAACAACGTGTTTGATGTAATATTGTGATAATACCTGCCAAACATGTGAATTCCAAATACATTAAACTATTAATAAAGTACAACCGAAATTGGTCAATTCAACTATAAAATACCATTCTTGTAACCACAAATTGGTCAACTCTATCAACAAAATCACATCTAATTCCAAAAAAAAGCAATATCAAAACATAATTCATTCTTAGAGTAGCAACAGCAAATATGGGTGTACTCAATCAAAAACATCCTCTGGATAAAGATGGTTTTAGAATAGTCCAACTTATTCAGCTGAGATTAACATGAATGGACAAAATCCAGAAGTGCTTACTTAAGAGGATCCATTGTGCTTTCTCCCACGTATGCAACAGCAGCAAAGTGCATGACAGCATCAAATTTGTTCTCCAAAAATATTTTGTCAACCTGATAACCAGTCAAATAAACAATCTTTCAAGGTCCTTCCCCGCATATGCCAAAAGAACAACAAAAAAGAGTGACACCAAAGTATTTCTAGTAACAAACAATGTAAGCATACAGATATTCTATCTCCCAAGTCAGCATAAATGAATTGAAGTCTTCCAGGTTCTGGAAATAATTCTTGAAGAACCTTGACGGCACCCAAATTTCCGCGTGAAAGATTGTCCTGCCAGGAAAAAAAAATGTCAGGTCTGTAACAATACACTGAGCAGTGCGTTTGGCTAAAACAGAGAATGAACTTTTATGAATAGACATACTACTATGGTGACACGATGATTATCACTCAGAAGTCTTAGAGTAGCATGTGAACCTATAAACCCTGCACCTCCTGTTACTAAAACATGAGTGACACCAGGTTCATGGATGGCAAACTGCAAAGGGAGGAGAAATAAAACTTAACGATATAGCTAGATGAATAAAAAAGGTACAGTCGAATTAGATACATAAAGTAGCAAGAAGATTGAACGAGTGAAAGAAGAAAATTCTGACTGAAAAGTAAACACCATATAACAACTCTCAACAATTCCTCTTTCCCCTAATTTCTTTCTTCCTTTCTCATCTCTCTAAAAACACTGCTGAACACCAACTAAACAATTATAATGCATCTTTTAAATATGTTATAAAAAAAAGCCAAAGAAACTTAAACAGAATTTATGTATCTGTTGCACTGTATTCATATGTTTTATAACAGGGTTTATACCCATATCTCTTTTTTTAGGTAGGTACAATAAACAATATAATACAACAAGTATGACCAATGCACTAGTAACATGTGTAGTTGACCACGGTAATAGTGTGCAGCATTTTAGTGGTGTCAATGGTATAAGGATTACCGGACTAGAGGAATTCAAAGATGGAGACCGCTTGATCATGATAATACACAGTGTTGTTAATACAGCAGCAAGAAATACTTTCCCAACAAAATTGCCCTTCCTTTTTGGATCTGGATAATCCAAACCTATAGGACAGAAAAACGGAAACTACATTTTCAAACTCCAAGTATATTACGAGTGAGCCAAAATAATAACAAAACACGAAACAAAGTCATTGGAGATTGACAATTTATGAACTCACAAACACCTTGTAGTCAATTATATACATGCACTGCAACTAGTCTATACTATAGTCAAGTCATACAAAAGGTAAAGCTTTCCATTCCATTTTCAAACTGATTAATACTTTTAACCAACCAGGCTTCATTTAAAGGGCAAAATATAAAAAAGTTTGTAATCAAGAAGAGGAGAAACCAGAACAAGAGTAGGGCTTTCTCCTAGGTGTAGAAACAAAGGATTGGCCGGGTTTGTGAGGTGATCAGAAGAATGGCTGGCCATGACTAGAGGCGGAAGACAATTACATCTGATACCATATGAGTAGTATGAGAGTTATAAGGAAGAGAAAAAAGAACTTGCACACAGGGTGTTTGACAAAAAGGGGCAAGTCAAGATGAGCTTACACACAGTATCTCATTATCTCAAGAATTACACACATACAAGACAGAAACAGATCTTTTATAAAGACAAAGGAGACTATACAACAGAAGAAACTAATCTCCTAACTAATTCAACTGAAAAAAACAGAAGATATCATCATATATCTCTATCACCATTTGTGCTGAAATTTAGAAGAGAGAATTATACCTCCCATTGTTGTAGCTCTTGCTGTCCTTGGCTGATTTCTGGACCTGCCAAAATTTAGCATTTGCAGAACCCCTTTCTTTGAGTGTGCAGAATGAGATCTTATTCCTTAATATCAATTATCAAATCAAGCTTCACTCCCAACATTGAGAGACATGCTGCACTTAAAGTCACACCATTTGAGACATTTTCTCCTCTCACAGAATAGAGAACAACCCAGAGAAGTAAAAAAGGAAAAACCATCTAACAAGAAAGTAAAAACCAAGGAAAGGATTGAACCCAAAAACATATTAAAGTAAAAAAAAGGGTTAAAATTAGGGGAGTGAAGTGGAGCGGGGGCGGCAAATTCAGCCAATGAAAACACGAACAATTCAAATAACCACAACATTTTTGTGTACAAAACAGAACCCTGCAATTTACAAGTATATAAACAAAATTTAAACATGGTGAACCAAAGAGAAGGCATTCAGAATTCCAAGATCCACAGAAAGCAGCACAAGAACAAACCAAACAGACGTACAAAGCAGAAAGTTAGGTTCTGCATAACTCATTACTCATAGCACTAACAAAATATATGCACGCCAATTTATTCGTCAAAGCATTAAAGGCGAAGGAAACATGGGGAAAACGAATCCCCCAACAAGCCGGCATTGCTATTTAATAATCATTGAGAAAAAAAACTACAGATTTCTCAACAAACCCAGAAGAAACCACATTTTCATGATCCAACACGTGACAACAGCGAACAAAACCCACCATTAACAGTTTCGGCAGAGCCACACTCAAAAAACACCGAGCAAATTAAAATTCAGAACCACACAAAATTCCCAGTAAAGAAAAGCAAGTTCGAAGCTTAAGTATGCCGGTCATGAGAACCAGAGGCATAACCGCAGTGAGAATTACCTGAAGGAAAAACAATGCAGGAAGAAAAACGCGAGCTTTCAGTGACCCAAAAGATCTTAATAGAAGAAAGATGATTGAACAGGTAAAAAGAAGGGGAGAAAAATGTGTACGAGAAGAGAAGGAAGAGAGAAAGATGTAGAAAATGGAAAGTGAGTCGCAAAGGAATATGAAAGGGGTCCAAAATTGAAGGGTGGTCTTGAGAGCCTTCAATATTGATGAAGAGAGAGAGTAGCGGAGAGTTCTGTGCGTGCAGTCCATGTTGTCGAATCGTTAGACAGAGAGAGAGAGAAAGAGAGAGATGCGACCCTGAATCAAAGGAACAACAACACAACAACATCATCATCATAGGACTATTTTCTTTTTATATTTCTTCACCTCTATTTGTTGTTACCTTCATCATGATATTGTTAAGAAACATTAACTTTATTAATGATAATAACATCATTTATTAATTAATTAATTAACTTATTCAATTTATGGAAGGCTGTAAAAAATTATTGCATATATATTTTTTAACATATCAAATTTACTAATTGGATTCAATTTCTGGACCAAAGTCTCCACTGATCAATTCACAATATTTTTCTGAAACTATTTATATTAAAATTTGATCTGATAGATATCTAAATTAGGAATAGTATTTAAATTTATTATATGACACAATTTATTTAATTCGTTTTAGAGTTAATACTTTAAACAAGAAAACAGCTTTTTGAATGTCCAATCATGTGCGAACATTTGTGTTGTACTATAAGCGAGAAACGCGGTCCAATTTAATTACAATATGCATTGCATCATATGGAGCAGATTTTTCTACTTTCGGACCTACGTGTCTTAAACTCAACCTTCTTAGTGAAGCGTTTAAATTCATTTTGTTTTTATTAAAACTTATATATATATATATATATATATATATATGTAGTACTTTTATATTTAAAAATTAAAATTAAAAATTATTATTATAAAAAAATAATAAGTGATTTTATAATACATTTTTAAAATATTTCCAGTATATACGTATTTATTTGTAAATCTTATTTTTCTTATTTTAAAATATAATTAAAAATAAAATAAAAATATGAAATATATATTTTGAAGATTTATTTTATATATTGTTAGAAATTATTAATGTTAAAAAGTAAAAAAATATGAACTGTCAGCACGATGTCTATTGCTAGCTTTAATAGTGTGTTTAATATTATATCTTTACATATCGAAAATTTATGTCGATTTCATAGATTTCTTTTTCAGCTGCGGTGTTGGCTGAGTTTTTTTATTTGTATATATTTTTTTAAAATTTTCTATAAACTATTATACTATGTATATGTGTGTTCCATTCCTGCAAAACATTTGCTTAAAAGGTTGGTTGATAAAATAATGAGATTTGAAAAAAAGGAAAAATTAATGCGAGTACATTATCTTTCTCCAATACAAATAAATAATAAGTAGTTGGGTTCTTATTTAATAACTTTTAAAGTAACCATGTGAAAAACATATTCCAAATTTTTTAATATTTATCTTCTTTTATTTTGGACACCTACTATTGTCTTTAAATTCCCGACGTAAAAAAAAACATACATACACATGGCGTATATTAATTTCATCTCCTATTTTCTTTTTTCTTTTTTCTTTTTCTTTTTACGGTTACAAATTACAAACTACATTAAGTTTTCTTCTCTTAATCATCTTCCAGTATTTTTTACGTAGAAATTCATTAAATTTTACACTATCATATCATTACTAATACAACAAATGTTTTTCACAGTCGATCTAGCATATAATAGAATTTAACGATAAAAATGTATAATATGAATTTTATAAATAATTTGTTCAAATTAACGTCGGTCTATACTAACTTTGACGTCAATCTTAAACTTGACGTAGGCCTACTTGATCTCCAACGTTAAGTTATTTTAAAAACTTATAAGAAATATCACAAACCTCATATTCTTTTCAATGTTCTTTTCATGTGAACAATTGGGACGATGATGACAAGGTCCTAAGGTGGTTTTCGTTTCATTTTCACTCGCATTTATGTTATTTCGGTGTCTTTTTTAACATTTTCTTTTATTCTCACCAATTGGTTTTCGTGCAATGTTTTTAAGTGTGTTTTCAAGACTCCAATAATGTTGGTGTTTTCTCATCTTCTCCCCCATTTTAGGATTTTGTAAAATTCACTAAAAATAGTTAGAAAATGATTTTTGACTAAGTTTTTTTTAAGGTAACTTATTTTAGATTGTAGTATAGAGTGTTTACAAATAACATTGGTAACAGATTTAGAGTTGTCAAGATTTAGTGATTTCAAAAGGTCATAACTTTTGCTATAAACCTCGGATAGAAACTTTCCAAAAATAAAAGTTGTTGGAAATTGGGTAACGAACGCGTCGGTCAATCATAAAGGATATTGAGGTTCTGAAATTTTAAAAAATTCAAGGTATATTTTTTATTTTCTTAGTATTTTTCACCTAGTTTTCTATACTTTACACTTTTATTTTACAAACTTACACTATTTCTAAATTCTGGAACTTGTTGTAGTGTGTTCTTATATTGTATATTAATTTTCTATAGTTTCAGTGGAAGAAAAGTATTGACAAAAAATTCAGAAGAAACAAACCCACAAATAATTGATTGTTCATAGACAACAAATGTTAATTTAATGTCTTCCACTTTGGCGTCAGACCTTCAACAAAAGTTAAAAACTTAAAATAACATGCTTAAATTTTTTTTTTTTATGTTAGTGGATAGTTCGAAGGTATTGTACTTTGCGGTGGTCTTTCATGCGATGATCGGTACTTTTCATCTTCGTCATATTTGTATGTTTTTATGGTTGTCTGTTGTTTTTAGAAAAAAGAAAGTTTTGGGTGGGTTGTGGTGGTAGTGTTTAGGATTTGAAGTGTGCAGGAATGTTGTTTTTTTGCTAGAACTAACCCTATGTTTTTACTCCTAAAATGACAACTAGATTTTAGTTATGCGTAACCCCGAGACATATATATATATGTTCGAAAGAGTTTTTATCAATTATTTCTCGATATAATGTTCTTTTTTCATATCTTAATCTCTTATAATTATTTTCAAACATGCAAAGGTGCAGGGAAGAAATTTGGCTGCGGTTTTGTTTTTTGGCTTTGGTTTCAAAAGTATATGCTCGTGAGGTAAATCAATATAATTAATCATTTATGAAGCATACAAAAAATAATTATAGACTAATTCAAAATAAATTTTGAAGATAAAAATAGAAACTTGGGAGCATGAAATACAAGCAAAACGGAAAATGCAATTCTATGCACTTTGAAAAACTGCAAAATCTCAGCGAATGCAATCTCAGCCAATGCCACAATATCTGAATATCAATGCAACAGTACTAAGATCAATGACAACAAAAATATCCAAATCAATCGCAAAAATAAATTAATTCTCATAAAGTGAAATCTTAACAGCAAGGGAACATAATCAACTCATCCAAAATCAAAAAATATATAAAAAGGAATAAAAAAATCACCAACCAGTGGTGGTTTCCACGTGCAGTCTACGATATCCCTCGTCCCACAACAGTAGCAACAGCAGAGGCGGTGGAGGCACAATTTTGAGGCAGCAGCAACAATAGAGGCGGTGGACGCACAATTTTGAGGCAGCAGCAACAACAGAGGCGGTGGACGCACAATTTTGAGGCAGCAGAAGTTTGATGCAAAGGCAAGAACGACAGCGGGAGTGGACGCGAAGGCAACGAGAGTGAACGCAGAGGCAGCATGAAAGGCGTGCATAGAGGAGAGGAGGCTGCTTCTTTCTCTCGACGAAGAAGAAACTCACGTGAGGAAGAAGAAGATTTGTTACAATTTTGAGCCATAAATAAATGTTTCTACCTCAGTTCAATGGTGCAACACACATGAGGCCTATATGGCCTTGTACCTCGGGTATATTCCTAATCGAGACATAAACCTACAACAATTTAATTAAAATAGTTTTTAATTTTTGAAATTAATTAACTAATAATATGCCTCAAGTGGCAGACAATCGAGGCCATAAGTCCTTTATGTCTTGGGTATTTGAAAACCGAGACATAATCTACAATGTCCGATTTAAAAACATGAAAAGAACTTTGAAATTATTTTTCAAGCTTTATGCCTCGGATGATTATGAATGGAGGTATATAAACTTTTATGCCATAATTATTATATGAGACATAAAAGTTTGCTAAAATTTAAAACATACCACTGTGTTTTGATATGTCTAGTTAGAAATTAAGACAATAATAACTAAAGTAAAATGATAGAAATGCATTAGTGATCTCATACATGTACTTTATGTTAATTCTCTTAATTGATTAGAAGATATAACACCAATTATATACAAACATTAAAATAAATGAATTATAGTCCTAACAAATCAGAAATATTAATTAATATAACTTGTTATACTTTTAATCTCCAAAACATTGTTATCCACTCTATCAATCTAACATAGAAGGAAGTTCACATCTTTCCTCTCAATTCTTTGCATTATTTTTTTAATGAAAACTTAAAAAAAATTACATTTTGTTATTTTTTATATTATAAGTATACTTCTAGTTATTAAATTTGTAACTTTTCAGAATAACATTTCCAGTGACTCCAAAGGCAATGTAATAAGTCTAAACATGTTACTCCCCACAAACAAACAAAAAAAAACATCATGTTAATTAGCTAGCCTAGTTCTGTGTACAATGTTTTTTAAGACTAATCTTCTTAATAAACTCTTACAGTTATTCAGTAATTGATGATGCTCTGTGTTAAAGTACTAGTAAACCAGCACAAACTTAACATCATGAACTTGATAACAAAGAAGAAACCATTAGAATTTTCCATGTCAACTTTTATTTTTTTCGGGTTAGTAATAATTTTATTTTCTTAATATTAAAAAGTTGAATCAAAATTTTCATTTTTAAAAAATGCAACACCTTTTCCACTAAACAGGTGTGGATTGAAAGGCACAAAGAAACCAAGGAAGAGACAACTTTTTCGCTGGTAAAAAAAATTAAGTGACAACTCAGTTTGCCCCATATGCATGCATTTGAACCTTCTTTAATATAATTAGCTGGGAAAGGTGAATGAGTGATATCAAATTAGGTATGAGGTCACTTTTTGCTTTTAGTTAGTTAATATATAATTCTCCATAACTTTTTTATTATCTATTTGCCACAAGTTAAAAAAATTTAAAATTAATGTTAAATGAATTAATTTTTATAGATGGTGTTTGAATTTGTCTATATTTTTACATATTTTTATATGGAGTCTTTTTGATCGATTGGATATGGATATAATTGTATAATATCCTATAAGTGATATAACAACTTATATTAACTTTTCTATAATCTTGAGTTTGTAACTTGTTTCAAAGATAAATTTGTATATAATTTTTTTTTCGGTTGTTAATTTTTATTCTTTTTTTTATATTCATGTAATTATAATTTCTTTAATAATATTTGATATTAGAGAAAATAATGTGAATATATTTTTAATATTAAATACTTGATAATACCATATTTTCTTTCTTTGTTGTGATTTTATTTTATAAAATTATTTAATTAAGGGTTAAATAGATGTTTACTTCCTAAACTTTAATATGCAAAATTAAAATTTCTGTATGTCCCTATTTTTTATATATTGACGTTAATTTTTTTAGAATTGATAAACGGTGTTTCAGATTAATATTTAAATTGAAACATGGTACAATAAACAATTCAAACATTATTCTAAAAATCGTTTAATACATCAAAAAATTAATTACAATTGAATTAAAATAATTATATTTATTTATTTTTAAAATTTAGGACAAAAACAAATTTAAATTTTTTATTAAAATTTATAAATTAATTAAAAATATATTTAATCCTTTAGTTAATATTTGATACCGTAAAAAAGTTTCAATATACTCGATATCCAATAAAAATAAAAATTTCATATCCATCAAATATAAACATAAAAATAAATTTTTATTTTGAAGACTCGAACTTACTGCCACCATATTGTCATGCTCCAATCGGCTTGCCAGTAGAGTCTCTTTTCTCTTACTCATTGTAATATTCCATAAATATCTTAAAACTTAAGGTGTATGAATTGGGATTTTAAAAAGTTTTTTTTTTTTAGTTTCTGTCAAGATTTTTAATGATATTAAATTAACATTATTAAAATTTCTTTAAGAAAGAAAAGAAGATACCTCGGTGGTATTCCGTTCAAATCGTTTACAATCTATAAAAAATTGATATAAACATTTTTGTGTGTGTGTGTTTTTTTTTAAATATAACTAGGAAACCAACAGAAGACGAAAAAAAAATCAAAACTATATTGTTAATTGTCATCTAAGATGACAACTCAGCTGATCAAAATGTTTTCGAATTTTTTGGGTCAAAATATCATATTTTAAAAAAATAAATAAATAGATAAATATTTATCTATGAAATCTAGTTGCATATGAAAGGCTTCACATAAAAGAACATGAAACTGCAACCAATCAACTAATTAATTCATTGCTTTTATTTTTGTTTCTAAATTTTATCATTTTTACAATTTTGAATGTAGTAGCATTATATTTTTAAATATTAATAATTAACAAAGTAACATAAGTATGCATTTTGAAAGTTAGTGTTTTGATGGCGACAGACACTGAAGCACATTAGTTAATTTGAAAGTTAAAACATCAGAATGCACTAAAAAGTTTTTTTAAAAAAAATTCATAACCAAAACATTTAAAACATGTATCTTCCTGACCACAAAATTTATTCCATGTTTGTCTAAAAATTGAGAAGCAAATATATTAATTAGATTACATGGAACGTTCCTCCCAAAACTTTTTTTAAACAGCTTTTAGTAATAGAAATGAAATCCAATATATTATTACAACAAATTTATATTTTTTGTTTAAAAAGTATAAATTATATGTGCAAATTTTTTTATCTCAAATATTCCCCTCTCTCATCTTGTAAGGGACTTTTATAGCTAGCAGCCATGGCATCATCAAAGCATGACTAGTTGAATCTATTCCATTATTTCTTTATTGAGGTTCCCACTCCTCAAAGTTCATATATATATATATATATATATATATATATATATATATATATATATATATATATATATATATATATATTTATATATATATTT
>Ga0214542_1007774_pt1 | contig 18348 bp, 8 predicted proteins | sample CNSS1metaG_FD_160096 | JGI IMG/M metagenome (GOLD analysis project Ga0214542, IMG submission 160096) | Root nodule microbial communities from cowpea collected in UCLA plant growth center, Los Angeles, California, USA - CNSS1 | ecosystem: Host-associated > Plants > Roots > Nodule | place: USA...
CTACATAGATCAATGTTCATTTATATAAATGATTTAATTTTTTATTTCATATAGATATATAATTATAAATGATGAATCTATGACAAAATTCTAGCAAAAATTAGATAAAATAGGACTGTCGCTGCAATTTTATGTAACGAGTTACAGTTATTATTGTAGATAGTTATGTATTCGGTTAATAGATTATTTTACTAAAATCAATTATTAAATATGGTAATTATAAACAGGTTGTGAATGAAAAATGGAAATTGGGAAGTGAAAATAGGTTGACAATTGCAGTTTTGTAAGATTGAAGGTTTTGTGATCAAATATCACCAACGAAACAACGAAATAGGTTCGGAATAAATTTTGATCAAGAAAAATGAAAATTAAATTGCAAAGAAGAACGCAGGCAATCTCGTTGAGAAATAACTTTTTGTAAATAAAGGCGTTATTGCGTGTTTGTGTATATATTTTTTTAATATGTATAAACTTATATCAGTAATAAATGATATTGTAATATTATTAAATTAATAAATAAAATAAAATCATATTTATAAAATATAAAATAAAATATATAGAAAAAATAATTATTGATAAATAGGAAAAAAATAATTTTATAAAAATACATAAAAATAACTATTAATTTTAAAAAATTTAATAAATAATTATATGATGAAAGTTAAAGTTGAAATTATAAGATAAAAATAACTATTAATTTTAAAAAATTTAATAAATAATTATATGACGAAAGTTAAAGTTGAAATTATAAGATATAGATGGATAATTTTTTTTTTTATATATAGTCATAAATGAAAGTGAAAAAAAAGAAATAAAAAAATATCTTCTCCCCAGGGCATACTTAGAATGCAAGAAAAGTTGGGAATGTAATCAATGATTACATTTTCTTTAAATAAAGAAGAATCAAAAGAAAATGAAAAACCGCCAAACTTCCTTCATTCTGTTTTTACTATGCATCCATCGCCAATTAGAAGAGTAGTCCATAGTTGAAATGCGTAACCGCCCAAAAATGGCATTGCGTTCCCCTATCAGTAGCGCCCTAATTATCTTCGTACTTTCTTGCTTCCTCGCGCTCCGTGTTAGTGGAATTCAAATAATCTCCAAATCGAAGCTCGAGAAGTGCGAGAAGAACTCAGACTCCAACAATCTCAATTGTACCACCAAAATCGTAGTGAACATGGCTGTTCCCAGTGGCTCGGTAAGTTATAAAGTACGCTTAGTGTGTAAGCATTTTCGTTTGTTAATGTTGTTTTGTGATTGCGCAGAGTGGAGGAGAGGCGTCGATTGTTGCGGAATTGGTGGAAGTGGAAGAAAATTCAACCAGGAAAATGCAGACATTGCGGATTCCACCTGTGATTACGATCAATAAAACTTCGGCATATGCGTTGTATGAGTTAACATATATACGAGTATGGTACTCTTCTGTAGTTATTGGACTATACATGTGATAATTAGTGTTACAGAGATGTTATTTGTTTGATATGATAAATATTAAATGATGTAACGGGGAGAGAGAAAGAGACAAAGAAAATGCTGATGCGAGTTAAAAAATAAATAACACAACTATTGTATGATTTAGTGAGACTTGCTTGTTAACAGGATGTTCCTTATAAACCTGAGGAGTATTATGTCCAGACACGCAAATGTGAGCCAGATGCTGGTGCAAATGTCGTGAAGATATGCGAGAGGCAAGCCGTGTTTTGTTTATTTTATTATGACCAGAGACTGACAAGAGTTTAGACTATGTTGATTTCACTGCATGATTTCTGGTACTTATGTTGCAGACTGCGAGATGAAGAGGGTCATATTATTGAGAACACTCAGGTGGCCTTCTAACACCTAATATCATAGTCATTGATATTCATAGCTGACACACTTATTCCACTATTTTCTTATTAAGTTATTTATTTTAATTTTGTTTAAGCATTTGGACAGTTATCATCCCTGCCCTCCAAGTGATGATATTGCTGTGCTTATTATACACATACATCAATATTATACTTTGATGTCAATCTTAGTTGATTTACGATTACAATATTTGGGCTTAAGGTCATGATGATAATTTTAAAGGAAGTTATTCAAAACGAAGGATCAGAATAAGAATCCTGTGTTTGATCCATCCTCCCCCAAATACTCTTTGGCATTTCATCTTTCACTTCTGATTCAGGGTTAACATTTCTTTCCTTCCGTCTTTAATGTAGCCAATTTGTTGTCCATGTGGGCCTCAGCGGCGCATGCCTTCATCATGTGGAAACTTCTGTAAGTGATTTGGTGTTGCAGAAATTTGTAGATATTTAGGAAACACAAAACTAACAATTCTGGATTAAATTGTTTAACTAGTTGACAAATTAACAAAAGGAAAGGCCAACACTGCACATTGTGTGCGTTTCCCTGGTGATTGGTAAGCCTCCACCCTCGCCGTCATTTTTGTTTCCAGTTGTGATTTATTTAGGCTAGCTATTCTGGTTATTGTCCTGTTGAGTTTGAGTTTTTTGCTGGACTTGGGGGAGCATATGAAAACCTTGTTTACCTTGAACCGTTTGTATATGCAGATCAACATCCTATTTTATATAATCTTTCGGTTTTCACCTTGAACGAAAAATTTCAGATATTTTCTTCAAAATAGTGAGTTAATCAGATAACTTCATTAAGCTCGTTGAAATTTTAGAGACTACACATACAAAGGGGAAAAGAGAGTGATGTAGGACAATGGAGTATAATACATACAGACAAACTGTACCCCCAGATATATTATACTAATCATCTAGTTTATGAAATAAATTAGTTCAAGTTCAACACTTAATGTACAAAAAATATTCAACTCCAAACACTCAAAATGTACAAATATGATGGTAATTTAACTCAAAGTTATATGATATTCTAACAGTTCACCTTTTGTTATTTAAGATTAGTTATAGTGTAGTTTTATCTTGTTTTAATTGTAACCCTCTCTGAAATTCGACGAACTGAGAGCCGCCTTGTTGTTTTAGTCATGAGTTACAACTCAGATTTCCTTCTCAATCATTTCAGGTTTCATGTTTTTGGCATTGGGAGGAGAACTTTGGGCTTTAGTGTTCGAATAGAGGTGAAGAGTGGAACTAAAATTTCGGTATGTAATTTTTTATTTCCGTATACATCCTTTATTGTTTGTTTGAATTTTGAATCTCTGGTGTCCTTATTCTTGTTACTTCGTTCACCTCGTACACTCAAGTACCTTTTTTCGCCCCAAATTTTGTGAAAAGGAATAATTTTACATTTTATTTTCATTTTCTTTTACCTTTTTAAGTTTGTTTGGTAACATTTTACCTGTGAGCAAATTGAGTAAAACAATCGTGTGCCTTTTTTGGGACAGAAAGTCATGTTTTTAATTATCCTTTATGTGTATCTAACTCATAATTTTGCGCACCATAATTTGGCTGGTAGGAAGTGGTTGTGGCGCCTGAAAACAGAACAGTGATCTCTGATGATAAATTTTTGAGGGTAAATCTTATTGGAGATTTTGTTGGGTACACAAATATACCATCTTTTGAGGATTTCTATCTAGTTGTACCAAGGCAGGTATGCTTGTTTCACTACAATTAACCTTTATTGGCTTTAGCTTTAACAAAATTGAGGTTAAATTAAGATCAAATAAAGAATTGTCTGTTAGGTTGGTTTCTTGACTACTGTGTTGTTTCTAACTCTCGTTTAGACATTTTCCAGATATTTCTCTTTCGCAAAGAGATTGTCTAACATGGTTTTATTAATTGGTAATAATAACATTTTACCATGAAAAATATATTGCACTAGCTATCTATCACAGAAATAAAATAAAAAACTGTAAAATTAGAATAAGTTATTATGATATTTGTTAATCATACAGTTCTTAATCTATTTTGACAGGTCACCAAAATAAGGATAGACTTGAAACCTGTCATTGCTGTTTGTTTTTTAAGTTTTAAGGCATACAGGCCTTCACGTGCACACTGTATTTGTGGCACAAAAATATCATTTGGCGCATATTCCCATTAATTGTGCAAGCATGATGTAGTATTAATTGACTGATATTTAATCTAGGACACTATTGTAGATTCCTTATCATTGTAGATTATGTCAAAAAGATTTTTCCCCTTCAATCTCCAGTTTTTATGTTGGCAAGCTTAGAGGTATCATGATGTGTTCTAGCTAAGAATGTTATCATTGTAGGATTAAGAACACTTTCTTTTTTCCTTTCTAGAGGTTTCTCAATGAAGAATGCTTGCAACACCAAAAATATACCTGACAAATATAATTGGAAATTGTCAAAATAATGTAATTATATGGAGGCTAAGATATTTGCACTGCAAGTCCGTAGGGCCATATTCTCTGAAGTCTTGTTATCTCCTCGTTGCCCTAGTTTGGGCACTTCTTTTAGTAGTGACAGACCTTTTTCCGATTTTGAATACAAATCATTCATTTATCTTGGCATTACTGGTGTAGTTTAAGGAATATAACCGCGTTGAACTACTTTATATACTTTTGGCATGGCTCACAGCTTCTACAAGCTTACAAAAAATTTGCACTTCTTTACTTGTGACAGGGCAGCCCTGGTCAACCACAGGATTTGGGGAGAAATATTTCTATGTGGATGCTGCTCGAGAGAGTGAGATTTACCTTAGATTCTGTTGAATGCAACAAAATTGGTGTGAGCTATGAAGCTTTCAATCGACAACCAAACTTTTGTTCTTCCCCCTTTTGGACCTGCTTGCATAATCAACTGTGGAATTTTCGGGAGGTTGGTACTGTAACTATGATTTTTTTTTCTTTAATTTTTATTCTTATCTTGCTTTTTGGTGTCATTTTAGTCATTTTCTTTTCACTTCTATTTTGCAGCTGTATTAATTCCATTTATTGGTGTATGCTTGTCTTGTCTTTCCTTCCCCTATGGGGACCAATTACCAAAAAGCTTAATTTGTTAAAGACTGATGGATGACTTTTAATAACTCTAACACAAAACCTGAACATGTATTCACAGACACGTGTCTATAATTTTAAGACGTGATTGTTTAAATCAATAAAGATAAGAGTTGTTTTTGGTTACGATTTTCGGTCGCTTGAGTTAGCTTCTTGACTTGAGGTAGTTTCAGTTCATTTCTAATAAATTCAAATCACATTGTTTATCATCAAATATTTTTATTAAAACTTTGTATGTATTTTTCTTATAATTGTTGAAAATTTAAAGAAGCTTTCTTCTTCGTAACAGGCTGACCTGAATCGAATAAGTAGGAATCAGGTGCCACTCTATGGTTTGGAAGGAAGGTTTGAAAGGATAAACCAACATCCAGTTACGTTGCAATAATTTTGTTTTTATTTAGTATGGTATCATCTGTTAGAAATTATTTTTTTTTATATTTTATTTATCTGCAGAGTGCTGGGAGTTATTCTTTCTCCATAGGAATTACAGAGGTTCTTAATACAAACCTTGTGCTAGAATTAAGTGCGAATGATGTAGAGTATGTTTATCAAAGGTATTATAATTTACTTGGTCTATATATATGATTTCGAAACAGTAACGTTCTTTATAATTATAAGTCATGGATATGGATCTGTCTTTTTTTTACATTTGTCACTGAATCACAGATTCACACGTGACTGAACTTATGTTCCCTTTTTAACTATTCCTTCTGAAAGTTTGTGTAAGATTGATTTGTTATTCCTTCTGAAAGTTGGACATTATAGTCATTCAGTGACAAAATTGTTTTATGGTGTAATGTGGAACTCTATTTTTCCTTTCGGTCGTTAAATACTTCAAATGTCAAGCAGAATTATTGTTTTATGGTAAAAGGCGTTTCAAAAGTTGCTTGACATGGTTTTTTTCCCCAGGAGCCCAGGAAAGATTATAAGTGTTAGCGTCCCTACATTTGAAGCTCTAACCCAATTTGGTGTTGCTATAATCACAACTAAGAACACGGGTGAGGTGGAAGCATCATATAGTTTGACGGTAGTCTGCTTCTCTATATTGTGCTTCAGCCATATCTATTTTTGTTATCCAGTGCTACTTATGCTTAGACAAGCGAATGTTGATTTGGTATTTTTTATTAGTTTAATGACAGACATGCATTAATTTAATTTCTATCGTGGCACAGTACTTAAAGTCTTGAAAGCGTTAGTGGAGTTCTGTTCTATTTCTTTGTTTATAATTACATGTGATCGGAAACTGGGTTGTGATAATTTTTTTACAAACTCTTCTGACCTGAGCTCATTGTTTATAACATATCATTATATGAGGACACAATATTTTAATTAAGTACCTAGATATCACACACTTCGCATTAATTATTCCTTGCTTACCCATAAGAGTCGTGGGGCAGAATTATTGTTTGTCTAAATGTGTTGTAAAATCAGAAAAAACATAAAGGTTGTAGAACTAGAGAAAAAACAAAGAAGAGAGTTTTTCTTGTGAAGGTACACTATGGAAGAAGGGAGAGACAAAGAGTCTACTGCAATGTATGAGTGCAATGGCTTGTTATTCTACAAAGGATTTCTCTCTTATTCATAAGAGAGATATAAGTCTACTTTAAGTTGTTTTTTACTTGAGGGACTTTGCAGTTCTCCCAATTCCATCCAGAGAACTCATCAAATTTCACATTTCTAGAAATAAGAATTTTTCCTATCAAAGGATTGTATATCTTGTAACCTTTGGAGTAAACAATCTCCAAGATCAATATTCAGAAGGATTATTAGGGTTACAAAATGTTGTTAAAATATTTGAGTCTTGCATTGCAGTAACTTTCTGGAGGGTCCAACAGGCTGTAGTTTTAGCTTTTCTATATTGATTGTTTTGTCTTGCAGTTTAATTGCTCCAAGGATATCACCCTGATGGAGGTATTATGCTAAAACATATGTCAGCAATCTGTTTTTTGCCCCTTCCTGTTATGTACGTACTTCCGTAGGTCCTCTGTTATACGTTTTTTTAAACGTGGTTCAGGAGCAATTTTTAATAATGAAACCAAATGAGATTACAACCAGATCGTTCAAACTCTACCCCAGCAATGATCAAGCTTCAAAGTATTTTTGTGCGGGTAAAGTTGTAGCTTAGGATGGATACGTTGCTTTTTGTTCTGAGGATAAAAAACTCAATGATATTCACTTTGTTTCTTTTTCTGGGGCGTTTTGGATAAAGCCATATTAAAGGACTCTGATTATAATGAAGTTGATAGAGCCGAATGTCAATTTGCTACGACGGCAACAGTTCTTGACAATGGCACACAGGTTTGTTCTTCCCTCGTACCGGAATTTATCTATCAAGTTAATTAAATTATACAACTTTTTTATTTCTCACTTATTCATACTTTACCAAATAACTAAATATTTAATTTTATTCCTTACCTGTTTTTTTTTTCTTTTCAATTTATTCCTGATTGACCTGTTACCTTTCTGACTTTATTTATTTGATGTTATCTGCAACTTCAATTTATTTTCTTGGTGAATGTAATAGAAGTGTTGCCGAGTGACGTGAAAATTCTAAAAATGCTATCAGTGCTAAGTGGTTGTTTAGACAGCATTTTTTAATTCTAAATATTTTAAGGAAATTATGTTGGGGATGAGGACGGTGCAATTAAGTGCACATGCTCTAATGGATCGCGAATTTGAGCATGAAAACCTTTCGTAACTACCATTTTGTGAAAATGTGTTGCGTAAATGACAATTAATTGTCTGTTGTTCTTATTTGAACTTCGCGTGAAATCCTATAGCAGGCGATTAATTGACATTGCAATACTGTTTCCTGTAGATATATTAACTTAATCAGAAAGTTAGTCTTCTGGTTGCTTCACAGTATATGCTAGTCATTGGGGGTGTTATCACAACAAATTTTGAATCTCTAAATCCTCTATTTCTGCAGGGGATGCCTTTTCAACCACCGGAGACAAGTTTAAATGGTTTCTTTGATTCTATTGAAAACTTATGGAATAAACTTTGGACCACCTTAACAGAATTTATCACTGGAAGAACTTGTAGGTATTATTATTTCTATCATACTTTGCATTTGTAAACTATACAATTTAAATTCCAACATAAAATACAAAATATGAATTTCCTAAATTTTGTGTCATTTTTATTCTTGGGCAATATCTAGAGTTGCTTTGATAGTTATATATATTTCGTTATAAACTATTACCTGAACATTGAAGCAGGGTATTGGAAGATCAATAACTACATTTTGCTTTCATAACCATAAACCTTTTGTTTAATATTTGATTCATATGTCTTGACTACTTGATAAAATCTCTTCCACGCGTCTCGGTTTGGGTGGGAGAAAAGACAAAAATGCTCTGGGTTTTTTGACTTCAAGTGCCACATACAGTACGTATGCTTGAGTTGGGTAATGATGTTTGGTCTGTTTTTGGCAATTTTTCCGACAGGTATGACTTCTATTCAATGTCTATTAGTAACTATAATGTGTACATTCAGCAGAACAACTTAAAATAAATACTATTCTTTGAATTGCAGTGCTTGTACTATTATGGCTTTTGCACGAAAAGGGTCTATTTGATCCTCTTTATGACTGGTGGGACGATCTCTTAGACGCTGATGAACAAATCATCATGGATAAACGCAAAATCATAACTGACAAGGGACATCACCATATTCATGACAACAACCATCACAAGCAAGAGCTTGGGCGCCCTAACTATAGTGCTCAATATAGGCGAAGGACCGGTTATGAGCGTAAACTCAAGCATTCGGGAAGGAACTCTGATTATTTTGATGATTTACGACATGTTCATAAAGAAATGCACAAGCATTCTGATTATTATGGTCATTCACACCATGTTCATAAAGAAATGCACAAGCATGGTCATAAGAAAAAGAACATGGATAATCGACAGCATACTGCTGACCATCCTGCACACCACAAACACAGAAAGAAAGAGGGAAAACTTAAAGAGAAGAAACTAAAGCATGATAAAGTGAGGCAAGAAAATTATGACAGACACAGACAAGTTCAGCTAGATGAGCAAGAAGATGAGTAGATTGATGCCCGAACTGACAACTTAATATAGAAATCTTTTTTAATTTCAGACACCAAAGTCTAACAGCAACTTGTTAGTTGTTATACCTACTTCATAGAATCATGGTTACGCTTTATCCTTTTACCTTCGCCCATTTCTGCTACTAGTCTTTCTGTCTTTCTATTATTATCTCATAAGGTGGGTTGGACTACAATTGGGGAAGGAAGTTATTGAAAGATAGCATTAGGATTTAGTGTGTGGAAGACATTTTAATAGAAAAGAAATAGCTAATCCACAATTTGGTCCTTAAAAGTATGGACTTTCTAACAAGTACTATACCTCAGTGTCAACTTCCTCAATTGACTACTTATATCAGTGAAAACCATTACGAACGCTACTTGCAAGCAGTAAAAATTATGAATTTCAAAAGCAGATGGTATATTAACTCGGGAATAATCTGAAACATTTACACCACTTGTTACCAGTACAACTTTCCTTCCCTTCCCTCACTGCCTTTTTGCAAGGTAGGGAAGGTCATATATTTTAATATATTGAGAAGAAAATCTAATAAAAACACAATTTTGAAGAGACCTAATCAAAACTGAGTGAGAGACCGTCATTATGATTACTTTTGTGGCTTCCATAATAATTGCGTTGCCTTGCTTTTCCTTAAAAATGCAAGACATTTCAAGCCTAAATTTGTACCATACACTAGTCTCTCTCGCGGAGTTTTGCTTTCTATTTTGTTTCGTTAAACTTTGGTTCCTGTTTCGTTTGATCTTTCTCCATGATCTGGACGTGAAAGCCATTTGGAAATTGTAAACCAGGAGTTCGAACGATATTTCCTCCTTTCACGGGTCGCCACCTGAAATTTTATTCATTTGTTAAAAGAGAGACTTTGCATCTCAATTTAGACGCTATCATTTCATTATCTTACCGGTATTTCGTTACCAAACAATGAAGAAATATAGCCATCTGAACTTTAGTGAAGTCTGTTCCAACGCAAAATCTCATGCCTCCACCGAACGCCATGAAATGTTTGGTGGCACCGTTTAGTTCCATTCCCTGAAAGCCCAATTTTTCGGGGTCACTAGTGCGTACAAAAAAGATATAAATGACTAAACTATAAGTTACTTGCATCTAGTTATAGCCAGCTAAAGCAGCTTTAATAAAATAAGAGTCCCTAATTATAAGAACACAATTTTTGTTTTCATTTTTTTTAATTGAAATATATTATTTAAAACAGCATTTTACTGTATTTTAAAAGTATAATGGGATCAGAAAAAAAGTTAAACTTTATAATTATTATTTGTAAAAAAAAAAAAAAAAAAAAAAACATGCCTTAGACGCACCTCCCATCTCCGTGGGTTGAAAGAAAGAGGATCCTGATATTTGGCTGGATTCAAGTGCACAGCAGGGGGACACACCATAACTGCCCAACCTTTTGGTATGGTATATCCTGCATTTATGTACCATATGTACCAATGCATTCATTGATTGACCAAGTAAGGTAATGTTGTGAACGCTTTTTTAAATACAAGATATAGCTATGTATGCACTGGATTGTATAATTTTATTTCTAACTACTCCAATAATTGGTTATGTTGCATACCAGACTAAGCCATCAAAAACTGTCTTTTCGTAATGTGAAATGAATCGATGAATGAATGAGAATGAACGATATCTGTGCAAATAAACACATCACATACGTACCCTTAAAGTTAATTTCCCTCAGTGCCTTCCGGAAGATTCCAGGAACTATATTTGCGAGTCTCACGGTTTCATTTATGAACTGCAAATTTTAAATGAGATATGTTCACGCTCGTAGAAATTTACATCAAAACTTTCACTCATTGAAAAGAAAAAAAAAAAAAAAAAAAAAAAAAAAAAAACCTGAAATGTGAATGTCATTGATTTGTATTCTTTCCACGTGATTCCGGAGTTAGGATCTTCACGTCGCTTGAGGATGGCTTCATGTTCCTCCTGAAAGGAGAGCTTTTCGTTTAGTATATGCATATGGAGTCAAAACGAGGGACGTAGAAAAGAAAAAGCCGTGAAAGTAGTTCAAAGATTTTAATATTTTTTTTTACGCACTTGTAATTGCTTGAGTACTAAGGGATGGTCCGAGAGTACTTTGGTGGCGTAAGTGAGAGCGAGAGAAGTGGTTTCGAAGCTTGCAAAGAGAAGCACAAACATGAGGTCCAGAGCGATCGCTTCAGTGAGGACTGTTCCCTCTTTCTTAAGTTCTTCAATCACATAGTCAAAGAAATCTTCTTGCTCTTTCTTTTGCATTCCGCGTCTTTCCTCCAGCATGTTCTTCAGCATCTTCATTGCCCTTTTCCTACCCTGAGAAAGATCGCAAAAAAAAATGCTGTTTTTCAATCTTTGACTCATCAAAAGAAACTACTTTGTAGAAGCTACCAGAAGTTTCGGTGGATGATATAGACTTACCTGCAGACATTTGTGATAAGCTGTTCCTGGAACGTCCAGAGGGAAGGAGATGAGTCCTTGTATGAATGCAACAAAGTTGTCCCTTAAGTTCTCCGAGGATTTGGTTGAATCATAACTGATGAGTTTTTTCGCGGTCAAATCGAATATCATCTGCATGGGAGCATACACATGAAACCACAGTTCAGACACAGATGAAAGAAAAGAGATGAAGAAAACAAGAAAAAATAGTTAAGTGGTAATGATTTCACCCTTGCTGTTGCTTCCTTCAGCTCAACACTGTCCTCACACGACCACTTCTCTAATGTTCTGCAGGCTGTTTGTTCCACTTCTGGGAGCATCTTTTTGAGGCTTTCAGGACCAAACAGATTGAGCACCAAGTTCTTGAGGTACTTGTACATGAACCCATGTAAGGAACCAACATTTTGTCGCCCAAAGATCTCTGTGAACGTGTCTGGATACCAGCTTTGAAACACCTGGCCCTCTTGTTGGAAGATGAAGTAATTAAGGTCAGGGTCTGTTGAAACTATAACTGGTCGTCCAACCAAGTTGGTCTTGAAGATTGGTCCATACCTGAAAGACTCAAAAGGATGAGTTTAGTTTGTTTAGGAGAATGGTTCCCAATGAGTTGAGACTAAAATAGTTATATATTATACCTTTTCATTCTCTGCTTGATGAAAGGAGGAATATCAGAAGAGGTGTTGGGGGAGAAAAACTGAAGGGTCTCACCCAGAAGGGGAAAACCCATTGAACCTGGGGGGAGTTTCCCATGGCAACTGGGATTTCTCCATCTATAAACCCAATGTGTTATGCCTATGATAAGCAATGCTCCAAGACAAAAAGGCCACATTTTTATTTTTTCAGAGGGAGGAGATGATAAAATATAAGATTAAAAGAGTGAAGTGGTGAAAAGGGTGGTGAGAGAGAGAATTAAAAAGAGGTAATGAAAGGCTTAAAAATGGGTAAGGAGGGAAGAATGAGCAGAAAGGAGTAGACAGTGGTGGCATGCATATCAGGATCTCAGAAGATGTTCTTAAATAGAGAGGTCAATTCTCAGAACTGGTTGAAGAAAATAATATAATATGTTTGGCTTGCTTTAGTTTTTGGTGAAGTTGGTTGTTCAAAAAAGCTGTACTAGTAGTTGGAGATAGATTAGAATAATTGAAGTTATATCTGTCTATAGACCACTTATTGTTTTGTCAACGGCATATGTGATGTGTCCAAGGGCCTTGCATGATATGAATCTCACTGGATGCTTCCTCTCCCCACGTCTTCCCTCTTCAACCAAACTTTTTTCATTTTTTTTCTTTTTCATTATCCTCATTGCGGTAAACTGAAGAAGCACGAGGCAGAATTATGGCACTTTTTTAGGAGATTTTGCCTAGATTTCATCATGAGTTTTAGGTTTCAAAGAATCTCTCTCACCAAACTAAGCATCTCAAGTAAATCTTCCATACATCATTAAATGCTTCAAGTACTAAACTTCTCTCACCCTTTTGTCCAACTTGAGAAATCTTTTCAATATCTATGCTAAATTCTCGATCTCACTGATGTTGATGCTCACAACAAGAGGAAGCAGCACACACATATACTTTAATTTCCCCCTCTCTTTGTTCCTCTTCTGAGCAAGATCTTTCCGTAGATCTTTTTTTCCTCTGCACCCAAATGGATAATCTCATCCTAACTAAAATTCCATGCCTTAAATCTCAAGATATACGTCATTCGTGATTCTAGAAAATAAATGCATCCAACCACTGTTCTACAGGGTCTGATAAAAAGTCTTGGTTTTATTTCTGGCGACAAAATTCACATAGCTAGGTCAAAAGACTCTCAACAAAAGTTTCTGATACAGTGTTTGTTTCATCTGGTTGAAGAGTTTTACTCATTGAGCCCTCCCCATCTTCCCATTGAGCCACGGACTTGACCAAATAGCAGCAATCACCACTACTTAGGTAGGTCACTGTGAATAATGGCCGAGCATTTTGGCTTTTTAATTGTCTTAATTTGAATTAGGTAAATGGAATCAAGTGTAAGTGGACAAAGTGTACAAAATTATATAGTCCATCCCAGATATCTGGCAAAAGCTTTTTGTAATACTTTACATGTCTACAATGACTCAGGAACTATCACCATCTGTAAAGTTTATCTAGCAGCTACAATGGTTAGATATTTTCTTAGAACACTGAGTAAAATTCCTTAATGTAGTGCATGCTTCAACATAAGAGATACAGCACCAATAAGACCTGAATCCAACCGTATAAGACATTGACACCACTCTCAATCCAAAACAAACTTTAAGACAATAGGTTTATGGGTCTTTATTCTTATATAGTGCTCTACTTTCTCATTTCTAACCAATATAAAACTTAGACTCACACTTGAATTTCTAACGATATATACATATCTTATGATTGGATGATACTGTACGTAAGATTTATTGTTTATAAAGTATATGTATCTGCTAAAAGACAAGACATAATTTAATATGATATCATGGATAACTCAACTACACACAAACTCTCAAAAATTCCAATGTAGTTGTGATTGCTACATTGTCCTGTTCCCCCTTTTTTATTTATTGAGGGAACTGAAAGGAGGTGCAAATTTATCCATTTCTAAAAATTGACCTATTCAACACTTAAAAATTTAAATGGTGTTGTTGGTACAGGGTGACATAGATTGCTTAACTGTTTGACATGAACTTGAAACGCTGCGGTTGAGGTTAATTAATCAAGAGGAACAAAATCATGCCAGATCAATGGACCCTATTCAATTGTATGTAGTTCCCAACTTGTTTGTTTTATGAAGTCATCATGTAAAAGGTTTCTTATGATTCTCTCCACTCTCCCTTTTGTTTTAAAGAATAAACTACAAATTGTACTATTTTTTCTACTAAGTTAGAGATTTGTAATGTTTTTTTGGGAACTGGATGGTGTAAAGGGTCCTACATGTCCGAATGCAAATGGCATAAAATCTTGAGGTGGGTCCTCAAATGCAGCTGGTCCACTTCAGAAAGATCTTCTGCAACCATGTTCAACCGATTCATGCCATTGGTTCACTTTGTTGAGTCTACACACATATATCATATATAGTTGACTCACCACCATTTCATATACCTACTGTAACTGCACACAATTATTGGAAAATCTCTATCCTCAGCTTTTTTACTAATATTTGACATCAGTAAGTTATATACAAATTTATATAAAAAGATATCTGAACACCACTTCTAATTCTAAATTTTCATAAATCAAGTTATAATTATGTTGATAGAGATAGGTGTTAGAGTTGGGCCATAAAAATTGTTTTGATTTGATTAAAGTTATATGCAGAGAATGGGGGTAATAATGATGCTGCCCTAGGTCTTCTCGATTTCCTCATTGCTAAAGCCATTTTTTGGTGAATTGATTGATGAAGGCATTAGAAGTTAATGGGAGGCCAATTAGATTGTATCAGTTAAAAAGGGGTTCAAAGCTATTATGCGCCCTTTTGTATTCTGGTCGGAAAGTAGGGAGATTCCTCATTACGAATTTAATATTATTAAAAATAATTTAAACATCATAATAATAATATTACAACTAGAACTGTTAAAATGGGTTAGAATTTGTGAGCCAATCCGGTCTATCATAGGTTGGTTTATTGATCTGCAAATAAAGAATCACCCAAGTGTTTTTTGTTAAGTTGAACTTTGCATTTAGATCATATTAGGTTATTTTTTTAGTCAACACATAGATAATTTTGTATTTCTGTTTTATTTTGGTCTGTATTCGAATTGTATCGAAGTTAATTTCGATTTTAATTATAATTATAATTTAGTTTTGACTGAAAAAAAATTTAAAAAATTATAATTTTTTAATTAAGTGAGTTCGTAAGTTGATCCGTTTAACCCACCAATCCGTGGTAGGTCGGGTTGAGTTCAAATTTTGTTGACTCACTAAATGATCAATCTGTGATGAATCGAGCCGGACCAGGCTGGATTATCTGTTTGACAACTCTAATTAAAATTCACTTATGAAAATATACATTAATATCAAATGAATAGAGTATTGATAAGAAAAAAAAAATCATCAGAAGAAGAAGATAGAACTAAATAAAAAAAAAAAAACAAAATATGTATTAAAGTATAAAAAAAAATTATTCTACTTTTAGTCCGTCTCGTTTTTTACCAGTTAATATTTGTCGTCATATGGACATTTTTTCTCAACAATTATTAGTTTCGAATAAACAATTTCGATTATAAAAATTAAGCTTAGATTTGTTTTTGGTTTGTTTCTCAAATTTGAGTTTTCTTTTCTTTTAATTCTTCAAATTAAAAATTATTTCACCAAAATTTTAGGAAATAACTTTTTGGTCGTTTTATTACTAAAGATGATACACTTGTTGCATACGTGACTAACAATATTCAAGTAGAAAATATACATGTCATAAAATCATAACATAAAAATGTATATTTAAATTTTTTTAACCAAAATATTCTTTTAGTCTTTAAATTTTGGATCAAAATTATTTTAGTTTCCGAAATTTGAAAAATGTTTTTTCTCTCAAATATTGAATTAACATTTAAGTCCCTCAAATGTCAAAGTGATTTTCTTAGTCTCGTATTTAAAACTGTTTTGTATTTTTCAAATCCAAAAGTTACTTTTTAAATTTTGAAATAAATTATTTTGAGTTTTAGAGTTTATATTGTCAAATTATTTTTTATTTAAGTAACACATGCCTAATTTGCGAAAGACAATTTAAATTGTATTTGAAATTTTCTTTTTTTTTTTCTCTTATTCTTCTTCTTTTTCATTCTTTCTATTTCCTTCTAGTAGTGATATGAAGATTAATACTACGATCATAGTGAAATAAATCTCATATTCAGTCTTCGATTAGGGATGCTAATTTACATTTTTATTTTTACAGACTAAAATAAATTTAACCTAAATTTCTGTTATCAGAAAAAAAAAAATAACAAAATATTCAGGAAATGAGTTCTTACATAAATATTTTAGTTACATGTATCATTGTTTACATAATGTTGTCAATTATATCGGCAATAAATGTACCGTAACATCGTGACTGCTTACAACTTAACATTTTTTTTTTAAAATTTAGAGACTATAAAACTAATTTTAATTCAGAGGACTAAAATAAAAATTCAAGGGATTAAAAATATATTTTAATGTAAAAAGTATTCAATGATGTTATAACTTTTATATAATTCTTACATCACACAACTTAATACGCAGTATATTGTTTTTTTTGTTTTAATAAATACAATATTTTATGTTGTGGTGTATACGAATAGGGATGGCAACGGGCGGGGCAGGAACGGGTTTCACTATCCCATATCTATTCCCGTAAAAAAAAATTCATCCTCATACCCAAATTCAACGGGTATCAAACTTTTGTCTCATCCCCATCCCCACCGGATAACGGGTATAATCTCGTACCCATACCCGTACCCATTTTCTTACTACTTTAATATTAATTTTAATTAATTTTTATAAAACAATAAAAAATTACGGTAAAGAAAACATAATATTATCAAATATTCAATATTAGAAGTATAGTTGTTTCTTTAATATCAAATACTTTGAAATAAATTATAATTGTTTACATTTTAGATTATAATACCAAATAAAATTTAATGAGAACCAAAACATTATTAAATTTGCAAACATTAATGAAACCTAGTTGAAAAATTTTAAAAATATTTTTAAAATAATATAAAAGGAAAAAAATATTTAAATTAAAATATATTTTAAATGTTTTTTTACTTCAATTTTTTAAATTATAATGAATCTATTTTTTATACACTAATAAAAGTTATAATACATCACTTGATCAAAATGACGCAAAGAACAAATAATAAACATAATAATAAAATTTTAACATAGATATTGTATCTTTTGAACCACAATATATGTTGGATGGTGGTAAAAAAATATTCATGGCCATTACATTAAATTTTTATATTGTAGTAAATAAAAATTATTTATACAATTATAGTGAAAAAATTAAAGTATGATTGTAATGAGTTAGAAATAAAAAATAATTAGATTAAATTTATCGAAATAGTATTCTACACGATGAAAATAAACAAAAAATAAAAATATTAACAAATTAACAAATGTGTGTCTTATAAACAATTTGGAGACTATTGGAAGGAATCACACAAAGGAAAACAAATATATAATTAATGGTATGATAAGATGAAAAATATCTTAGAGATCTAAGAAAACTTTTCAAATATCAATATACTCAATGGTTGATAAAAAAATGACGCAAAGAACAAATAATAAACATAATAAAATTTTATCATAGATCTTGTTTCTTTTAAACTCCAATATATGTTGGATGGTGATAAAAAAATATTCATGGCAATTACATTAAATTTTTATATTGCAGTAAATAAAAATTATTTATACAATTATAGTGAAAAAATTAAAGTATGATTGTAATGAGTTAGAAAATAAAAAATAATTAGATAAAATTTATCGAAATAGAATTCTACATGATGAAAATAAACAAAAATAAAAAATATTAAAAAATTAACATTTGTGTCTCTTATAAACAATTTGGAGACTATTGGAAGGAATTGCACAAAGAAAAACAAATGTATAATTAAGGGTATGATAAGACGAAAAATATCTTAGAGATCTAAGAAAATTTTTCAAATATGAACATATATACTAAACAGTTGAGAAATAACAAAAATTGTTTTAGCGAAATAAAATAGTTCTTCAAATGAAACAAAAATTAATAATAATAAGTAAAGATTTTTTTTTATATTACCTAGTAAATGAAATGTTTATGCTATTAAACACTTAAATTGAGAGTATTAAACATTCTCATGTGAAAGGAAAATATACAATAAATAAAAATATTAAAAAATAATAGAAATATTCAAATGTTAGACATAAATTTTTTTTAATTGACATAC
>Ga0214542_1007776_pt1 | contig 18343 bp, 12 predicted proteins | sample CNSS1metaG_FD_160096 | JGI IMG/M metagenome (GOLD analysis project Ga0214542, IMG submission 160096) | Root nodule microbial communities from cowpea collected in UCLA plant growth center, Los Angeles, California, USA - CNSS1 | ecosystem: Host-associated > Plants > Roots > Nodule | place: USA...
GTCAATCGGGTTAATTAACGTTAAACGAGTCAGTAATCTTGATTAAAGGATCATTGGGCCGTAATTAAGGAACCCTAATCACAGGCCCACACCGAAAACTATAAATAGGGCCCAAAGGTAGGTTGGTATCTTAAATTCGCATTTATTACAGCAGTTACACTGATATTCCGATCGGTCCTTTACTGACTTAAGCATCGGAGCCCTTTAGACAGGTATCCCGATCGTCGTTCCAGCCGATCGAGCTAAGGAGTGGATTTTCTTGGAGAAGTTACACTAGCATAGAAGAGTGGAGTAAGAGTGAAGAGGTTCTTTAGTAGGCTCTTGGTCCCTACACCCGAAACAATATATATATTTATTTGGACTTGTTAAATTTTTTCTTCATGGGTGTAGCCTCGTTAGAAAAACTTCGTATCTACACAACGAACTTTCCACCACAATACAACCCTGAACCAATGCAGTTGCTTTTGCTACGAAATGACCTTGCGATATTTTATTCCGACTTGTTCAAAGTAAACACAATCTCAAAAACATAATCGTTAACTCAGTGTTTTATATAAAGGACATACAAAACCTCTGAAACCAACGACACTACAAAATAAATCTTAGTTCACATTTGTATGATCACATCTTAGTTTGTAATTTTGCTTCCTTAATTTTTCCTTTTGGACATGAGACCTCTCACGCTTGTTCCAGCATGGGTTTTTGTTCTGTTAGCTTTGTTCTGTTCTGTGGTTTCTGCTGGTATTGTGGAATACACATTCAATGAAATTTCTTTGGTCAATTGATATTTCCCCCTACATTCTGTGCAATCATTTTCCATTCTTATTTTCCTCTTTAATAAACTTCTTTGCGGAAGTTGATTTATCCAACCAAACATGCTTGCCCTAAACACAATAAATGTCTTTCACCAGTTTTTAACTTACGAGGATCTCATTGCATGCATGTAAATAGGTGACTAAAACTCATATATATAGATATAATTTTTGTTTGTTACTATATTCTTTGGTAATGGTTCTGAATGTTGTAGGTGGAGAACATGAGTATCCCTCGGTTTTGTAACGACCAAGTTATAACTGCTGTGAATGGGCAATTTCCTGGACCTACTATAAGAGTGCGAGAGGGTGACACTCATGTGGTTCATGTGTTGAACAAGACACCTTACGACATTACCTGCATTGGTAATTGCTCCATCTTAATCACCATAACCAAGTCTTGAAAAATTAAAGAAAAACAGTGATAGGTTAATGAGTTTAATGACAACTTTCGAATTTGCAGAAGAAAAGGAAAACGATGTTAATATATATATATTGTACTTAAAGACGGCAAAATATATTATTGTATTTGGAACTTATTTGGCAACGAACTCTTAAAAAAACGTTTACTTTTACTTGTCCTCTCTGTTTTCATTTTCTACTTTCACTTCTTAGAAAAACTGTGACTTTTTTTAATAATGTCAGTGTTTACTTGTAGAAAAAATATATTATCAAATTGAAATAAAATAAATAAACAAAATTATGATTCATACCAAATAAATATTATCAAAAGTTAAATTTTTTTATAAACAAGAAAACATAAAAATAAATTATTATTTAAGTTACCGAAAACCTGTAGCAATTTATCAATTCTAAACACAGACAAGAGATCTAGCTTAAGGATTCGAGTTCAAGTGAAAGAATAATAAAATAAAATTTAATTAAAAATTTTATTTCGATATATTTAATAGTCTCGTTAAAATTAAAAAAAAATTAAATATACTTTTTTCTTTTAATTTATATATTTAGAGACAAAATTATCTCAAAACTCCAAATTCCAAATGGAAGAATATCTGAATGAAATGAGTAACCCTAATGATTATTTCAACATATTTGAAGTTGAAAAAGTTTTGTTTACACGTGCGATCAATTTTATTTGTAAAATAACAAGCCCCATTTCACTAATGCAATTGACACAAAATATTATAAAAATATTCTAGATATATTGATGTAAAATTGACACAATTTATACAATATATTATAAAAAATTATAAATTATTCTAGAAAAATATTCACCTGGCTGCTCTTTCAATCCTAGCTGCGAAATCCACCACATTTGATTTCGTTTAGGCCACAGGAGCAACAAAAATACAAGTGTCCCTCGTGGCACTACAATTGGTATAAGCAAGTGATCACAATCACAAAAAGGAAAACTATATGAAGAAGATAAGTGGGACCAGTAGTATCACAAATCATTCCCTGCCTCACAATCTCTTCCTCTCATCAGTACCTTAGAACACAATCCATGTAACCACCACTAATAACATAGTGCTAAAATCAACAACAACCAAAAAAATAAAACTTTGCATCAACCATGGTTGCAATGGCAGCAGCAACAGCATCCTCCCAGTTGATTTTCTCAAAGCCTTGCTCCCCCTCACGTCTGTGCCCCTTCCAACTATGTGTCTTTGACACCAAATCAGTGCTATCAAGTTCAAGTAGCAGGAGAAAGCATGTGGGTGGGTCTGGAGTCAGATGCATGGCTGTGGGGGAAGCAACCACAGAAACGAAGAAAAGAAGTGGATACGAACTTCAAACACTCACTAACTGGTTGCTGAAGCAAGAGCAAGCTGGAGTGATTGATGCAGAACTCACTATTGTGCTGTCTAGTATTTCCATGGCATGCAAACAGATTGCTTCTTTGGTGCAAAGAGCTAACATTTCCAACCTCACTGGGGTTCAAGGAGCTGTGAATGTCCAAGGGGAAGACCAGAAAAAGCTTGATGTTGTTTCAAATGAGGTCAGTGCTGCAATTTCAATATTCCTTTGGTTTTTCTTTCTAGATTTATGTATCCCAGTTTGTTCAATTCAGTGACTTTGATTTTGGCCAAGTTAAAATTGTGAAAACATATATCCTAATTGTTTGTAATATTGGCAAGCAAACTTTTTGGCCTTTGAATGTGAAGGTTTTATTTAGGAAGCTATGCTTAACAATCAAGGTGCTTTTTTGCATTTATCAGGTTTTCTCAAACTGCTTGAGGTCAAGTGGGAGGACAGGAATAATAGCATCAGAAGAAGAGGATGTGCCAGTGGCAGTTGAAGAGAGTTATTCTGGTAACTACATTGTAGTGTTTGACCCACTTGATGGATCATCTAATATTGATGCTGCAGTGTCAACTGGGTCCATTTTTGGAATATACAGCCCCAATGATGAATGTCTTGCTGACATTGGTGATGACCCCACAGTGAGTATTCCATGGTTTATTTCAGTTAGTTATTCAAAAAGTTCACAACAGCCCAAATAAAATGTAACCTGCGCATCTTGGAAAATATAGTAGCTATGGATAATTAGATTGGCTAAAAGAAAACTGAAAAATTGCTTGATTTTTGTCTTTCGCGTGATTCATTATCTTGTAATATTGCGCCTAACAAGGCTTAAGAGAAAGAAAAAAAAAGTGGCAGAGAAACGAGTGGAAAACATGTTACTTTGGAGAAAAAGTAAATTACCATTCTTCTCATTTTTCAATTGAGTCTCTATAAGATGCTGAGATAATTTAATTACATTACTGAAAAATCTATCAAAAGGTTGGCTAATAAGTATGATCAAACATGTTACCATAAAGATTTTGGATTCAGTTCCTGCTAATGATTCTAATTGAGTCCTGGAAAATATTACATTCACCATGGAACAACTATCCTCCCTCCCTGCCTTATAATTTATCATCAAAAGGAAGAATAAATAAAAAATAAAAAAAAAACATTTGCAAAAACGGATTGTTAATGAAATTCAGCACTTAACGTTATGCATATTGCTAACTTGCAGCTTGGCACAACAGAAGAAAGATGTATTGTGAACGTGTGTCAACCTGGAAGCAACCTTCTTGCAGCTGGTTACTGCATGTATTCTAGCTCAATAATCTTTGTTATCACACTTGGAAAAGGAGTGTTTGCGTTTACACTGGACCCTATGTATGGAGAATTCGTTTTGACTCAGGAAAACCTCCAGATACCACGAGCAGGCAAAATTTATGCTTTCAATGAAGGAAATTATCAGTTGTGGGATGACAATTTAAAGAAATATATTGATGATCTCAAGGACCCTGGTCCTAGTGGGAAGCCTTATTCTGCAAGGTACATTGGTAGCTTGGTAGGAGACTTCCACAGGACACTACTGTACGGTGGCATTTACGGGTACCCCAGAGACAAAAAAAGCAAAAATGGGAAGCTCAGGCTTCTATATGAATGTGCTCCTATGAGCTTCATTGTAGAGCAGGCTGGTGGAAAAGGTTCAGATGGCCATCAGAGAATACTGGACATTCAACCAGTGGAGGTAAGTACAAAAGGACTTTGAATGTCTCTAAACGCTTTCGAAGTTCGTGGTGAGTGTTACATTGCGTAGTCTTACTCATTCTTTTATCTTTTATGGACAGATTCATCAACGTGTGCCACTATACATTGGGAGCGTAGAAGAGGTAGAGAAGGTGGAAAAGTACTTGGCTTAAATGATATGTTAATGCAAAAGCATGGACTTTGTGTATGAAGACTATCACAAATCAGAACTTTTAAAGCAATACAGTCATGTGGTTTTAAAGGAAGACTCATTTTATCTCCCTCTCCCTCCATTCTTTGATGCAAAGAAAAAAGTAATGCCAACAATCTTCAGACTATTTAGAGCAAAAACTACTTATATTTGACATGTTTCAAATTGAATATAATTTTGTCCATTCTGGTTTTGTTTGTGGCAAGAGAAGCAATCATGTCAGTTATTTCAAACCTCCTGTCCATACTGATACAATCACGTAAAATGTTTCAAGATGATAAATTTTGTATCCTAGAAAAAACTGTTACATAATGCTCTCAATGAGAACTTCAGATGGACTCGGTATGTAACACGACCAAAACACTGGGAACTTTGTTAAGCTGCAGACATGTTACATGAATTTAGATGAGCCTCTCGGTTATTACCGAGTGGATGAAACTTGACACAAATGCACCAATGTATTACGACAACTATATTAAAACAAGGGTTAAATATGTTTTTGGTCCCTTAACTTTTAGTAAATTTTGGAATTAGTCCATTTTGAAACTTTGAACCAATTTAGTCCTTCATCTTTTGAAATACGTGAATTTAGTCCTTTTAATCAAATTTTGCTAAGTTTATTTGACATTTCAAGTACGTTTCATAATAATATTTGACTTAACATTAAAGCAAAAATGTATCAAAAAATATAAACAACTCAAATACAATCCTAAAATACGTACGAAACATCAAATAAAACTAACAAAATTTGATTAAAAGGACTAAATCCACGTATTCTGAAAGATGAAAGACTAAATTGGTCCAAAATTTTAAAATGGACTAATTCCAAAATTCACTGAAAGTTAAAGGACCAAAAACATATTTAACCCTTAAAACAAGTACTGAATGATTAGGATAGAAGAAACATCACTTAAATAATTTAGAGTAAACAGAACTAATGAAAAATTATCAATTAATATCTTGTTTTTCTGCAACAGTTAACAAGTACAAAAGGAGTACGATCACGGTAATCAATCTTAAGATTCCTGATAAATTTAAATCCCAGCATAACTAGTCTTCCCCTACCCTCTTTTACATGAAAGTTCAACTGTCATGACATAGAACCAGAAATTGCTTAAATGACATGGAGTTCAATACAAGGCTGATAACCATAATTGACATCTAAATGTAACCCCAGTAATATTAATCCTTATAATAAACCAAAACAAAGGAGGAAGCTATCTACAATCACTTTTTAAGCTTGACCAAATAGGCTAAGCTTGAAAGGTATAAATGAATAGCGAATTATCATCATAAACTAAGTGTAACGTCAGCGAACAATTCTTTGGAACAATAGATATAAACATCTGCAGTGAGCTCGCATCAATAAGTCAAGCTGAGTCATTCTCCAAAGTCACTTTTTATGTACAATTTCCTTATCCACAGACTGCTGGTGATTTTTCTCTGGACATATTACGAAACATGTTCATACTTATTAGTAAAGAAAATTTAAATGAATGGAAAACTTCAGTAAAAATTAACAGAAAGATTGAAAAGAAAATTCACCGGGGCTTATAACTGTTATGCTTTTTGTGACAGATTTCATTGCAGACAAACAATCAGGGCCTGCAATATGAAAGCTTTTCAGTAAATTATGATCTATTTGACTTATAAAACTGATAGAGTTAGTCTTTTTACCTAGTATTTTTATGTCTTTCTCACACAGTACTTCAGCCACAGTTGAAAACTCAGGTGTAGCATGATTATCATTGCATTCATGAGATGACCTGTTAAACAACAGTACATCAGGCAGGAGAGTTGGGATTGATAACAAAATAGGACCTTAAGTAATAAATTAAAAACAATACCCTGAAGCATTATCCATTGAAGGACTTGGTGTTGGATGGCAAGAAAAATCTATGCCTTCACAAGAAAAATCTAGATCATTTAACATTTCTGTGAAGGAGAAGTCCATCCCTAAGGCATCAAAATTAGGAAAATCAATGTCAAATATGTCCAGTTCCTTTTCAGACTCGGATGTAGAAATCTCATTGGACAATGGATTGTACGAGCTCCCAGGCATATCAGCAGCATCAAAGTTCAACCTGCTTCTAACATGATCCCTCTTATTTATCTTCTCTGAATTTGTCTTGACAGGAGAAATACAACGACTCATTTCTATGTAAGCCATCTGTTTTGCAGGGCTGACCATAACTCTCTTTGTTGAAATCACAGTGCATCGACTGGGTGTAACCGCTACTGAAGAAATCTCAGCAGGAGATATTTGTGTATCACTGTGAGAAGATTTTGTTCTAGGAGGTGTCTTTGGAACTGGTGAATTACTTGGAACAGAAGATGTAGATTGGTTGAATAAACATTTAGCAACATTGGATCCCTGGGGTTGTGACTCCCTGGGTATGCAGTTCTCAGGTGAAGATTGAATGGCAGAAGGCTGAGCTACCATTGTATTGACAGCATTATCAGATTGTTGCAGAGCAGTTTGACCTGTGAATAGAGATAAATAGAAATGCATATGATTTCTTTAGATTAGCCAATAATTAACTCATGCTGAAGTTATGAGATAACCATACCTTGGACAACAATTTTCCTATTGGATGATCTACCACGAGGTTTTTTAGCAGTCAATGGATCATCCACAGCTTTGGTATCCTTTCTCTTTCTGTCAGATACAGTCAGTGTTTGTGTTGAGATGTTTCCACTCCGAGCATTAGAATTGCTAGATTGAGGCAGTGGCAACGTGTTCGATTTGCTTTGGACAGAAGTGTGGATTCCTAATACAAAAGAAGTGGGCAAGGTCAATAAGTCACTAACATAGCCTAAAAGGGCCTTTGTGGTTGAACTAGTGGAAAATGAGACAGTAGAAAATGGAGAACAATGCTTAACCATGCAAAGGTAAATTAACTTTCGTTCCAAAGTAATTCAAGGAAAAACACAACATCAATGAGACATGAATTAAACTACATAAATAATTAACACCACCTTCAACCTAAAACTATAAGATACATTTGTGAGTCTTCTTTATATGTTGTTCAATTTTTTTCATTTCTATTAAATGTAAAATTTCGACTCACACTTGTATTTGTAACACCAACCACGTCTCATTGAACAAGTACTCCTTCAAATTACAACTTGGTGCTTAAACATGTGATTATAATTGCAATTAGTTGCCTTTATATACTAATACTTAAAACATGATTTGAGTATTGATTAATCAATCAAGGAGTTCCTGCATAAGAGAACTTATATATTTCTCCAAGAAGAAAAATCATCAAACAGCGTGCTCATATATTAAGAAAAACATCTAAGGCAGGGGCAGAGGTTTTACCTGGTTGAGATTTGAGAGTATATGTGGGTTGAGTAATAGCTGCAACTGTAGATTTTGCAGCAGGCGCTGCAGCAGAGAGGTTTCCACTAGCATTGTAAGCAGTCATTACATTCTGCATGCCTTGCAACAACATCTGAACCCGTTTCTTCTCTTGCTCTACAACAACCCGCTCCTGATCCAACATCACTTTCTGCTCCTTCAGGCAGATATACTCATCCAGCATCTCCCCCAAAGTCAGCAAAGACTTCGGTGCCTAAAAACCCCAAATTTTCGTCAACACCTTAAATACCCACTTGAACAAATACATAACTAACCGGATAAATATTAAAAATTTAAAAATCAATTTAAAAAAAAAATTACGCCCCAGATGCCCAAATCTTCATAAGAACGGAGAAAAACAAAACGGTTGGGAAAAATATAAAGCGAGAATCCAAAAAATAAAAAACCCTAGTTTAAGAATAAAAACGAAGTTCCAGATGGTCAAATCAGCATAAAATCGAGTAAAAACAAAAGGGGGGAAGAAGATGCAAAAACATGCATTAGAGCAAAATAGGGTGCAGGGATACCTCGTGAATGGGTGAATTGGCGATGAGAGAAGAAGCTTCGGTTCTGAAGGAAGAGCGAGTAGAAGAGAAATTGTTGTCGCAGAGGTATCTGTCAACGATGAAAGCAATCTGATTAGGCGTGACCTTTCCCTTCCCAAACACCTCCGGCTTTCTGACTTTGGATTGCTTCCCCGCCATCTGTTGCTACTCTCGGATCAGATCAGATGAAAGAGGGAGAGAGTGTGATGAAAGAGGGGGAGAGAGTGGTGAATTGGTTGTGTTAAAAAGGGTGCAACAAAGAACGCGGGAGAATTTTTGAACTAGGGCATGAAACTTGCAGTTTTGGCGGTAATAAGCAAAACGTTCCCCCACACTCAAAATCTTGGATTCGGTGAGGTTAAGGAACCAGGAATATTTATTAGGGAGCAAAATTTGGTCGAGGTAACTCAATTTCATGATTCATTTTTATTATATTAATAATATTAAAATAATATTAAAATTTAGTTTTGTGAAAAATAAATATTATATTTTATAATACTAAATCATAGTCATTGACTCCTTTCTTCTTACTAGGTCATTAAGTTTAAGTTTAAAGTTTGTGATGAAATTTCTCAAATTTTTGGTGAGAATAAGTTGAGATAGAATATTTTATAAAAACTAAGATAGAATGAAATCTTTGAGTTCTTCATTTTGAACGTTGAAGAAAGAAATCTTTGAATAGTCAAACTATATATTATAAGAAATACTTTATTATGGACAAAATTAATTTATCTACCAATTTAATTTTTAATATTATAAATTCTTTATTTAAATTGATAAATCAGGTATAAATAAATAAAAACAATTAAAAAAAAATGTTGACTAACGTATGCTCATAGGCGTTTATATTTACACTAGTATTTATAATGAGAAAAAGAAATAAAATAATTCTATAATCAATATCTTAACATAACTAAGCAATTTATAAAATCGTTTCAAATTTAAAATAAAAGGCGTGCTCTTTTATGGATAAAACTATATTTAAGTATAAATGCTAAAACAAAAATGAAAAGAGTGCCAAATATGTGTATGATATATATAAGGGTATAAATGTGTCTTTTGAAGTACCTGAAAATATGATTACCCGGTAAAATATTTTTGTAAACTCTAATAAATGTTTGAAATTCTTGATATTTTTTCAAGTTCTACTTATTAACAAATTTAATTTAAAATTAAAAATAAAGAATAGCAATTAGTATAATTAAAATAATTAAGAATATTTTAAATTAAAATAATTATATTTTTAAATACATGATTAAATTAAATAATATATTTATTAATTAATATAAACAAGATAACTATATACAATACTTTATTTTTATTCAATAATTGTATTTTTTATTTTAGTTATAATTATAGAAACATGGAGTTCATCTTATATAATAGAAATATCTAATTTATATATGTATTATTAGAAATATTGTTATTTATTTTTTTAATAATATCTTTATTATTAGAGGTTATAATATGTTTTCTATTTATTGTATTGATTTGTTTTTTAATATAAAAGAAGTATGTGTTATCTCACAAACACATGATTTCATCTCATTTTTATCTTTTCACTGGAATTTAATATGGTAATTTAGAGCTTTTCCAAAATTGTGTTGAGCCAATAGATTCACGGTTTTAAAGGATTTTTGCTTTTCTTTTTCCTCTGATCTTTTTAGGAATAAAAAAAAAAAGTCTTTCAAACACAACCTTATCTGCAAGTATGTGAACACGAGAGTTAACTTATATCTAATTTTTAACCCAAACACCCACCGCTGTAATTAGCAGAAACAATATCGGTTTAGTACTTGCATTAATCATTTCAACAATGTTGAAAATTAAAATATATTATATTTAAATTGTTTGAAATTAAATTTTTTTTATTTTTTAAATAATTTATTTCGATAAAAAATTAAAATATCTTGCATTTTAATTTTATGTTTGGATAAAACAATTGAATTTATTGTAAGATAAAATTTTATTTTAACAGTATTGTTATGAATTAAAATTAATGGTAATCTATTGATTTGATACAATTACTCATGATTAATATTATTGATAATCATGATTCATTACTCATTACTAAAATATATTATATTTAAATTGTTTGTAATTATTTTTTTTAAAATAATTTATTTGGATCAAAAAATTAAAATATCTTGCATTTTAATTTTATATTTGGATAAAATAATTGAATTTATTGTAAGATAAAATTTTATTTTTAACAGTATTGTTATGAATTAAAATTAATGGTCATATATTGATTTGATACAATTACTCATGATTAATATGATTGATACTCATATGATTCATTACTCATTACTCTTTATATTCATTATTTGATTTGTATCCTTCATGGGTTACTATGTTGTATGTATAAATAAGACTCTTCCTATCAATAATAAGACATACAAAAATTACTCTCTATTCTCTCATTCTCTATTTTTCCTTCTAATGTATATTCTTCCGTCTTCTCTCTATTATGCTTTATTTTATAACATGTTATCAGCATGATGCTCCAATCACTAATAGAAGCTTTTCTTCTCTAATGACAGTAACGATAGTGTTATGCGTCTCTCAATCCCGACTCTTTCTAATCCTTTTTCAAATTTATAATTTTACATTATATTCTTCCTCTAGTGATAAGAATTGTTTAACTTTATCAATTTTCATCTATGTCTTATTATTTTTATTTTTATTATGATAGTGATTATTATTATTATTTTGATGATTATTATTATTATTATTTTATGTGTTAGTTCTAAACACGCGAAACGTTGCAAAATTTGGATTTGTGACCTTCGATATTACAAGGAAGAATTTCTTATATTGGATTTTAAATGTTGAAATACATTTAGATGCAATGGATATTGGGATACCATTAAATAAATAAATAAAATATCTAAGCAACTAATTTACTCATGCGACAAAAATATTGTGAAAAGAGATTTTCCAAATATTATGAATTTATTTCATGCCTATGTATAGCTGGCTGGACAAAGCAATAAAGCTTTTGATGAAAAATCATGAGATCCGCCTAATATGCTTCATCCCTAGAAGTGAATGTAGCAATAAATATGTATAGTTGAACAAAACAATGAGCTTTTGATAGAAAATCATGAAACTTGTCCAAATTGGTTCTACTCCATTCCAGAAGTGAATGCAACAACATTTGATTTACATTTTCATGATCGTGATTGTGATATTGATTATGGACATGGTTATAAAGAAAACTTCAAAGGCATATTTTATCACCAAAAGTGGCACAACAATTAAATGTAATAAAAAAACACAAATTTTGTTACATTAATAAAAGTTTTAATTTTTCTCCGGGTGCTTACAGGGAGTGAATTAAATGAATGAGAGAGAAAAGCTCAAAGAAATAGGGAGAAACTTGAGCATTGAGAGAATCTCGCAAGTGCTAAGAGCGTGAGAACAAAGAGTGTTAGCAATAACGATGCTTGTAGATACTGAGAGAGAAGGGGCGAGAGACTAAGAGAGCGAGGGAAAAGGGACCATGTGAGAGTGCGAACGAGTGAGAAAGATTAGTTTATCCATGGCTATTTACTCTTTACCAATTTGAAAATATTTCTAAGTTTAACACTAGTCTTATAGTAAATATGATATATTATATCTTTTATCTATTATCAATCTATCAATCTATATATAAGAAAAATTACCATTACATAAATTACTATCCTAACATTGCATATTATTTTAACATTTCTAAACGTTATGTTGGGTAATCTATATTTAGTCAGGGCGACGAGCTAAATGAGTTTGATTAATATGGGCTCACCACAAAAGTGTTTATGTATTTTTGTATATGTGTTTCCATGTGTCAATGTGTTTGTATTAGTGTTTTCTTATTATCCTTGTATCTGCATGTTTGTGCGTCCACTTGTTTGTTTATCTATGTGTTCGGGTGTCCATGTGTTCATATGTTCGTGTGTCCTGGTGAATGTGAGTTTGTGCACTGATTTGACTTTGGCATGATTATGGGTTTGAACCTTAGTGAATCCAAACTAAACTTTCTTTTTGCCAAAATTTTCGTTGGCATGAAGGTGAAATGGCAGAGAAACCCTAACCACCTTAGATAGGCAGAAAGGAGGGCTGCAAAACCACTAAATTATGGTCATTAAATGGCCATTAAGCACCTTTTTAATTAATTTTCGTTGTAGGAGTAAATGGGGTAATTATTGGGTGGTGTGGTGAGAGAGCAGGGAATTAGAGGAGGGAATAACACTGCATTGTTGTGAGGTTACTAGGTTACAAATTTTTAGAGCACTAGAACTGAATTGCAGAGAGATTGAGAGCTATTGATTGGAGAGTCAAAGGGAGGCCATTGGAGATCAACAAGGAACTCTAGCAATTGCAATTTGAAGCAAGGGAATTTAGGTTATGGGAGATTTTATTCGATAGTTTTATGTTTAAGGATTAATTGCATGAAATGTATCTTAAAATGAATGCATGTGTTATGTCTTTTCTGCGATTTTCTTGTTTCTGGAAAATTTCCAGAAACCGCCTGGCAGGCTAGTCATAGCCGCCAAGCAACTCATATTGATCTTGGTGTTTCCTCGATTCGTACGAGGAATTGCCTGGCAGTGAGTTATGTGCTGCCAGGTGACACAAGGCCATAACCCAGTTTTTGGATTTTTCTTGATGAAGTGCCTGTCGGTGATGAACACCAGCCATCACCGACAGTCGGCTCAAACTTATTCACTCGAATTTGACGTTTTGCGTGTTCTGGAATGATGCTGATTAGAGGGAAAGGAAGTCCTAATCATTTGTGGATGATTAGGCTTCATCCATCATTGAATTCCATGTGATTGGAGGTTAATTGGGATGAAAATTGTATGAGCATGAAGTTAGGGTTGATGATTTGGGGTTCTAAAAAATTACACCAAGTTGAGTGGTAAATGTTATAAAAATTTCATGTATTAGGAAATTTAGGAATAAATCATGAACCTGAACATGTGAGTGAAGCTTATTGGATTGTGAATTGATGAAAATAAGAACAGTTGGAGTTGAATAGGGTTCACAGGTTCAGGGAGAAGTGTTGGGTTTCTGGAATAGTAGGAACCGCCTGGCGGCACCTAATTTGTCGCCAGGCACCATGTTAGAGTTATGGGTTTTGTGAGTTTTGGTGCATGGTGGTGGTTAGGGGAAACTAATTTGGGTCTTGTGTAGTAAAATTTTGGAGCTGGGGAATTTTATAGGGATTTGCCTAACCTGGAAACTTGTGGTAAATGTTACTAAGGTTAATGTTGATGTATTGGAATTGACATGATTTAAAATAATGGAGAATTGTATCTATGGAAGATTAGTTAGATGATGCAGAGAAAGTACTACAATGGATTGGTGAGATGATAATTAAGAGTTCATGAATATATATATATATATATATATATATATATATATATATATATATATACACACATATAAGAGCATAGATGAATAAACGTGGGATCGTTAAGCTATAGATTAGGATAATGTATTGAGATAAATGAGACTATTTAATGAATGGTATGGTACCAGTAGTGTCCCTAATTGATTGTGATGAGGTGTTCAAATCAGTGGTATAAGGCATAGCATTAACTTAATGTTAATGGTGGTTAATTGGCCTAATAATAATATGATTTTAAGTGAGAACTCTTTATGTAGTAATCATGATGGATATAGGCTGTTGTGGGCACTGTTATGGAGCTATGATATGACAATTGGTTTTGGTTGAGTGACTAAATGAGTAAGGATGTGAACAAATGGTGTCTGAATCCAAACCAACACCATTACTGCGCAAGTACTGGTGTGGCGATGTTCCAGTGGGTAATAGGGAAGGGTGGCGCCTGGCGGTGAAGGCAATCCCACTAGGCGATACTGTGAGGCAAATGGGATTTGCTTATTTTGATGGTAAGTGATCTACAAGGCTTTGGTGATACTTTAAAGGTCGGTTTGTAGGTGTTCCTTGAGTTGTAACGTATCCCTTGAGTTGTGGCTCGGGATCAGGGTTAAGCACGTGACATTCCTTGAGTTGTGGCTCATAATGACATCTCTTGAGTTGTGGCTCGGAATGGCATATCTTGAGTTGTGACTCGAGATGGTGGATGAACATGAGGAACTCTTGATTTGTGGCTTAGGTTGGCGAGTGTTGCCGGTGTGAGTGTGCACGTTGTGACGTGTACGGATGGGTCCAGTTAGATTGTCCTCCTTAGTATTAAGCTGACGAGTTTGGTAGTCTTGGAACATTACGAATATTATTCTTATTGGGAACTCCACCTGGTGTTAGGGTGTGTGATCCGTAACAAGGTTTCCCACACGTGCTCTATCAGTTGTGACTGATAGGTGTGGCAACAAGACATCTTGAAGTACTCATCAGGAGACGTAGAACACGATTGACATGGTGGTGGCCATGTGTGTGAAATCAAAGGATATGAGTTCCTTTGGTGTGATTAAAATTATATATTTTATATGTATATGTTTTATTCTGTTAGCTCACCTTATCTGCTTGTGTTTGACGATGATCGTATACGCAGTACACGGGAACATATGATGTTACAGGTGGATCGGGTGAGGCATAGTGCCAGAGCGGGGCTAGATTGGGAGAGAGTTTTATCAGAGTCTTTGATGTTTTATGATTTTGAAATAAATTTCTAAACACTTGTGTGATGTTTCTATATTATTTCGAGTTTATAATTTATGGATTTTGGATTGTTTACTTATGTATTAAATGTTTTAAATTTTCCCGTGATTTTTGGGAAATGACACTATAATAAATGAGGCATTATTGTTTATGATTTTATTTTATTATTAAAAAAATCTGTAATATCCGGTCGGATGTTACATTGTGTGTCCACATGTTTGTGTGTTGTGCGTCCGTGTGTTTGCGTGTTTGAGTGTCTATGGTGTCCACGTGTACATGTGTCTGTCAACTCTTATATCTATGTTTTATGTCTCAGCACGTCTGTGTGTCAGTTTGTTTGTGTGTTCACGTGCCTGTCTTTTATGCGCCTTATGTTTGTGTGTTCTTGTGTCCAATTTTTCGTGTGCATGTGTGCCTGTATGTTTGTGTGTACTATGTATGCATTTTTATGTGTCTGTGTGTTCGTATGTCCTCGTGTTCGCGTGCTCTTATGTTTGTGTGTTAGTGTGTTGGTGTGATAATATGCTTGTGTTATTCATGTGTTTTTTCTATCATGTGTTTGTGTGTCCATATGCACTCATGTTTGTGTGTTTGAGTTTCCGTGTGTACATGTTTGCATGTCCATGTGTCTGTTCATCCAGCTCTCTATGTGTTCACATTTTTGTGTGTTTGTCTATTTGCATGTCATCAAAAGTGTGTTGTGATTCTCTCTTCAATCTCATAATGCAATCACATTCGACATTATTTGTGAAATTTCTCAATTCTCATTATAGACAACCCTAATTCTAGCCACTTCATCTAAAATGTAAATAACACATCTTGTAATAAATTTTCCACGAATTCTAAGAGTGAACATGACATAAAACGAGATGGTGACATGGCACTCTGTTTACCACATAAAATAAAAACATTAATGTCATTGGTCATGGTGGACTAAATCCATGAGTTTCAAAAGGAAAGGGACCTAGCTAGATCAAAATTTGAAAGAAAGACTAAAACCAAAATTGCTTAATAGTTTAGGAACTAAAAAATATAGTTAACCGTAGATAATTTTGGCAACTTAAACTTGTATAATTATTGTCTATATGATAACCTACAAATAATGTATTAAATATACGAGCAAGACTCGAATGCAAAATCTATAAGTATGCATGGAGACTTGTTTAGAAGGACATAGAGCAGTGAATGTTATTCTTTTACATACAAATTGTATGTATATACATATTTGTAAAATTTTAATTTTAATTTCTTCTTAGCACATATATACCTAAGGATGTAAAAAAATTCGTATTTGCGGGTATCCGAGAATAAAATCTGCAATGAGTAAGAATTGAATATTATAAATGCATACCCGTTGATATTCGTACTCGTGAAACTCTAATTTACAAAAATATCCTAATTTATAAAAAAAAGTACAATTAAGAAAACACAAATAGCAAAATCCTAACACATGTCATCTTCTTAATTAGTAAATATTCAGAGTTAAATGAACACACACAAATCCTTTGGAAAACGATACTCAAACATATTTCAAATTACTATTTAAATGATTTGGTGCACATGTCAAAGAGTTAACAATAAACAACTTGACAAGAAGATAAAAGGACCTATGACTATGAAAGGAAAAACGAGAAGAGAGTGAATGAATATATAACCTTAATTGGGATCAAGTCAAGTTCAATGATAGAAGAAATTCCAATAATGCCAAAACATGCATTGGTTCATGTAGGAATAATGACACACAATCCCCTTACAATTGACAGAAAAAGTCATCACCGTAATGAACTTCTAACAAACCTAATGTAGTTCATCTCAAAAAAATCATAATCCACACAAAACAAGAATCTCAATTAGGATTCAGAGTTATCAGTAGTTTATTCTTTCTTCCTAAGGAAGGTGGAAGAAAGAAACACATACTTAGAATTCAACCCTTTCTGGCGAATTTGGAGACTCCAAGAGGAATAAACTTCACATTAAATAAACTTCACAAATAGTAAGATCAAAATACTCACTAATAGAATTTTTCATATTTCATGGATTTTTTCTTACAAATTATTTGCAAGAATTTTTTTTTTGTTATTTTTCCAAAGAATTTTAATTGGCATGTAATTTCTATGTGGATAATTATCTTTTACAAAATTATAAAATTCGCAAATATTTTCTATAATTTTTTTGTAAAAAATGTTTTTTGCAAAATATTTTTCAAAAAAATTGGTATCAAATTCTTGCAAATCATTATTTATAACAAAATTTACAAGTATTTCTTAAAAAAAAATTATAAAATTTAATTAGTAAGGAATATGTATTTTTTTTAGCAGTGATTAAGTTTTAAACTAGAGTTCAAAATATTTATTTTAAAATATTAACATTTCAAGGGTTTGTTGGTGAATTAATTATAATAAAATTAAAGTTTAAAATATTTGTCTGAAAAGATATTAAAATTTAAGTAACAATTGAAATGAAACTAAAGTTTAGACTTTATTGAAAAAATAAATAATATTTTCTTTATTTAACGGTAAAGTAAAGAAAAGCAACTTTACGAAACTTCATGGAAAGTGAGTCTACTACGGACCGCATACAGTAAGTCTTTTGGGGGTAAAAACAGCAAAGTGAAGTGATTGAGCTAAATTCTGGTAGATAAAAATGTAATATTAAAAATTAGAATAAGGAAATACTTTAGTTGCGATTTCATATCAATTTTGTGATATCGAATCTCAAATCTTAAACTATCGACTTGTAATATCGAATTCAAATTCTTAAACTTATGATTGGATAAAAAATTTCATAATTTATAAGATATTTAAATATATTAAATTTAAATTTATCTTATTTTAAATTATTTTATATTTTAAAATATTTCATTTTCATAAATTAATTTAATTTTATCAAATTTTAATTTTTCAATTTAAATAAAATATTTTTACTTTTATTAAATGTTAATAATTATTTAAATATGAACAAATATATTAATAATTTTGTAGTTAATCTTTATTAATATTATTTTTCAGTTAAAATTTGTCAAGATTTTTTCAATTGATATTTGAAAAAAAGAAACTTCATTAACATCACCACAATTTTTTAGATTAAATTGAGAACAATTAAAGTTATTTTTACGAAATTGATGACGAGATATTTTTGCTAACTTTTTAATGTCAGCCAAAAATTCTCCGAATGAATATTAATAAAAAAAGGTCCTAATAAGTAATATTCATCGATAGACTAATATTTGTGTTGTTAATGATGAAAAAAATAATCATTGTAAATATAAACAATATATATATATATATATATATA
>Ga0214542_1007778_pt1 | contig 18340 bp, 12 predicted proteins | sample CNSS1metaG_FD_160096 | JGI IMG/M metagenome (GOLD analysis project Ga0214542, IMG submission 160096) | Root nodule microbial communities from cowpea collected in UCLA plant growth center, Los Angeles, California, USA - CNSS1 | ecosystem: Host-associated > Plants > Roots > Nodule | place: USA...
CTTTAACACCGTTAACTCTATACTAACGGAATGGACCTAATTGTTACACATTTTCAAAAATATGGACCTAATTGAGACTAAAAAAAATCTTAGGACCTATTTGAGATTTTTCAACAAAAACATGGACGAAGGGAGTATTTTAACCCTTTATTTAATATCTTTATATGAGAAGAAGAATTATTGTACGATTTCATGACACTGAAATATAGAAAACCTAAATATAAAAGTGACTCTACATCACGTCATCATGACACTTGCCCGGTCTTTAGGATGGAAAAAGATGCAATTTCCTTGATCCACGTTTGTTTTAATTTAATTTATTTATTAAAAATCCAATTTATTTTATTAGATTTGAATTTCAATTTTACACTTTATATATATTTTATGATTGAATATTTATTATCTAAATTTATATATTCAAATATAGATAATCCAAAAAATCAAATACAAATTTCCAATTTAATTTTTGGTTAGGTTGGACTAAAAATTGAGATGAACTAGACCAAATTTGACCGTATTCGATTGAATTCAGTGAAGTCGGATTCGGTCGAAATTTGACCCAGCCAACCTTAGACCAAATTTGAAAGTATTCGACTAAGTTGACCCCAATCCACATTTTACTTCATTGGGTTGAGTAGGCCCCGAACAAAATTTGATTGTATGCGGCCGAGTCATTTGTGACCAAAATTTGGTCATATTCAGTCTAGTTGGTTTTGGTCAAAATTCGGTCGAGTCAACCCCAGATGAAATTTGGCTAATTCAGCCATAACCCAAATTTGGGCATATTCAGACAAGTTTATCGTGATCAAAATTTGGCAGCATTCAGCCGAGTCAATTCTGACTAAAATTCGACCGAGTCAGTTATGGCCCAAATTTTGGTTGTATTCGGTCATGTCGTTCCTGACCAAATTTTGTACATACTTGATCAATGGATCCCGAACGAAATTCGTTCGAATTTGGCCAAACCGACTTTAACTAAAATTTAGTAGAATTTGACCAAGTAAGCCTCAACCATAATTCAGCTGGTCCCGACCAAAATTCAGCTGGTCCCGACCAAAATTCAGTCCAATCCATTCCATGCTGAAATTTAATCGAGTTGGTCCCGAAAAAAAACATTTCAAATTCAATGGTGTCATTTTTTAGGAAACAAGTTTTAGAAAATTCATTTTAAATATCTTTTATAAAAAATGGATTATGAATTTTGAACTTGATCCAAATATTTGGATATAGATTTTAAGAAAATTTCAAACCAGTTATGTTGAGAAAAATAATTTGGATAAAAATTTTGATCAGATTATTTTGATCTAAAATGAATATGGATTGGGTCATTAAAAATCTAATCTAGTAGATTTGTGAAAAAAAAAGGAAAAAAAAAGAAGAATAAGATTGTTGGATGAAAAAAAATAATTGAAAAGTGAAAGGAAAATGATACTAGATTTAATTTATATGATAAAAAAATTTAATATATATTTTAAAAAATATAAATTAGTTTTTAAAAATATTTAATTTTAATTAATTAATCATTTTAATATAATACATATATCAATAAAATATCATATTTATTTATTTTTATTCTTTTAATTATTCATTTTATTATAAACACATGATAAGATTAGTTGATTAAATATAATAAAAAATTAATCATATTTGGTTTTACTACAATTTTTCCGCTCTTCTTTTTATGAGATGAAAAAGTTCTAAAAAGTTATATCGATTTCTTTTTTCTTTTATCTCTTTTTTTCATTATTTCCTTACAAATCCCTATATTTTCATAGTAGGAAGTAAACAGGACCTTAAATTATGATATTCACAAGTAATGTATATGCAATGTATGAAAGAAACCAACATCAAGCTTAGATGAATTAAGAGGTATAACTACAGAATTTAGCACAAGTTTTAAAATAACTCCGGAACTAGAAAAAAGAAAACATAATTATTTCACACACAACTCATTATTTAAATAGTGTTATTAAACAATGAAAATATATAAAAAAAATACAAGAAGATAAATAAAATATACATGTAAATCGACCGTTGATATGATTTAAAGAATAACTTGACACTTTATCCTTTATGAACGCGAATAAAAAACTCAAAACAAAAATGATAAAATATTATTAAACACCATATGAAAATATTGAGCTATAAAAAATTTATTTAAAACATAAAGTTTTTATTATTTATTTGTTTGAAATAAACGAATAGAAGTCTGCAACATAAGACACGCGAGTCTATTTAGTACTTCCATCCACCAACTACTCAGAGACATGTTAGGTGGACACGTCCACATCACATTTCCACTATTTTATTTTATTTTTCATAACAATAAATTTTTTTCAACACAACTTTTTTAAACAATAATTTAAACAACATTTGTATTTACAGGATGTGTTCTAATAATAATTTCCTTAAAAACGTTTTTAAACTTAAGCCAGATAACATTTTGCTTAAAAAAGCTTTCATAACAAGCAACACCATTTATTCAAACGAGAATTTTGCTGCCATTATTATTTTATTTGACAACTAACATAATGTATTTTCATTAATTTCAAACTCTAAACTGTATTTACAATTTTTCTTATAAATAAGTATAAAAAATTAGTTACTATAATTGTATCAATTATATTTTTTTAATCCAATACTTAAAAGTTGTCACTCTTTGTCTGTATATACTGTTTTAATGTTCTTATTTTTATTTACGGATACTATTATAATTTAAATATATTATTAAAAACTAAAATAGATTATCATGTTAAACTTTATTACTAAATAAATAATTAAACCAAAGAAAGAAAGCGATATGTATTTTGTCATATGTGACTCTGAAAAAGACACATGTGTGTATACTACTGCACCAAACCTACCACGAATCCACCTACCCGTCCACCGTTACCGAAAAAGTAAAAATAAACAACTCTGAATTTTCTTTTAATATGTTTGAACTTTTTTTATTAGATATATATGTTTAAGTTGTCGTTGAAAATAAAGAAAATCCATATAAATTCAATTTATCATTAAATAAGTAACGGTCAAATAAATTACCAGAGAATAGTGAAGGAGTTTTCTGACTCATTCAACCAAAATACACATAATTTACTAAGCTTGTAATAATGAATAAATTATATATACTAAGATTACGATTATTTATCCATCCATATTATATATGCATGTTAACTATATAATAATTATTATCTTTAAATTCGTATTATGTCTGACTTATGTGTAGTTGATGTTTAAATCTTGAATTTCACTAATCTAAGAGCGAGAAAAATGTTCTTTAAACAATAAAATAAATCTATAATCATTGATTAAAAAATATGATAAACTTATTAATTTAAAGAGAATGTGAGGGAATTATGCAGAAAGAAAAAGAATGTGAAATAAACCATTTCAGTCCACAACCATCCACTTTCCCACTCTGACTCAAGTCACTCCATTTTATTATAATTACAAATTATTCATATATTAATATTAATTCATATATTAATTAATATTAATAATATTACATTCAACCTCCATTCCAATTAGACTCTATTTTCCATTCTCTCTCTCTGTATACCTTCTTCTTCTTCCCCTTCACTTCCTCTGGATTCTGGTTCTGTCGTTTCCGTTATTTTGCATCGTAATCGAGGGAAAACTGCGTCGTTTAAACAATGAGCGTGAAAGCTGGCCATGGGTTACAACTTTCAGCGGTGGTTCAGCATGAAAAGATTGGGAGAAGACCCGGAGCTGGTCGTTTGGGTATGTCTCGAGAACCGCAGAGGATTCGGGTTTTTGTTTCCACCAGGTTGTCTTCAACCATGATGCGCCGCAGAACAACCGCTCTGGAGGTTTCTTCTTCTTACGACAACGTTTCAGGTTGCCTATTAAACTGATAACCTGTTCACGATTTTTCCTTTTTAATTCTATTGGATTGCGCTATTGCTGCATTCCACTCGCTTTTGTTCTTGAATCGAAGGGTCGTTATTTTTTTCTCTCTCTCTCAAAAAATTGCTGAAAGAAATGTCGAAAAGAAGGATTAGTAATTGCGTCAAGAAGGTACAACGAAGTAATGAACCGTACTTGTAAATTGTCAATGGATTGGAAACAACGATCTGTCCTTGTGCGGAATATTGTGAATCTGCCTCCGGAGTACATTCCCATTAGTTTTTGAGTGTAATTTGATTTTGAGGGGGTTGGTGAGAGAGATATCGTGGTAAATAATTTATGTCAAATTTTGGTCTTTCACCTTGCTGAATATTGCGTGGTGTGATCCATGTTATTTGCCTTCACCAGGTGGGATATGCTTTTTTTGTTGTTGTTATTGGTAGAGAAAAGAGCTGACAATACCAACTTATTAGAATAATTTTAGAGACAATTTTAAAATAACTACTGTAAAAATGATGTTTAATTTTATGTCAATCTATGATTATGCAATAGCGTAAACAACTTTTAGATTGAAAGTACGTTCTGATTAAATTTTAGATGTTCTGTCCGGTCCATTCTTTATTTTATTCCAATTATGTACATAAACAGAGATTTTCCTAAGGTTTTGATTTTGTCTTACCAGCAATATATATGTTGAAAAAAGTTATGTGATTATGAAAAATAATACTAGCATTCCCAGGTCCAGTTTTGAGCTAGCTTTTATTGTCTGCTGATTAATTTACATTTCCGTTTCTATTGTTTGGTTGATAAAAGTATCAAATCACATCTTCTTAGATGCAGAGGCTGTTTGGATACACAAAGCTAGAAGGGCTTTTGAGAGTTTCTCTACTGGAAATAACTCAATATTTCCAATGGAGAATATCTTAAAAGCACTTCTAATTTGTATCCAGATAGACAGGTAGTATATAATATACCTACATTGAATCCTGTTTGTTTCTGAAAAAAACAAGTGCTATCTGTTCTGATTATTTACATCTTATGTTATGTTGTTCTCTTAGCTTCAATATTGGAATCTGGACACGTTCGTTCTCCTCTTGACGAAGAGCTGATTCTAAAGGTAAAAGCATAATGCATTGACGCTGTTTGTCATTTTTAATTCGTTGAGAAAATTCAGTCTGGTTAATAGCTAGGAAAAACATCATAAATTAGTATTAGGTGATTTTGTTGCATCTTTGAGTATCTATTTGCTGTTATATGACTCGAATCAATAAAATTGCAGAATAGATCGCAAGAGATCCAACCATATTTAAATGGACGCTGTATATATCTTGTTGGTCAGTTTCTTGCATCACTTCTTGTGCTTTACATGGTGTGTTTATTTTGTCATTAAACTTGCTTTGAATTTGACAAGCAGGAATGATGGGCTCTGGGAAAACAACTGTGGGGAAGATAATGTCGCAAGTACTTGGTTATTCATTTTGTGACAGGTTAGTGTGTTAATTCCTCATCTTTTTTTTCCGTGGAGAGAAAATGTATTTAATAACAAGTAAATCATGTGTAATTGAATACCAATGGGCTAATAGAGTACAGGAAGAATGATCTTTTGTATGTATAGCAGCTCTGTTATTTTTATTTGTGCAATTATTTCATTATATTTCAGTATACGAGCTTCAATATTCAATTAATATCTGAGGGAACTTAGGACATGTAAAAGATGTATATACGTTTGATTGAATTCAATAGATGAAAACAGGGTGGGTCATGGTTAAGCTGGGGAGTATGGTTTACGCTGGTGTACAATGTTTCTGTTCAGATCTTTATACTGCAATGTACATGTTCTTTCACAATACAATTACTCTGTTTCATGACCACATTAGAGGTCTTGCCAAATATTTTCTCTATTTCTTGCGCTTATGGGTTTGTAATTTGTAGTGATACACTGGTGGAGGAGGAGGTTGGAGGAAACTCTGTAGCTGATATTTTCAAGCACCATGGTGAGCCTTTCTTTCGTAATAAGGAGGTCAGTTTGAAAACACCACTTTTCACTTGTCATTCTTCAGTGTCCAGACTTCAGAGTTTGTTAGTTGTTTTAACTTTTAGATTTTCCTATTTCTTTAATCTCATCGAGCATCTTCATGGTCTCCTATCTTCATATTATAAGCTTGCAGTGGTGTTGAACTGTTATAATTGGATAATAAAAAATAGGCTTACATATGTTTTTAGTCCTTGAACAACAAAAATATGGCTTTTCATTTTGTCCCCTATTCTTTTTCTTTGTTAATTCTTACATTTAGCAATGTGTTTCTAGTCCTTCATTTGAGACTAAAAGCACTTAATTTTGATCCAATAGATGTCAGATCTTGTGGAAGGGGTTAGTCATCCGCAAAGCAGAGAATCACAGTTCAAGACCCTACTAAAAGAAGGGGCCCACATTTAGTATATGACCATATCTTGAAACAAATCCTAGTTGGACAGGGATTCTCATGATGGCCTTTATATTCAAGTAATTATTATCAACGTCTTCGATGGTGAGATAGCTCACTTATTGTTGCATGCCACTTCTGTGGGCCACTAGTGGAGCCATACCCCGTTGTACTTTAACCTGTCCCGGAACAATTATGCTGCCTTATTCCGAAAATATGAAAGTGTTCTGATTTTGTATAGCTTTCTCCCCTCCTTCCAGTAGCTTTCTTCTCTATTTTCCACCTTTTTCCCATTTGCCTTTTCTATCCTGTTAAGCTATTCTGGCAACATTGTCCAGTGATATGTAACAGCTGGTCTCAGCCTCCAGTTGAGTCAATTTTCGTCTGAGTAAATCTCCATCTGTGATTTGGGGTTTGGTCATGTGTTTGGTTTATTTCATCTTACACAGTTGATTATATATGTTTTTAGTTCACGATGAACTTGGATACGTTCCAAGGGCTTGCTGTGTTGTCTTTCCAGCAATTCTCACTTTTCTCCATCTCCTGCAGCCCCATGTTGCCATTTCAACTATGCTTAGTGGAATATTTTTCTTTCACTTAAGGAAAAAAAAATTGTAACAAGCTTAAAGCTTAGAAAGCATTAGCACGAGTCAGAGTTTGAATTATGTGTTGCTCACGTAATCCATGTTAAAATGTATTTAGTATTAGTAGACATTAACGTTAGGAAATTGCACTCGCTTACTCTTGCAGGTGTTTGGTATATATGAGAATAGTTTCTAGTTTTACGGGAATCAGGAGTTGGGTTGGAAATGCTTGTTTCATATTTTTGGTTTGTTTTAAAAAGTAGCATTTTCAAGAAACTGTGTTTTCTGGGAATGATTTTTGGCCAAGTCCCCCACTAAGTCGTTTCCATGGGAGGTAGGTGGGATAACTTTCCTGAGCTAAAAACTGTTTTACTATGGTAAAAATTCCTTGTTGTTCGTATTAATCATTTAATGTGATATATAATTAAGGTTTCTGGTAAAAATATCATATTACTCTTTAATTCCGAAAAAAACTGCATAAATATTTCGAAGAATATTTGTGACACAGTAAATATATTTTAGTTATTCTTAGGAGTCATGATTCTTAGAAATCACGATTCTCAGTATGATAAAGCTTCTGTTGTACGTACCACAGAGTGTCCATAGATGAATGTTTTGACTTTTGCATAATTGAAGTACTAAACAAGAAAGCTTTTTGTCCAGATCTTTCTCTCTACAGTTTCCTATCTATAGTTCTCTCTTCCTCCCTCTCTAAATTCCATGGACACTTTGCTATCTTGAATTGTTCTGGATTATTTTTGAGGTGCTGTTATTTATTTGCCGTTCCCTTTCCTTGCTTTACCATTTCAGACTGAGGTATTGCGGAAGCTTTCCCTGATGCGTCAACTTGTTATTTCGACTGGTGGAGGTGCTGTTATAAGGCCCATTAATTGGTATAAGAATTAACTCACTACTGAGAAAAGTTTAACTTTACTCTTTCCAATTAAATCTTTTCTCATGTGTATATGGACTTGCATGTGAATGGCTTTTCAGGAAATATATGCACAAGGGGGTTAGTATTTGGTTGGACGTACCACTGGAAGCCTTGGCACGGAGAATTGCCGCTGTAGGAACTGATTCTCGCCCCCTTCTACACTATGAAGCAGGGGATCCTTATTCACGGGTAGTTATTAATGTTCCATAGTATGACTCTTTTTTTTTGTAAACACAGCATATTAATTTAGGTATTAAAGCTTCCAAGCTGGACCAACTTTTCATCGTAGGAATTTGCATTAAAAAGTTTGCCTCCAAATAATTTTGCCTTTGGAATTCAAATACAGGCTTTTATGCGATTGTCTGCTATTTTTGACGAGAGAGGCGAATCTTACGCCAACGCCAATGCCAGGGTCTCGTTAAAAAGTTTGTCACTTAATCTTTCTTTAATGTTTTGAAATGCTAAATGTGGATTGTTTTGTATTTATTTTGTTTATGCTTCTTAGACGATAACATCTCACTGCAATATTTGATCTTCTGTTTGTGCCAGATATAGCAATAAAACTTGGAAAAAGAGATGTGTCGGAATTGTCTCCAACTGATATTGCAATTGAGGTCTTGAGCAATTTCTATCTCTATTTTCTTGGCTCAAGGCAAACTGAAAAATTCCTGGGAGCTATAGTTGAATCTGAATTTTGCATTTTAATGCTTATCTATCACTTTGTATCTTGCAGGCACTGGAACAAATTGACAACTTTTTGAAGGGTGAAGGTGACAGTTATGCAGAATGCTAATGCCAGCTTTGTTCACAAACTTCATTCGATTGTTCATATTTTTTTCTATGCAATTTGCGATTGCAATTAAGGTCAAGTTGTTGACCTTAATCTACATGTTGTGCAGTATCTCTTTGGTAAGAAAAGAAGTAATACATCATGGCACTTGTTTATGCGTAATTTGTATCAGCAAGTTAGCGTGATATGATTGTCAATAGCAACGGTATTTAATTTATATGTTTCCTTTATTGTTGATGTATTTGTACATACTGGAAAACAAAGTACTGTAATCCGAGTTGAGTTGATCAATATATGTATGTCATCATCCTCTAACGAGGTTTTTTTACGTAGTAAAGCTGCACTCACATACTTTTATGTTTCATGCATTTACCATGCGTGCAATTGTAGTTGTCGTGTTTTATTGTTCTTCTTGTGCGAAAGATCTCTAAAATAGTCGTCAGTTATCATTTCAATTCTAAAAAATGTATTTCTTATTCAAGCAGTCATTGCACGCTCGAAATTGTAAGCAGCTATATTTTACTTACGTATTCAATTACACTGATGAAAGCATCAGATGAATAATTTGTGCTGTTATTTAAAATCATTACCTTAATATCGTGTTAAAAATTAAGTTTTGAGGGATCCAACTCTTCACAATATCTCCTGTCGAAATAAAAGTCGATAACTTCCAAGATAAAACCTAACCTAAAGTTTACAACCTCGGTTATGTGATCCTGATCCTAATTTGGGTGATCCTATAGGCGGCTGGTCGATTTTTCTTTTATTTTAGGAGTAAGTTAAGAATCTTCAGACATTAAAGACACATACACAATTAACACTCGTTTAATTGTATGATGTAGAGGTATAAACTGAGTACAAATTGAGTTCCTTTAGTATGCCGCAAAACCAAATATATGCTTATCTTACCTTAACATTCATGAGATACAACATTCCATCTTGCATCATTTGACCGGCCTCTTAGGGTAATAAGGTTTTATTGAAATTGTTTTCTTTGAGTCCTTTGATATTTAACTGAAACTCGGTAATACTAATAATATTGCAGTTATTTAGTGTAGGTGTTCTCATTTAGCAATATATCTTGTATAGACACCAGTATAGTAAAAAATAAGACCTTGCAGACATCAAAGTTGAGATGGCCGAGTTGGTCTAAGGCGCCAGATTAAGGTTCTGGTCCGAAAGGGCGTGGGTTCAAATCCCACTCTCAATAAAATATAATATTTTTTTCTTTTTTTATCTGTTACTTGGTCCTACCAACTAACAAGTATCTAAGTCCTTATCTGCATCAAACTACACCCTCCAATGAAGAAAGAGAGTAGATAGCAAAGGGATAGATAATGTGGGAGACAACCATGGCTTACTCACCCCTTCTTCCCAAACCCTATTATTATTACCATTATCAACAACATCAAAGATGTCTCAAGATCAACCTCCCAAAATGGATAACAAGAGCTTCCTCTGCTGCCCCTGGTGTCGACCTCAACACACTCCAATCTGCCATTTCCAAGGTCTTAGTTTAGCACCAAATCTCTATAATCATTTTCACTCCAAAGGGTAACAACTAACATAATACTTGCTACGTTTCTTAATTCTTAGATACCAGCTTAACAATGTAAGAAAATATTATTCATATCTCAGTAATAGGTAGTTAAAGATATGTGTGTTTGTTTGTGCAGAAAGACAGTGATGCTGTTAAAGAGGCACTTGATCAGCTAGGTCAAGTTGGTTGGGCCAAGAAATGGAGTTCTCAGCCCTATGTTTCACGTCGTACGGTCAGTCTCCAAATACATAAGTGCTTCCAGTGCTCATTCATATGTAACCTAATTCACCCTTCAATTTTTGTGTACCAGACATCACTGCGAGAGCTCACAAGTCTAGGAATAAAAAACGCAGAGAACCTTGCAATTCCTAGTGTCAGAAACGATGTGAGTTTTTCAGAAGTCCTTTACTTTTTAGTATCAAATGCAACGAGCAGTGTTCTTTTTAATATGCAAATATCTCATACTTGAAAATGTGGAAACTGGTTGTTTCTGATCACAAATTATCCATAAAACATGACATTTTTTATGTCTGTTGTAGCATTCTTAACCAAACAAAAATCTTTAATGATGCAGGCAGCTTTTCTTTTCACTGTGGTTGGAACAACAGGATTTTTTGCTGTTCTGGCTGGCCAGCTTCCCGGGGTATCAATAACACATTTGAGTTTTTCTCTGTATGTCTGTTTAATGATCTTGTATAAATCTTTAGCAATCAAAGTGGAAGATTAATCAATTATTTACTTTCTTACACACTTAATGTAAGACAATTTTAACCTAATCAGTAAGAGACTGATAATTACATTTTAAAATACTTAAACTACAAAATGTTTTATTGATAGGAATCACATTAGTTACATTATCATTAGTTCTGCCTTACCATCAAACATTCAAATTGAGAAATTAAAAATATACTAAAAGAAACAGACTTTTTTTATAAAAAAAATAGACATTAAGAATATTTTAATCTTAATAATCCTATATTCACAACAAAAAATATTTTATCATGTGCTAAATTAACTTTCATTGTTAATAACTTTAAAATTCTCCTTTCATTGAATATTAATACAAATACCCGTATCAAAATATGAGTAAATAAGGTAAGGAAATCTAAGATTATACAGAAGTTATAAAAATGTTTTATAAAAAAATAAATTTCTTTTAGGATGTGCTTAATAATAAGGACAAAGAAAATATAGTGTACTTCATTAGTGGTTCTTTCTATTTATGCTCTTTGTGGTTTGCAAATAAGAATTGTTTGTTGTTATAACTTGACATACTCATGCATTTACTTTATGGCCTTGTGCATCATAGAAAAGCTTATGGTTGTGTTTGGTTGAGACGAGGGAAGGGAAAACTTTTGGAATGAAAATATTTTGAAAAAAAGATTATTTAACACAATTTTTATAGAGGTAAAATGCTCTTAACTATCAAATAGAGAGTGAAAAATAATTAGAGGTACTATCAAATGGGTGTAAAAAAGATTATGGTATCAAAATACTTTTTTCCAAATCCTTTTGCACTTGCATAGCATAGACAAATATATATATATATATATATATATATATATATATATATAACAGAAATAAATTTGGTTGAAAATACTTTTTCTGATAATTTTCATCTTACTACTTTCCATTCACTCAACCAAGCAATTTTGAATTTTGTTTCTATCTCTGATCGTGTATGGTGACTCTTGTAGGACTGGGGTTTCTTTCTTCCATACTTGATTGGGAGTATTTCCTTGGTGGTTTTGGCTGTGGGTAGCATATCACCAGGGTAAGAAATGAATTAAGAATTGTGTTTACAAGTAGCAATGGGTACCAATCTTTAGTATTAATTTGCTTGAGTTGCTAGTGTAGGCTTCTCCAAGCTGCTATTAGCAGTTTCTCAACACTTTTTCCTGATTATCAAGAGAGGATTGCCAGACATGAAGCAGCTCACTTTTTGGGTACCACCCTTCTCTTTTTTTTTGCTTATATGCATCAACATTAGCATAAGAATGTGACTTTGCTCTAACTCATATTCTCTTTCATTCTAGTTGCTTATCTCCTTGGCTTACCCATTTTGGGTTATTCACTGGATATTGGTAAAGAACATGTCAATCTCATTGATCAGAGGCTTGAAAAGCTTATTTATAGTGGTCAGCTTGATGCTAAAGAGCTAGATAGGTACTTACCAAATTTGGATTCTCCTACTAGATTTTATTGGTTGTGTTTTCAAACTGTGCTGGATTTTTTACTAAATTTTATTGGTTGTGTTTTAACTGTGCTGATGGACAGTTATTTTGATGTTTTAAAATATATTAAAAAGAACTTTAATATACTAATTTCAGTACATTATTTACACTTTTTTACTCTAATGTAAGACAACACCAAAAAATTCAATAAAAATCTGAACTTTAGATGCTCTTATACATTGTTTAAGAAAAAAGTCAGTAACCACTTGAAGAAATTTGAGAATTTGTAATTTCCCTTTGTTCATATCAGATTAGCTGTTGTGTCAATGGCTGGACTGGCAGCAGAAGGTTTAACATATGACAAGGTGGTTGGTCAATCTGCTGATCTTTTCACTCTACAGGTTAGAAATCTATATTGTTTTGTAACATGTGATATTATACTAATAATAGTACTAAAAAGGAATATTTTCTCGCAGAGATTTATTAACAGAACCAAGCCACCACTCAGCAAAGATCAGCAACAAAATCTCACAAGATGGGCTGTATGTTTTATAAAAACACACACACACACACACACACACATATATATATATATATATATATATATATATATATATATATATCTACAGTTTGTTCATTTTTAAGAATACATGTACCTCAAATTGTGCATTTTATGCTTAAAAACTCATGTTTTGCAGGTTCTGTTTGCTGCTTCTCTCTTGAAAAACAACAAGGGGCTTCATGAAGCCTTAATGGAAGCAATGGCAAAGAAGGCAAGCGTATTGGAGTGCATTCAAACAATAGAAAATGCAGCAGCATAGTTCGACGTGAAACGGTTTCTGAGCGGATACATCAAACTATAGCGTAAACAAATTGCAAATTACAATTTGAAGCTGTTTCTTGTTCATAATCACTCATGATTCAAATTTACAATGTGCATTCAGCTTCTATTTGAATGATATATACCCCATGCTAATAAAACCACATTTCATTTCATTGTCTATCTATGCTTCAGAAATACAAGTTTACATATTTCAGCATCATTTATTTTCAGTACTTACGCTATTGTTCTCTCTCACTCTCTCTCTCTATATATAGTTCTATATACTAGAATTACTACATCTTCCTCTAACTGTGTCTATGATCTTGAGACACAGTAAATGTGTGAATAAAATTGTAAGAATGAAAATATCTGATCAGGGTTGATCAGGCCAATCAGTAGGGTCCCCTTCATAGAAGAGACCATCGACGATTTGGTCAATAACGGAGTCGATGAATGCGTTGCAGTTGACAGAGAAGATTCGACCGACTCTGTTTCGGGCACTGGAGAACCATGCAAAGAGCGCTGCAAAAGTTACAGCACCCAAACACACCCCACCCGCTTCAGTGATTCCTTCAATATCCATCTTTCTGAACACAGAGTTCCCTGTCACCACTTCCATTGCCACTGTTCCTGCAAACACCATCTGCACCGAACCCAGCCATCATATTAACATAGTTAAAGGTTATCATTCATATTAACGACATAGTTAAAGGTTATCATTATTAAACATGGTTAGGAGATAGTGAACAAAGTTGAGATGGCCGAGTTGGTCTAAGGTGCCAGATTAAGGTTCTGGTCCGAAAGGGCGTGGGTTCAAATCCCACTCTCAACATTCCTATAATTTTTTTTCATAGGCATAGGTGCGTGAAAAATTGTAAGATAAACTTGTGTATATAAATACCATACCATTGCTAGACGACCAGAGATGATTTCAAAATCTTGACTCTTCTTAGAGCTCTCGATGTAGTCAGAAAGCGCGGCGAAGAAGGGTGACACGTCATCGCCACCCTCCCTGGGAGTCTTGATGACGCCAAAACGATCCGAACCGTACGATCTCAGAGTACACAACCGTGGCTGCAAGACGATGTTCGTGTTCGCGCCCTCTGCCTCCACCGCTTTCGGTTTCGGGATCGTCACCTGAACCGGACCGCTCGGTTCTCTTCCCCGAACCGCCGGTCTCGCTGGCCGCAGCTCACAGTGCGTCACGCGCGTAGTAGCTGCAGATGCCATAGAAGAGAGAGAGCGAGAGAGATTTTGCAGAGTTGAAGAATTGAATGTGTGAAAGGAGATAAAGTGCAGGAGAAGGATTTGAGGCACCGAGAAATTTAGACGGTTACGTGTCGATTCATTGGTCTGGTTCGTTAACGTGGTTTTCAAATATGAGGACAAGACATTCGCGTGGGGTCGTGGAAATGAATTATTGGTTGCGGAATCAATTGGAATACGTAGCCGCCTGGAGAATCAGATAATTTCTGAGTAAGCTCTTTTTTCTTTTATTCTCTGCATAATTTTCTGATCTTCCTTCATTTTGGGACTAAAATGTTTCAGATAAACCCCACTATATCAAATTTTAATCTATGAACTTTAAGCAAACACCTAGCGTGCAATTTTGCAATGATAAAAGCCCATATACGAATTTATGATAGAGTGGTCACTCTCAACCTAATTTTTTTGTTATTTTATTATTTTATTATTTTATTATTTTTCTGTCAGTTAATTAAATATCTCAATTCAATATTTTAATATTAAGATATAGTTATTATTTGGTTGTTTAAAAAAAGTTTAATTGTGAATATATTTTCCTTTATGATATTATATACTTTGATGGATCGGTGTGTCCCCTCTCCATATATAGCAATATCTACACAGTGTGGAAAAGTGATGGCAAATGAAAGCACGTGAAATAGATGGCTTGGTTTTTAGAGTTTTCACATAATAATTCATCTGAAAATGTAGAAGGTTCAAAAAGAGTCTTACATATTCGAGTATATGGTGTCTTTTAATTTTATTGTATGATAAAAAAAATTCATAATCAATAATAGGATTTTCTTTTTCCATATTACTACAGTAACAATAAATAATACTATAATAAAAATATTTTATTATCATTTTTTCCAAATAATTATCATTTTCATTATTAAGCGGAAGTGAAGCTTACATAAAAAAACACTTGTTTTTCAATTTATATTTTTTCTTGTTAAGACTCCTTTTATTTATAAAGGTCATCTTCCCTTTATTTTCGTGTTTGGACAATTTTTCTGACTCACAATCATGTCATTATACTTACAACCTTTGGACCTTTTTACGTTGATTTAGTGGTATAGTAGTGGTATAGTTTATTGGTGTAACGATACAAAGTCACTTCCTACTCGATATTATGACGAACAACATTATATAATATTGGAACCAAATCTAAATGTCACCCCTAATCATTGTTTTGGAGACTAATTCACTCCCTTACCATTATTTGGCCTATAACTATTTTGCCCCATAATCGTTCTACAGCTAAGCATCCCCGTATCAGTTCAGAATCACCATACGAACCATAGCCCTAAGGCTATCAAACTAGCATCAATGATGAAAGTGTAGAGCCGAAAAACATCCTTGTGTCATTTTAGAACTATCATACGAGCCATAGTTCTCTAGGCTCAAATTGACACAAGGAATAAGAGTAAGTTTGGGCAGAAACACTAAGTACCATAAATTTAAAAAATGAAATAAAGAATGATGTTGCATTAGAAACTAAAATGTCAATCATCAAAGCATCTCATCCTTCACATAACTTCTTCCATAAGTCATCAACATTGAGAAGAAGAAAACACTTTTCGTAAACCTCCCTCTTCTTCCTTTGCACACTCTTCCTATATTTCCATTTTTGCGCCCTTTACCACCAATGGCTCATTGTCCCTCGTCGTTCAGGTACGTCATAATATCACCAATTTTACCGTAGTTTATTTAATATTCATGTGTTTGCGTTTTAAATGCTTAACCATGATGTGACAAATATGCTTGGTGTGTGTTTCTTTCTTCAACATTATCTAGGTTGAGTGGTTTATGAATGTGTTGATTACTTATGTTTTTTTCCATATTATTTTTAGATTTCGTTGAACTTGTTTAAATCACTTTATATTGGTTATTTTTTTATGGGTTTACTTGAGTATTGGGAAAGGTGAAGGTTTGGGTCATTACTAATTGTGATGATGTTTTCTGAGTTTACTTAATTTTATTATATTAGTGTAACCTCTTAAGAAAAGTGTTTAAGAGATAATTATGGTAATAAAGTTTGAATTTTAAATTCAAAATTGTAAATAATTATAAAAGTATGGTAACAAAATTTAAAATTGAAATTCAAAAAACAAAAATCGTGAAAAAACGACTCCAATAAAGAAGTTCATCAAACATCTAATCTTTGTATTTTTTGTAGAATCTAATCTTTATATTTTTATGCATGGCCTATAGTTTGTAGTTTTAGATAATTTATAATTCATATTTTTTGTTTCGTCTAACATTTGTATTTTTAAATAATCTACTATTTATATTTTTATATACGGTTTATCATTTGTAGTTTTATATAGTCTACTCTTCACATCTTTTTATCGTCTAACATTTCTATTTCTATAAGGTCTACTCAGCAATTTTTATATCATTTATCATTTTATTGTTAAAGAAAATCTACTATTTACATTTTTCTGCATTATCTATTCAATATTTTATTTAAAATTTAATTTAATTTCTAAATTTTAATTGATTCAATCTTGATTTATTATTCAAAATAATTATATACAATACATTTTGTTATATATATATATATATATATATATATATATAACTTAAACTAATTTTCATGATAAGGTTAATTAAAAAATTATAATTTTTAAAATCTCGTGAGCCTTGCGTTCCAAAGTCAGGAATACTAGTTTTGTAAAGTGTGGATTCAGCAAGTTGGAATCATTATTCTTCTGATTCACGCTATGTGCACCAGGGGAGATTCAGACCCTCTACATTATCTATTTCTCTCATAACCTCTCCAGCGTAAATAACAGCCGTCAGAAAATCTGATTTCAAGTCAAACAAATAAATAACAGCCGTCAGATAATCTGATTTCAAGTCAAACAAATGACACCCACAAGATAATTTGATAAGGTTGCAATGGAAAGCATATAGGCTCGGATGCGGATCTAGCAGCTATATTTAAAAATTAAATTGTATTATATATAATTAACTTTTATTCATTAAAATAAGTAAGTTGAATGGTTCTAATTGTTTGAAGAACATAAATATAAAACAATATGTTAATTTAAATTATAATATCAATAATTTAAGTTTTAATCATTAAAAGTATATATATATATATATATATGCACGCGCGCGCGTGAGATATGGTTAATGAATTTATATATACATACCTCTTCTATTTTGTAAAATTTAATTTATATGTATTATCAACTTACATGGTTTTGAAATAAATTTTTAATAAATGTTTTAGCTTTTTATATGTTTTTATTGTTGTTTTTAATAAAATTAATAACAATTACTTTTTCAATTCAATATCATAAATGTAGTAAACAATTTTGTTGTTAAATTTTGGATCACATTTTTATAATAGATTCCGTTCAATGAGCCTGTGATTTACGATTTAAGTTATATTAGACTTAATCTTTTTAGTTTATGTTAAAATGTAGTTTAATTTATCTATATATGACTTTATGTTTTTTTGTTGTTATTATTTTATTTTGTTACACAATAAAATAATTCCTTGTATCATTATTTAGGAGTATCAAAATGAGTGTTATCTTTTAGAGAAACAGATGTTAACACTAAATGTAGATAGAAGTGCTTAGTTACGTTGGATGTTCTTAATTGCTGTTTTGTGGTATTTGGGCTTAAAGTATTACATTAACATGAATGTTTATATAGTTTTATAAATTTATGTTATTTTTATTATGGATAATGATATTTTGATATATTTTTTTAATTTATTATTCAAATTATTTTTTGATTATTTATTTTTATTTAAGTGGTGTGATATGATAATTTAAGGAAGATTGGAGTGATAGATTAAAAATGAGTCAAAAAAATATATCAAAATATCCTCATCCTTTTATATATATATATATATATATATATATATATATATATATATATATAAAATTTTTTATTAATATATATATATATATATACAAAAATATTATATAAAACACTTTT
>Ga0214542_1007779_pt1 | contig 18337 bp, 10 predicted proteins | sample CNSS1metaG_FD_160096 | JGI IMG/M metagenome (GOLD analysis project Ga0214542, IMG submission 160096) | Root nodule microbial communities from cowpea collected in UCLA plant growth center, Los Angeles, California, USA - CNSS1 | ecosystem: Host-associated > Plants > Roots > Nodule | place: USA...
AGATATATTGCAGAGGAAGCTATTGAGTTCTGTACAGACTACTTATCACAAGTTGAAGCTATAGGGGTACCGAAGTCTCGTTACCATGAAAGAGGTGCTGGTAAGGGTACTCGAAGTGCAAAAGTTATAACTCTGAGTAGAGATGAAGTTCTCCAAGCACATTTATATATATTGAATAACACTAAAGAAGTCATCCCCTATTTAAGTGCTCATAAAGATATTGTGAAGAGAAATAATCTACGAATGTCTCAAAAGTGGGTCATTAATGAGCACAACAAAACTTTTTTGAAGTGGTTCAAACAACAGGTTCAAAATGACAATACAACTTCTGATACATTAAATTGGCTAGCAAGTGAGCCAAACTATGATGTCTTATGCTGGAGTGGGTATGATATAAACAATTATACATTTCATACAAAAGACGAAGATGAAAAAAGCACCACACAGAATAGTGGAGTAATGGTTGTAGCTGAATCAATGCATTTCTCAAGTTCAAAGGATAAATATCCGATTATGGCCTCAATGTGCTACTTTGGTGTAATTGAAGATATTTGGGTAATAGATTACACAAGTTTCAGAGTACCTATTTTTAAATGTAAGTGGGTTGATGGTAATACTGGCGTGAAGACTGATGATCTAGGTTTTACCTTGGTTGACCTAGAAAAGGAAGGTTATACTAAAGAGCCATTCATCATGGCATCTCAAGCAAAACAAGTGTTTTATGTCACTGATCCCGCTAACAAAAGATGGTCAGTGGTTCTCCAAGGCAGAACCATACATTATACTGATTACATTGATGAATTGATACTTGATATTAGCGAAACTCCATCCTTCTCATCAAATATGCCGACCTTGAATGTCGACAATGAAGTAGATGATGTTCATGTCGTACGTGATGACCACAATGAAGGGTTATGGGAGAACATTCTAACTTGACCCATTTATTTATGTGCTCATAAACTTGTGTGTGGCTTTTCTTCACGCTCTTCATCTTTCTCAGTTCAAGTTAATTGGTACATTTTATCCCTTCTTGTTCATTGTTTTAAAAACTACGATTCATGTGGTTCACTTCATCTTTATTTCTTTCATATTCTTCATAGGTGGGTAGGTTCAAAGTTTTGATCTGAAGCCATTACAAACAAGATAACCTAATATCCATTGCTTTCAGGTAACTTTTATATTCTACTTTTTCTATATGATTATGTGAATATTCCTTAAAACCCTAATGCACGACCTGTCACTTTGGCGACGAGCTTCAGTTTTGAGCGAGAGGTCATCTCACTGAGGCGAGGAGGTCTCGCCTAAGCGAGAAAATGTGAAAGCCCATTGTTTCCACTGCTTGAGTTCTCGTTTAGGTGAAAGCCTGAGCGAGAATTGGGCAGGGACGTGCTTAGGTACTGGTTTCTCCTCTATTTTTGGTGGACGGTCACATGTTTGATTAAGTTGCTTTGTTAAAGCATGAATTGGGTGAATATGCATGTGTTAAATGGTTTGTGGGCTGGAATTGATGAGTTTGGTATGACTATGCGTATGGAACATGATTGGATGGTTGGTTGAATATTGGCATGAGATTGGTATACATGATAAATCTATAATTGGTTGGTGAGACATTGCTATGGTATGGGTAGGGCGTAATTCCATGAACCTCTTGGTGAAAGTTCATGGTGGTGCCTCATATAATGGACGTAATTCCATGAATCTCTTGGTGAGAGTTCATGGTAGTGCCTCATGTAATGGACGTAATTCCATGAGAGTAACAGAAGGCCCTAGTCTTTGGCAGGATAATGACCTTAGATGCTTGAAGGCTAACCTTGTGTGTGGTAGGGTGAAACCCATTGGAAATGACTCTATAGAGCAATAGAGGTCATCACAAGTGTAAGCATATAGTTATTCCGACTGATTATATGTATCAGAATAATTAAGTCTTAAAGTCTTGCTTGGTTGCTATCACATGCCTTGTTGATTCATGTATTATTGAATTTTAAATTGCATGCTCAATTGTATGATAAAACCTTTTTACTCTAGCTTACCCTTTCTATTGCTTGTGTTTGTTTTGTATGTGGTTTTCTCCTTTTGCGATGATTATCAATTTATTAATGTGAGCAGATGTGGGAGCTCTTCATGGTTATCAAGATGATGGAAACTCCGCTGCATAGCTAAATCTTGCGTTGGATTCCCTTGCTTCGAGTACACTTTTAAGGCATTGTGGCCTATGTACTACTTTGCTTTTTGAGCATGTATTTTGAATAACTGTCAAATGTTTTAATCTTGTTCTTCTGTGTATGGCATCATGGTGTGCCTTGGTTCCTTTCCTGGTACCTTTTAGAGTAAATTTAATTTAAAGAGGTATTTTTCTGATTTTTACAAATTTGCACTGATTAGTTGTTTTTAGACCAGTTTTAGTGTAGTTTTATAATTCGATAGATTTCTTTGGCATAGTAAGTAGTACTCTAGTTTGCTTTAACTTTAATTTTAAGTTTGATTCACATATTATTACTAGTAGTTATTAGTTAGTTTAGAGTAGCTTTATATTATGTTTTGGATAGTTTAATTTTATCTAGATTACTCTTAAGTAAATGTAATGTCCAAAATTACTTATTTTAATGGATTGCTATCTATGTGCAAGAAATTTGAGCCAAATAGTGATAACCAGGGGTAAGATGGAAAAGAAACTTCCTACCACACTCGAGCTATTGGGGTTGTTGTCATATAAAAGTGCCACGTTGGAGCTAGAATTTTAACTTGGAATAGTTTATCAAGAACACCAAAAGACAAAATTAGATGAGTTGGTTGACCTACATTGACTAGTGACATTTGTTGAAGGCTGACCTGAAAACTTGTTATCTATAGAATCTGGAACAAAAGTGAATTGGCAGAATTATAGTGGCATTTGCATTGACTAGTTGTGGCATTAGATTGACCTACTTTAGGCAATGATTTTACAGTTGTTAGTTGCTTTGTAGAATGAAGAATGACTGAAGAAAATCAAAAGCACACAAATATACATAAATATGGAGGACTTAAAGAAAAAAATGAATGGTTCCAAGGAAACAACAAAAAACTAGAACCATGAAACACATTTTAACGTGAAAATGAGAGAATAAAGAACAACACATGGAAAATAAATAAAAACAATAAGATAGTTAAAGACCAAGAAACTTAGCTCTTGTAGGACTAAAGTTGCTGATACCAAATGATGGACGGTTTCTCAAGCTAGGTTGGACCAAAGCATAAAGATGAGGCTGTGAAGAGATGGTTGGTGGAAGCAGTGAGGGATGGGCATGAAAGCTGGCTGGGAGGGCTCAGTTTGGTGGTTTGATGGTGGGATGGAGGTGTTTGATGGTTCTCTTGAAAGGTTGAGCCAACTCTAGAGAAATGACACAAAAATATTTTGGAAACATAACATTACAAAATCTCAAAGTGAAAATCTATGGGTGGAGACACCTTTATTTATAGGCTAAGGTGTCTCCAAAGTTTTTAGACAAAAAATCCTAAAAATCCCATCTTGGCCACCAAAGGTACAATAGTACAAGTTTAGAAATCCTCCCCATTTAGACGAGGACATGTGGCCACTAACTTGTAGAAAAACTCTCCATTCCTAGAGTGTCATGTGACCATTACTTTGCAAAAAGCTTGCCCACTAGAAACATGACACATGACCACTACTTATGGAGAATACTCCCCATTAACAACATGCCATGTAGCCACAACTCCTCATGTGGGATCTCCTCCACCTTGGCAACCAAGTTAGGTTTAAAACCTTAATCACCCATGGTTAACTAATCTAGGCGCAAATTGGTCAACTATAAATGTTAACTTTTGGTGACCTAAGCTTGACCAAAAACACTACATTACTTGGCCCATGACACAAGGTCTAGAAAAGGAAATCCTACACTACGTGACCCTTAATACAAGGTCCACAAATTCCTATACTACTACAGATGCTCCAAAATGGAGAAAGAGCTTTGATTCACCATGCATAAATGGCTCTAACTCTTATTGAATATGGTTGGCAATGGCAAGGGGGTATGCCATCAACTCATCATCCATTTCAAGTCACCATTTCTCATCTTGCATCTCTAGTGCAACTTGAAGATCCTTCTCGGCACGCAATTGCTCTTGCAAGCTTAACATTTATTGTTCAAGTTTCAGGCACCACTTATACAAAACCTACTTTCTTTTTCTAAGCTTGCTTATAACTCTGCATTGCCTCTACCTTCGTTGTCAATTCTTTATTACAATATGCCTCTAGCAAGCTCTAATCTTTGAATAAAAAGCTCGTCTTCGTAATTGTAAGAGCTATCCGAGTTGTTTACCTATTCTACTAAGCTATCTGAGCATTCCACTTGCTCCATCGACTTAATTGAGCCATATTGACTTCCCACCGAATTGTCTGGACTTCCTAATGAGCTATCTAAGCTTTCTATGAATCTTACTAGGCTATTTGAATGCATCATAGATATATCTGGATGTCTTACCAACCTTTCAACACTACTTAATTTTCTTATCAAGTTATCCATGATACTCATCCTTCTTGTTGAATTCTCCATGATACTCAACCTTCTTGTTGAGTTCTTCCCTTGCTTGTGCTTGGCTCTTGAGCTATGTCCCATCATCAATAACACTGCTTCCTTTTCACCATCTTTTATGAGAAGGTTGGTCATTTATTCTTTTTCATTTTCAGATCGACAATCATTTGTTAAATGTTCGATATGACCATGACTATAGCATTTAACCGATTTGCACTCCTTTGCATAATGGTCATACTTGCAACACTTGAAGCACTCAACATATGACCAAGACTATTCTTTCTTTTCTTCCCGGCTTTAACTTTTACCACCATAATCGCTTTTTATACATCCTCGGTCTCGAGTGTTCTGAATATAAGATGCCTTCTTTTCCTTTATGGTTGTCTTAGCTTGTAGTGCTTGTTCGAGAGACTCCTCTTTAGTTTTCCTTCTTTGCTGCTCATGCAACTCAAGTGACCCGACAAGCTCTTCAATCGAGAGCATTCACAAGTCCTTGGAATCTTCAATAACCATACTATATTTTCAAAGTCATTGGTTAACGACCTTAAGATTTCCTCCACCACTAGGTAGATGGGCAACATTTCTCCATTCCTTCCAAGATGGTTCACCATAGTCACAACACGAGAGATGTACTTGACAACTCCTTCAACCTCTTTCATCCTCATGCTTTCAAGCTCGTCCATGAGAGTTTGAAGTCTGACATGCTTTACATGATTATCCCCTTTATAAGCCTTCTCCAATATATCCTATACTTCTTTTGAAAATTTAACATTTTATATCTTCTCAAAGTTGGACTCATTGTCAACTCGGTACAACACATACATGGTTGCTTTGTCCTTCATTCGTTATGTTATCAACGCAGCAAGCTAGACAATCGTCTGTTCTTCAATGTTTGTTGGTTCTTAGGGTCCATTTTCAACTACTCCCCATACTTCTTAGGAACCAACAAGGACCTTCATCTACAGACTCCAATTCTCATAGTTGACGACTTTTTTTAACTTAAGTAGGGGCATATTGCTTGCAAGGTTGGCCATCTCTCAAACTCTCTGGCTCTAAAATACTCTTATTTAAGCACTTAGACGCCCAAGCTCTCTAGCTCTGATGCTAATTTGTTGAGAACAAGTTTTTCTGAAAATACACTCTAATATTATGACTTGTTGTGTAAAACTTTGAGTAGTACATGTACTATTTATAGACCCTTTTATCTTGGCCCTTCAACCACATACATTAATACAACTTCTACCAAAACATAATCAATACAACTACCCAACTACTACAAAAATACTATTAATGAACTTTTAGTCTTAAACATAGCCACCCAACTATTACCAAAGTACAATTTAGTGAACTCCATAATTATTACTAAGAAGCACTCCTATCTTTTTCTCCCAACTACCCTTATTTAAGTTTACCTAACATTGCGTTCTCAGGTAAAGAGACGGACTACACAAATGAGAGGTATAGGTAAAGAACTTGAAACCTTTCTTAAGGGTATTATTTTTTTGGTTTGTATATGAGTTTTTAAATGGTTTTCACTCTCTCATAGACCCTTAAAACTTAAGGAGCTCTTGATACCATATTATGAAGTTAGAGAAATTGTTAAGGTCTTAAAACCAAAGAAAAAATATGAGGTTTTTCTTTTTGTGAAGATACACAATGGAAGAAGGGAGATCGATATTCTACATTTATATTTTGAGTGCAATGGTTTATACGTTATACAAGGTTTGTCTCTAATTAATAAGAGAGATGTAAATCTACATAAAATAAATCCTACAAGTCATTTTCACCTGACCATTGACCGTACAACAAACTTTCCCGCATGAGAAAGTTTATAATTAATTTTATCCCAACATGACTTAGCGAAGAGACCTTAAGATCTTGGAGTATCTAGTCTCATTTTAGACAATATCTCCCTTGAAATGCTTCAAAATCGTTGAAACAAAATTAACATAGGGAAGCTTGTAATATGTTAACCTCTTGGATTTAATCATGTGGTTTTTAATAACATATAATCAATTGGTCATTAGCAACTTGAACTTTGTTAAACTCTTTAGTAACACCAATATTACACTTTAATTCCATAAGTGATGACAATAATGTTCTTCCATAAAGAGTGTTTTGTCATAGTGTTAACACAATAAATTTGAATTTCAGAAAAACTCCCTCAAACTTTAAACAAGCATAAAATACCTTAGCAAGATTTGAGTACATCTTCTTGGACAACTCAAATTTTTTGGAGTTATTAAATTGTATGCAACTTCTTTTTTGTTTTTTCATCAAAATATATATATATATATATATATATATATATATGCATGTATGTATGTGTATGAGACACATTAGGGATGTTTTAACCCATATACAAAAGATCAATATTTTACATTGAGATTCTCGGGAAAATTAAATTCATCTTAAGGAGATCTATATAGCAACAAAAGTTTAGGACCTAACAGAGGAATTTACTATACTAAGTGCAACCATGTTTAAAGTGTCGCTCTAAGACTTTCCACGTGTAGGGCATTATTTATTTGCTTTATAAAATTATTACTCTATTTATATTGGTTTTCCTAAGCTAGTTCATAGAGAACTTATGTTGGCTCCCTTTTTTGGAACCCCATGCCAATCATCACGTTTATGTTAAACACCTAGCCTTAGATGCTCTGTTTTTTGCTGCTTAGCTCCCAAATTTTCCATATATATAGTTATTCAAAGTAGTGCATATGTGATAAGGGATTGTTTGTTGTCCTGTGTAAACATTGGTAGTTACTGTGTTTGTTGCATTTTACCAAATGTTGAGAAGTAAATCAAAAAGCTATTATACTCATAGTAGAACTTCGCAGTGAAAAATTCCTCTATAGAATTATTTTTATAACATCATGCAAAATTCTAGACTGGGAAGTCCGAGTGGGTAAAAGAATTGGTTTCCTCCACATCAAAGTCTAATTGTAAGGCCTATTAAAATTGTTTTATTCTCTTCTGCCCTAAAGTAAAGGGGTTGCCCCTTGTAATTGGGCCTAGGGCTGACCCAAGTGATAAAACCAAACCTTAATCTGCCCTAACACACTCACTCCCACTCATTCACAGATTTCAGCCGTCTCTCTCAACTACGCCAATAGAGCTCTGCTAGGGTTTACTCCCAACCTAGAACCAGTGAGCTCAGTTACGTTTCCTAGCCTCGTTTAAGTGCTCTACACCTCATGTCTTGTTTTCTTTCCGCTCACAAGTTTGTACTTCCAGTTGGGGCCTCGTCGTAGACTCACGTCTATTCTTTCGCAGCTGCATAGTCTTCCAGCTTGGTAATCTGCATTTGGAGCTGTCGCGTTCCGCTGTTGGAGACGCACCCTTCTCTTAGTCCCTTCCAGGTACGGGGAAGTTAGGGCTTACTGTTTTATTTCGTGTTCTTATATGCTTGGTCTTGTTTCATGAGTTGAATGCTAGGTTACCATTACAAACTGTGTAGGAGCTGTTAAAAACATGTTTTGGTTTGTTTGAATGTATCTGCCTGCGTGAACAGTGATGGGTTCTGGTTGTCTCACCCAAGCGAGTACATCTCGCCTAGGCGAGATTAGCAGTAACTCGCCCAGGCTGCTTGAGCGAACAGTCGCCCAGGCGACGAGCGCCAGTTTTGAGCGAGAACCCATCTCGCTCAGGCGGGGTGGTCTCGCCTAAGCGAGTGGGCGCGACAATGTCACTGTTCCTGACTCGAGCCCTCGCCTAGGCGGAGGGTGCTTGCCTGAGCGAGAGAGACCTCTCGCCTGAGCGAGGCTCTTCTGCCTGAGCGAAGGGCTGAGCGAAGAGTATGTATGTTGACGAATTTCTTTGTTCTTGGATGTTGAATACATGTATGAATTGTTTATACCTTTCTAAGTATGAATTGAGTGGCTTTGCATGAATAAGATGAATGAGGAATTGTGATTCATGAGTTTTAACATGATATGAGTATGCTTTTGGTATGGGATGATTCATGGAATTAAAATGATGTGTTGGTATGGATTTGGCATGAGACATGAGTGAGGATTGGTTGATGAATATGGCATGATGTCGGTATGAAACACACTCCTACTTTCGTGGTTTGAGATTGGTGAATGAAAGAGATTGACATGGGATATAATGGAGGATGGAATTGCCAAGGTTGGCATGAGATATTTACATATGTGTGTTGAATAATTACTTGTTTTGATGATGATTTGGTCTGTGGTCAGTGCGTAATTCCTTGAAAGTCCCTAGGTGGGGTTTTCGAGGTCGTGCTTTAGTGGTCGGGACGTAATTCCATGGCCCCCGTTAGTGGGTATCTATGGTGGTGCCCCATCTGTATAACTAGGTAAGGATTCAAGGTAAGGTTGCATCCTAACACTCTAAGGGGTCGGTTAGTCTCACCTAGAGCGGACTAACTCCTGTGGTGAGAGTAGCAGGAGGCCTGAAATTCATTAAGGGCTAACCTTGTGGTGAGGGAAAAATTGATTCATTGTAACACTTGTAACACATAGCTTGGGGGTGAGCAGCTCGGGGGTGAGCAGAGGTATCCACCACAAGTGCAAGCATCCGCTGAATCCGACCAGGTTATACGTATCCGAATGAGTCGAGTCGTATCTTAGTGTAGTGTCTATGAAGTCATAACATGCTTGGTTGATATGTGAATATGGGAATGTGAAAAATACATTTGTTTGCATGGATAAAATCTTTTGTGCTCTAGCTAACCCTACTTGTTTGTTGTGTGTCCTGCTGTGTGGTACTCTCTTTTGCGATGATCGTCAACTTGTTGGTGTGAGCAGATGCGAGGAACAACCGTGGGCAATAGCGAGGTGATGGTTCCGCTGCATAGTCCGCGTGGACTGGACTTAAATTTTATTTATGGGCTTTTGTTTAGGGCTATGGCCCATGTACTCGTTTATCCTTGGTTTATATACATTTTCTAGACTTTTATCCAGTTTTTCTTTTGGGCATCGTGGTGTGCCTTGGGTTGTAAGAAGTTGAGTTTTAAACTCCAAGACTGCGCTAGTATGTTATCTTTATGTGACACTTCCTTTAATTTCACATATTAAATTAAATGGGGTGTTACACTAATTACAAGATTCTAAGTTGTTGATTTGATGCACTCAATAGGACATAAATTCCAATAATGAGAAGAGAAATAATCATGAGACTTTATATTTCATCCACCCTCAAGCATTTAATTGTGACAAAGTAAAACTTTCCTCTGAATCCACCCTCCTTTGTCTAAATACAATCTTATTCCTATAGTTAAAAACATGAGAATTTCCACTCGGAATCAAACCATCCCAAGAATTTTCACTTGGAATTAAATCGTTCAAAGAATTTTCACTTGGAATCAAACCATCCAAGGAATTTCCACTCCGAATTAAGTCATCCAAAGAATTTTCATGCACCTTGCATCAATGTTAACCACTGTCCGTGTATAATCACCACAAACCTTGTATAAATATAAGCCAATGCTTATGCATAAACACCATACACCCTTTGTAGGAACCATACCGCAACCCACAACGCAAAACCACCGAACCTTGTGAAAAGCCACAGATCGAACATTTGCACTTCGCAACCACCGTGCCATTGACTCCCTCGCCGGAGATGCAACACTGTCGACATAACACTTGCTGACATAGCACCACCATTGACTCTCATCGAAACAGATCTGTAAACCACAAAGCACTTCCTCCACGCACATGCCGCACCACCGAACCTTGTGACTCACACAGATCAGATCTCCATCGTACATCACTCGTCAGGCCATGCGAGCACCAACTGCGATGTCCTCAGTAGATCCAGGAGCATCTCGCCACAAGCAAACTCCACTGCAGATCCAACACACTCACAGTCCTTGCACCTCCACGAATCCAGTTGCAGATTCACCGTGTCAACACAACACTGATAATGATCCTTCCATCAAATTTCTCATTGCAACTTCAACAACCAAAGATAATTCTCCAATAACAAGGAATTAATATTTTCTAATGTGGAAGATCTGCAACCACAGGGTATACTGTAACATCCCGTCAGGATAGTACGGATTTATAAATAATTAAATGGAATAAATAAAACAGCGCGATTAATAATACCTCATTTTCCCAAAACGCGGGAAAATTTAAAACTTTATTAAATGAGCGGATAAATTTTAGAACGTCCATTACATAATTAAAACCACAATGCTATCAAGTCACCCATCCGGGTTTACAAATGTTTTCAAAAACAAAGAGATACATGTAAAAGTTTCCCAAGTCAATCCCCTCTCTGCGACTAAGCTGCACCAGAGCCACCTGCATCACCAACATCTGCTCCCGTGTACCGCATACACGATCATCGCCACACACACGCAGATAGGGTGAGCTTAGCGGATAAATCACATATATACAAAGCTATAAACATATATATATATATATATATATATATATATATCAGTATGCATACACATAACAGCACTTAACTTAACTTTCCACATTGCCCTATACTTTTATTTTCGCAATTCGATTCCCAATACGTTTATTCGTGTTCTACATCGTCTGTTGATTACTTCAAGGTGACTTGCTGCCATACCTATCGGTCACAACCGATAGAGCACGTGCGGGAAAACATGCTACGGATCATACACTGCAACGCCAGGTAGAGTTCCCGTATACGAACATAGTCCGTATCGTCCCAAAACTACCAAACTCGTCAGCCAACAACTGAGGAGGGCAATCTCTCTGGACCCATCCGTACTGGCCACAACCAGCACACTCATACCGGTAACACTCGCCAACCCGAGCCACAACTCAAGGGTTTCTCGTGTTCATCCGCCATCCCGAGCCACAACTCAAGAGATGCTATTCTGAGCCACAACTCAAGGAATACCACGTGCTTAACCCTTATCCCGAGCCATAACTCAAGGGATACGTTTCGAGCCACAACTCAAGGAACTCCAGCAATCTCACCTTTAAAGCACCACCAGAAGTCTTGTAGAACACCCTACAAAGTCCAATAACTAGGACTTCCAGCAGCCAAATCACCTAGCGGGGGACACGTACCGCTAGGCGCCACAGCTTCCAGACCGCCTGGCGGGGGACACGTACCGCCAGGCGCCAAGCGCCTCAAGACTTAGAAAACTTGCAACTACCGCCTGGCGGAACCATTCCTACCGCCAGGCGGACGCTGTTTCAAGAACCACGATTTTCTCGCTTCCGCCTGGCGGAAACTTTCCGCCGCCAGGCGCCTCTTGCACCAGACTCACTATTGCCTCGTTACCGCCTGGCGGACCTAGCTCTATCGCCAGGCGTTGTATCAGTACTTATGCAGTACTGGTCGCGGTCAGGCACTCTTCGTACCTTAATCTCGCACCCATCAACAACCCTTTATACTTCTAACTCAGCTCATGATACTGCTTAATTGGACAAATATTTATCACTCTCCCTTCCTACCACAACTCTCATAAAACAATTCCACCCTAGACCTCTTTACCAATGATTGAGTGCCATTTATGTCTTTCCAGTCCAATACTGTTACACCAATTTACAAAGTCCTGATCACACTAAAATATCCCACGATCCAACATACTCCCATGAGTCTAATTACCATTCACCATTCTAACTTATACCCTCAAGAGTTTACTGATAAGGTAAAAGAAAAGTGACATTAACCTAGTGAAATCACGATACCCTATCCCCTCGCAATTAACCAGAGGCTGGCTCACCAAAAACCAAACGTCGAATTTTCCCCAAACACTGCTACAGTCACGGACAACCACTCAAAACACATGCACTGGGTGGCGCCTGGCGGCCTTCTCTGTGCCGCCAGGCGGTGCATCAGACGTCTGGGAATTTCCATAATTTCTGCACCAGTCTACTTCCACATTTTCTCCCATTTTGTTTCTCCCTTCCAGATCAGTACCATCCTTACTCTCGCAACACTCTCGTATCCATAATACCACACAGTCTATACAAGTATCATTAATAATTTTCAAGCATTTCGGTCGGAAGCAATAATCACAACCGCGACCCCGAGTGTTCAATCCTCAACCCTTTTCCACTGTTCTATCCATTCATACCTGCCAACTTTATTAATTTAACATAAAATAATATCAAGATCGCTTCTATACAATCTCAGATAGCTTCCTCCACGTTCAGATACAGCCCAAAACCCCAGAACACCAAGAACGAGTTGAATTAACTCGCGTCGCCTGGCGGTTCACTAGCCACTGCCAGGCACTTCATCCATACCCAGTCATTTAGGTGATTTTGCTATGCATCGCCTGGCGGCCGGGAATGTGTCGCCAGGCACCTCCTTCCCCAGAACCCAAAAATCATTCCAGACAGACGTGTCGCCTGGCGGTTATTCATCACTCGCCAGACGGTTTCTGGAAATTTCCAGAAATACAGAATTTCACGAATTTAGTAACATACAAGCATCCAATTCTATCATACATAAACCATTATTATCAAATACATAAATAAAAAAAAAAACAACGGAGTCCAGCTCCCTAACCTGGATCCTTTTAAGCTTTAAACATCAAAAGTTAGCATACATAGGACTCGAACCCAAGTCCTTTTGCACAATCAAAGTGCTCTCAACCACATAAGCTAGCACTTTTCCACGTCATACCAACCATAATTAATTGTCATAATTATTTCCCCTCCCGTATTTATTAATTAATTAAATTCTACGGGTCTTACATATACTAAGAAAAAATCCTTGAGAACCATAACTCTTGATACCACTGTTGGAAAAAACGCATCATCAATTAAGAACATTATCGTCTTTATCCTCAAGAATCACCCTCTTTATAGAGAAATAAGATTAACATAGAGAACACAAGAATATAACGTGGAAACCCCAAATACGGAGAGAAATCATGACCACAAAGAATAATCACCATGTGCAAATTTGTACAATACATAGAAAACACTCTCAATCCATTGACCCCAAGTACACCTACATTCTCTAGTGCAAGAATTTAATTAAACCTCACAACATTCTATTACAAGAGAATAAGAAAAGTCAAACACTAGCTCAAAGTATCTTTGACTTGGAGCAAGGAACATCATGGACTTACATCCCATTACATAATCACCAAGACTCAGCCCCTTGATTATCTAGGTGATGTGGGACTTTTCAAGACATGGTATTTTCATCCGCCTAACAATACCACTCTACTATAGACCCATTTGTATGAAATGTTGAATGTGGACACCCCACACGATATACTTTGATATAGCTGACCCTTCATAGGCTCAATCAAATGAACAATCTGAACCTTAACCGCACCCAACTAATGTGAGACGATTTAAAGAAATGTTGCATATTTTTTTTATTTTCGTTGATAACTGTAGAAGTATTTTTTTTATTTGCATAGGAATCCGTGAAAGCTACAAAACAGAATCAGAAAGCAGGTTTGATTAAATCAAAGAGGTTCTTGGCTTTTAATATTTCATTCCTTGTAGGTAGAAAGAAATGGCTAATATGCTTGTCGTTTTCTAACTACAATGCCATTGGATGGTAATTTTAGAATGCGTTATGTTCTAAGCTTCTAAGCATATGGTTTTCTGATTAAGCACACAAAATTCTTAGTTTGGTTTAATGTCTTCTGTTCACATCAAAAGTATTAAAAAAATCATGTTCTGTTTAATTGTTTTACTCTTGTTCTAGACTGAGACTTATTGTTGACTGAGAGGTCACCTTAACGCACTCTGAAATGAGGTATTTTTCTCAAGTTATAATGAAAATTTTCTCATCTATGTATATACTGTTTGAGAAGAGTGAGATAAATAATCCAAAGATAAGAGATCCTTCCCATTTGAAACAGAGACGAAATTGAAAAGAAATGTACCTTTCTTACATTTTCTTGTTCAGTTTGTCTTGTTCTTTCTAAGTTTGAACCAATTTCTTAAATATGGAACTACTCCTGTGAACGGTAAAGTGTTAACCAGCTCCAAAGCTTCTCACTTCGACTATGATCATAAGTTTGTTTCTATAATTCTTTCCATGTATATTCTCTTATCATATATGCTGCGTGGTTAATGTTCAACGGGTGTTGTGCTTTTTATTTGGGTTCTTTAGTAGAAGTGGGCAAAGAAGAAATCATATACCCTTTTGAAAGAATTGCACATCTTCAATGAGAATTCTTCCAAACCATATATCTTAGTCCTATTAAGGATAAACATGTCGAGAAGAGGACATACTTCACAATCACTTCTTCAATTCCAAGATACTGAAAATTGTGAAGCAACGAGAAGTTAAGAGATTTAGGGAGGGGGTGGCTCGTGGGTTTTAGGGTGACAGAGTACTGAGTTTTTTTCAGGAGGATTCATCGAAGAAACATAACATTAATAAAACATGAATACAACCTAAATAAAGGACTGGTATAATCTCTAATTCAAAACTATAAAGTAATAAATTTATGAGCTTTTTCTGATATTCAATTTTCATAATTTACTCAATATAGAATTTGGACTGACACTTAGCTTTGAAAGTTTGGCCATTGAGCAAATTATCTGAGCCACTGAAATGTGCTTACATCTAAACCGATGGTAGGTTAAATTTTTACTTCTGTTAGATAATTTCCCAAGTGAAATTTTATTAAGTGTCTGCATTTCCAGGCCATTCAAGTAGGTTGGTTATTACATAAGAATCACCGGATTGGTTATCGAAATTTGTATATTTACTCTTTCTTTATATGACTATAGCCTCATGAACAAAAATCTTAAGAAAAAGTAATTCTTAATATAAAATATTTTAAGTTGACTTTTAAATGTTAATTTTTCTTAACATCTTTTGCAATATCTATGTTCTTGATGTATCCATCAATGTAGATAGATTCAAGGGTTTAAACTAAAAAAGTTTGTAGTGAATTTTAGAAAGTATGAACTGTTCTGTATATATTGAAATCATGTTATAAGTTAAAAATAAAAACTTTAGAAAATTATGTAAGAGTGTTTTTATAATGCATAATTAATAATAACTTATGGAAAAACTCAGTTTTTTATCTTACTTTTTATTTTTGGAAAATATTTGAGAAAATTTGCCAAACTAGAAAATTTGCCTAATAATTAATGTAAAACTAAAAAAAGTTTTAGTCAGAGAACTAGTTAGTACTTTGTGAGATGTGTTGAACATATGTTGAGAAAATGTTGGTGTTAAAAGTATGTCTGATCACTGTGCTTAATAAGTTTAGTCTTATTATTCAGTTACCACAGTTTTTCTTTTGCCTTTTCCACTATTTTTATCTTGTTCAGTTCTGCTCAGCCCCACTTGTACTCACTCAGATTTATTTTCTGGATCTTTGTATGCAATTAAGTACATTCACAGATTTTGTGGCATCCAGACACATGATTAGCCACGATCTATTAAGAATTCTTGTCATATGCAGCACTGTTTGAAGTAATTTAAATGTGGAATTTGTTCGATGGATTTTAAATTCTGTTATATGTTAAATTATTAACTTTGGGTTGTTAACTTCCGAAGTACATGCAAGGTGCAGCTATGTGAAGAACTCTGATCCTTTGTTCCATTTATTCTGATTTACAGATACATTAAAATTGGGCAGATATTTTTGTTATATATATAGTGAATACTATTAGATTTCTCCAATCCACCACACATATGATGAAGAAAGTTATAATATATAAAAAAAGAACAACTCTTGTCTTATAAACTGGTTGACTTGGTTCTAAAATATGTATGCATATAAGAAAGTTGTCTAAGTTATATGTATGCTTTAAATCTAGACCGTTTTATTTTTAAACTTCTGTACATTCAGATAAGGAAACAATATTATCATAACTTGAATATAACATTTTAATATGAATTTGCTATTATTTATGTTGTCTAGTAATTTCTGCTAGAGATTATCGACCAATGATGATAGGATGATGAAGATGGCCCATCAAAATGAATATATGAATATTAAAAGTAGAAATTCATAAATAAAATATAAACAGTACATAAATATAGTTTGATTTTACTTTGTTTATACTTTTCCATCTCCACCTTATTTGTTCTATACTATATGTATCATATTGTGCCTAATACTTTGGTCCAAAGCTGTGTAAGAAAATGTGTCAGATGTCAGTTGGATAAGATTGAATTCTGAAAGCAGGTTGGATAAGTGTTTGGCAATATCTTGAAAGAAAGTTTCCTATTGACAGAATGTGGGTGATTTAGTCTCACTAGTAGCAATTTTCCATTGAAATTTCAAAGGATGATCCTTCAAACCCAATTAGGAGATCTAAATTATTAATATGTCTTCACTAATGTGTACATTTTTTGAAACTGGTGAGACCTCACAGTTTTGCATTTTCAGAGGAATCATTATGAAGCACACTAGCTGAGTGCTCACATCTTTTGAAACTTCCTTGTCACATGTTACTAAGTTGAAAAAGAAACTGTTTTAGAAGCTAATAAAGATGAATCGGTGAAAAAAGAAGAGTTATATACAGTAATTTGTAAAAGGTAGAGTGAAAGAGCTGTTTGCTATTACTGTAAAATTTTAATGGTTTTGGTTGAATAAGGAATTCAGTGGATTGAAAACTTCTGCTGAAGAGGGAGGAAGTATTTGGGGGTACAAGATTTGAAATGGGAAGGAATGATCAAAAGAGTCACAAATTTGCTGTCAACAATGAAGAATTCATATAGTAAATTTGTATTCTGTTGATATGCAGAAAATATCAGAAGTTTTTTTCATTTGTATTGTCAACAATGGTTCCTTTTAGTATATTCCCTGATTCCTTACTCTCCTGTTTTTTTTTCATTTTTCAACCATTAACTGAGTTGAATAGCAGTAAAATCAAGTAGATTTTTGTTTTCCTTTTTTGTGGGGATATGAATGAGAAAAATCATGACAACCAGACAAAGATGTAGCTCAGAACCTGCAAGAGTATAACTGAACCAAAATTCTTTGAGAACACACCGGAACTAACAGTTTGTTACCAAGCTGTTATAGAAAACTGATAATTTTACAGTTCCCAGAGCTGCAATTTTCAACCATTAACCATTTTCATCTATAACTATCCTCTTTCCAGTCATGAACTTCCATACCGAAAATTTGTCGCATGTTTCTCTTATTGGCGGTGGCTTTTTTGTCATATTTTGCCAGACTAAATTATGACAGTCACACTGTTTGAACTTCATTATATACCTTTGATTTTGTGTTTTATAGTTACCTCATGCAGTGTATTTTAAGATAAGGTTGTTGTGAATTGTTTGGTTGAGTGCATGGATTTACTGATGACCATAGCTATTTGTGGATATTATGTTTTCAAAATGTATGCTTGGTCATTAATCAACCAAGAATGATAAGCCCCATCATCTACCAACCCTTCTATACCATATACACATTTTGCTTATCTACATTGCTATTTTTTTTCTCTTAAACAAATCTAACAAATAACATTGAAACCAATGAACATTTTTAGTAATATTACGAAAATTAACCAACCGAAGGTGCATAGTTGTAACATTACTTTTCAGCTATACAACAAAAGGGATAAGAGTGTCAGTTGATATGGTTCTATTGTTTTTTTCCAATTCAAATTCACCTTTAAAATATAAAACATTACTGTAACATGTAACAAAGAGACAAAGGGTATTTATTCACTTAACCCATAAATGAGAAATGCTGGTCACAAAATATGTAAGGTAAAATGGAACGAAGGCACAGTAGTACAAACCACTCACTCAAAAAAAATATCAACTTCACCAGCATCACACATTTACGTTCTTCCAAGGAAGAGATAAGATAATGGAGCCTCTTCCACGTGTCACTTCCACATGGTACCTAACGATAAGGCTACCATTCAAATATTTTCCTTACTCGTGTGGAC
>Ga0214542_1007780_pt1 | contig 18331 bp, 6 predicted proteins | sample CNSS1metaG_FD_160096 | JGI IMG/M metagenome (GOLD analysis project Ga0214542, IMG submission 160096) | Root nodule microbial communities from cowpea collected in UCLA plant growth center, Los Angeles, California, USA - CNSS1 | ecosystem: Host-associated > Plants > Roots > Nodule | place: USA...
TAAAAAAAAACAAAAAATTTTTTTTTTTTTTTTATATATATATATATATATATATATATATATATATATATATATATATATATATATATATAAAATTCTTGATACAAAAGAAACTTTAATTTTGACTTGATATTTAATATATGTTGATTATTATAAAATAATTTATAAAAATATAATTGAAGATTTTGAGTTTTTGAAAAGTATTTTTTATATACCCTTTAAAGAATTTTTATAAAGTTTATAATCATCAAAAGAGCATACACTGGGTTTTACCGTCATCCAACAATAATGTTTTGGATAGTGTATACGGAAAATCACAAACAAAAACTATATTTGTCATTGAATTATTATTCAATTTGTTTTATCAGCAAACTATTATTCAAACTTAAAGTGATATTTTTCAGTCTTTTTTAATATTTGCAATTTTAGAATATACCATAATCAAGTAGCACTTATTATTTTTATTTGAATTATGTCACTCATAATTTTTGACATTTTAGTTTAGTTATTTAAAAATAAATAATAAGTATTTAGTTTAGAAAATAATACTCTTAATACCTGTTTCAGCTATTATTATTCTTTCTGATATTTTTTTTTAAATAATGTAAAAGGAGTTCATTAAAAGGATTTGAAGCTAAATAAAGAAAAAATTAGCTAAAATTATCATACATAGATTTGTGACCAGTAGTATAATTGAGGTTTTAGAATGATAAGGAATTTTAATATTCATTATGTTAGATATTTTATATTGATTATACAATTGACGTAGATATTATTGATGTATAAAATTCTTTCACAAAAGACTTCTATAAACTTTATTCACATACATTAAAGCTTTAGTCCTAGGTTATGTAGAGCTTGGTCTTTTTTATTCCTCCAGCAAGGCTTCTAGTGTTTTGGAAACTAGTTCTGGATAGGGTTCAATTGTGTTCATCAGGAAACTGAACTCAAAATATTTTAAATTGTTGTACAAATAGTAATAATTATTTTAATATTTAAATAATTGTTTTATAAATATTTTAAATTGTGTTAAAAGTAATCAATAAAATAAATTATTATTTTTGAAAAAATACAAAAAACTGATAATTAGATAATTAAAAAAATTAAACTGTATAAGTCTGCAGAGAATAAAAATAAGATATTGGGAGGGAATGGTTGCACGTAGAGAGCGGAAGTGGTCAAAGAAGGGAACTTAGAAAGAAGTGCCGGGAAAGCTACATGTCTGACGATAAGAGTGAGGGAGAGAGGCGCGTGAGCAATGATTGAGGTCCCCCACCACACCCCCACATTGGACCCGGGGGCCCTTCCCTTCAATTCAATGCTCCCACACACAGTAACATGAACTTCTTGCTTCTACTCCATTAATCCTCCCTGCTTCTTCAACTTTCAACTTTTGAAGCTTAATTTGTTTGTTTTTGTCTTTCTTTCCTCTCCTTAAAGCCCCCTTCAATTCTCTGTCACCACATAAATCCACCTCGTTCTTCCCAAACACATGGTACTTGCTTCGAGGATGCGCTTCAGGACCACAAACATTATTGTACTTAAAACTTCACTATTCTCAAAATTAGGGATACGAAAAATTAATACGTATTCCACCAATCCAACTAAGTCCCACTCCGAATCACTTATTCTCATCGATTCCATAAATTAAATAATCAAATATAAATTTTAAAATCTTAAATATTTTTTCTCTCTTATATTTTAATAAAATTTGAAATTAGAGTTATAATATAATTTAATTTCTAATTCTAAAAATATATAAATTTAATTTTTTTAATAAAATTTTATTAGTATTTGAATTATTTATATTTATATTGTTGAATATATTTTTACTTTAATATTAACTTATAAATATATTTATATTTAAAATATCAAATAAATTTAGTAAATAGTAAAAAAAATATTAAATAACACATCTCTAAAATTACTATATTAAATTAGATCAAAACTTAAAAAAAGAAAAACTTATTTAACCAAATTTCAAAATATTAAATTCAAAATAAATTCAAACTGTGATTGAATCAGGATCTGATAACTCACCGAATGCACTTTTCTCTAAATATAAATATAATTTATTGCCGTGGATCGGTAATTACTGTAGCTCTGTGATTTCTGCTGTCCCACTCCAACTTACTCTTTTCTTCCTCTGTCATCTTACTATCAGATTTATTTTTCTTAGGCTATTTATTACTGCTCTCAACTCTCCCTGTCAACCTGAAATCAAATTTCAGTTTTTATGTCTTTAGTACTACCTCAGGATGTTTAGTCATTTTATAATAACTAATTTTTATTAATGTATAATTGTAAAAATGAAAGATATTTTAAATTTATATTTTTCAGCCAAATGTTAACAAGTATTCTTAAGCTAAAAAAATCATTTACTGATTTATTAACTAATATATATAAGTTTGGTTTCTAAACTCATATTATGTTTAAAGTATGAGGCAAAAGAGACATTGATTTTTTGCTAAACATGTATAATTTACCTGATGAGTCTGCTTCTAATTACAGTACAATTCAATTAATTTTTTATTTTCAAACAAATTCTATTAATTTTCTTTGTAACTTAATTTGTTATGCAGAAAGAATGTCATGCGTCTCTCCTTGACCTGTGAATTTTAATTCTTATCTAATACCAAACGCATATTCTCCTTTTGTTTCTTCTTGGTTTGTGCACTTTGACCTTTGACCTTTTATAAAGAGAATTTTTATTGGTTTGTATACTTTAACATTTAATAAAGAGAATATAACTGGTTTTTTGTGGATGACATGTAAAAATATTACAAAATTAATATGTATTATTAAAATTAAATATTTAAAAATTCAAATAAAAATTATTTCTACTAAAAGCATACTTAAGTTTAATGTATATCAGAATTACTTCAGTGTTTAAATCATGTTTTGACAAGTAGAAAACTTTCAATCCATAATCTTATTGAACAAAACTCAAGATCAAGATAAATAAAGATTATCTTCATTTATATATATATATATATATATATATTACTTTTAAAATTCATCCATTAATTAATAAAATATATAAACCATGTAAAAAGAGTTAGAATTATACTTTAATAACATTCAAATATAGAAATATACTAATTTATATAAAAAAAGTTTTATTTATTTCAAATACAATTATCAAAATATATGAAAGTAGTCATCTTATTGTGGTTAATATTAACTTCTCTTCTTATGTAATGTATGGTAGTGATAATTCACAAATAAATATGCAAATATTAGCTAATTTAATTTAAATGGTACATATGATACATATACTACAAATATTTATGCATATTGTAAATGAACAACATAATTAACATCATGTCCTTCAATAGAAAGATACACTAGTACAATATAATCAAAGAATTGCTGAATAAGAGTGATCGAAGTTCTACCCAACCAAATAAAAACTATAAATGCAGTACTTAAGAGTTAATTCAAGGTCGTCTCACGGTGACTATTATTTTCAATCAAAGGTTCCAGATTCAACAAGGGGGGTTTGGTTTGGCAAATTCAAATTCAAATACAAAATTAACAAAACGTAATTGCAAAATTTAACTAAATAGATTTCAAAACATATTGATTCCTTAACTCAACTGAAATTTCACCAATCACATATTACACAATAAATTGTTCTATCCAATTTGCTGCTATGAAACATGAAAGTAATCAACTAAACCATAATTAACACAAGTTAAATATGCAAATAAGCAAAGCATACTTCAAGCAACTAACACCCACATATTAAGCATATTGTGAACAACCCATACTCATTAAGCATGATTTATAAGTCGCTTTAGGTGCAAAAACACGAAATTATGACTAAGCATTCATTAATTTTATGTTTTACCATAAAAATGCAACCTGAAGAAGGGCAAACCAGAACAAAAATTTCAAAACGAACAACAACCTCATGGTTTCATTTCAATTTCTTTAAGGAATTAATACAAAAAACTTAGCTAGATATGGAATTCGAAAAATAACTCAAACAGAAACGAAATTGCATTATAAGAGTAAGGAAAGAGTGAACAAACACTACTTAGATTGAATGGGACAAAAAACCTAAGTTGGGTGGTGCTCTAATGGTCTCAAATCACCAAAATCGAAAAATCCCAAATGGGTGCTCTCCTAAAAATGTGAAAACAGAATAAAGTAAGAAGATGAAGTCTAAAACCCTAAGAAGATGTGGTGCTCTCCAATCTGCCACTGATATTTTGCAAAAATGTCATTAAAGGCTTCATAATTACAAAAATGTCACTCTAGACCTAAAATGCTAGCCCAATGACATGGACATGTTAATTGACATGGCACAGAGGTGACAATGATGTGACAATGATGTGACAACTCTCTCCTCACCTTATAATTAGCATCCAAGCTCCAAAATTATTTCACAAAATACCTAAAAATAATTATAAACAAGAATTAGACTAATTAATGCCAAATTCATTAAAATTCAGAATAATGACCCAATAAAGTCCACCAGACGAAAATGCAATAAAGATAGACAATTAAACATTAAACGTTTATAAAGATGAACATAAAAGGAAATTGAATACGGAAAAATAATGACTCATCAACAACATAATTAACATCATGTCCTTCAATAGAAGATACACTAGTACAATATTATTAAAGAATTGCTAAATAAGAGGAATAAAACTAAAATATTGTTATAGGATCATGAACCATTAGTTGGGGTAATACATTTTAGAAAACTTTAAGCATTTACGACCATTACACATGAACATTTGTTACACACAAATCAAGGATCATCCATCCAGAAGGGATCACCCATGACAAAGCAAATATATTGAAGATATCATCATCGTGTGTATATCCATACATTTCATATCATGTCCATATATCACATTTTCAACATCATAGTATACATATTCACATGCATATCATACTCAACACATATATAATTAATTAAATAAATCATTTTCGTTTGAGCGGTATTACATAGCTTGAATGAGATACCTTAAAATCTCAAACTAGTCGATGTTCCTTCCTCCCCTAAATGCCAAATTCATGTTCAAGCATTTGTACAATACTCGAGCAACATACACTTGTTGAAATTCTTTCAACATGATTTTGAGTTTTAGCCACTACTCCAATGGCACTTGAGTGATCTTGACACCGCTTGGACGACTATAACACCGCTTGAGTGTCTTGATTATATGCACGACTTTCTAAAGTTCAAAACTCATGCAAACTACCACCACCTCGTTTGAGTAGCCAATACATTATTTAAGTGATTTCATTCCTTAAGAGAGCAAGTTGCCTCAACCACTCTCTTGCTTAAGCTCCAAATCAGTACTTAAGTTTCACTGTTCATAGCTTGAGCACCCACATTATCACTTAAGTGATAATAAACAATAAGTGTAATCATTACACAACACTTATGATTCTAGTTGGACTACTTATATACATGTATATATGTTATTATATATGTATATAACATTTGACTCTTGATGGATTATGTACAAATATCTCAGACAAAATCATGCTTTGGGTAGCAGTTATAAACTCAAAACTCGTGTTATTAAAGATATCCCAACTTCACTCGTTATTGTCTAATCATTTAAACATGATTTGAGGTGGTGAGAAGTTGAGAGAGGTATACATATATTTTAATTAATATTGTTTAATTGAAGTGTTAAAGAATTTCAATCAACACATAAGGTTGGACACTAATAACAAATATTACACCTCAAGGTTTCTCTTACAAAATAGTTTTAACTCTAAGTTAGTTAAAACAATTCATTTAAGGTCCCATTTATAAAAAAAAAAAAAAAAAACTAGAAAAAGTAATTTTATAAATCATGGAAAATGGTTTAAGAAGACATGTGAACAATATTTCATCATTTGACCGCGAAAAGCCAAATTATGGGAAGTTTGACAACATAAAGAAAATTACAACCGATGTTGAGTAGACAGTTCAATATCCTTTGATGTTTTAAAGATATATGAAGAAGACATACAATTTTGTATCACTAAACGCTCTTGACTATTAGATAGTTTATTGCATCAAATAGTCTACGATCTTTAACAAAAATTTTACTAAACCAATCTTTACAATTATGTTTTAATTTCATTAGCTTATCACCCTCACAAGCTTGTGTTGTGTTCAGTGATTATACTTGATACATGGAGCATATTCTATTGTAAGTGACGAAATAAGCGATCGAGCTTCTGGTTGATGATGTTACTTATATTATGTCAGGATTTTGGTGTTGTATATTTGTTTTGAGAAAAATATATTAGTTATATTATAGTATTTTAGGACGTTACAATCATTTAAAGGTAATGATTATGAACAATGTTAAAAATGGAACATAATAAATATGGAAAATGTGAATTATATTGATTACATCATTTAGACCAAGATACACAAAAGAGTGAAACACCACAAAGAATAGAACAAAAAAGATAACAGGATATATAAAATGAGATGTAAAATAAAAATTTCAATAGTCATAGTTTTTAAGCAATCACATATGACAGAGAATTAAAAAAAAAAATTCGTTCTTAGCTTGTGTTTTAGCAACCACATAATGTAAATACATATTTTAATCAAAGTGATGAGTCAATTGTAAACACTAAATTTGTGAGATATTTAAAACTTAATTAAATATTTAAATTATACAACATTTAATTTTAATATATTCTTAAATAAAATTAATTAATAATATAGACTGTTAATATTGTTAAGGATTAACTTTTTAAAAAACTAATAGACTTATTAGCAATAAAATATCTATTACTTATTTAAATAATGTTACTTAACTTAGTTTAGTTGTTCATATAAAAATAGAATTTAACAAATGAAAAAGTCTATTTGTAATTAATTTTCCACCCAGCAGCTACAAATTTGAAGAACATAAATTAGGCCTATGAGACTGATAGGCCCTATCTTTCCAAGTGTGTATAACAAATAAGTTTATTTGGTAAGCATTTGAGTATTGGATTGGATCTACTGGGGAGGATTTTGAATAAAAAAAATGTTTATTGGGTAAAGATTTTTGTTTGAAGAAAGCAGGTTCCAACATAATCACTTTTTTTATTTTCTTTCCCCTTGTGGACGTGCTTTTTGGTTAGCTAGTTAGTAGTAGAACTAGAATTGGAAGTAGAAGAAACTTGAGAAAACCGTACCTATATCGTCATGGCATGTGCGTTTGTCCTTTACCTGCAAATGGAATATATAAATGTCACGGACAACAATTTACGTCAACTGAATTTTACTACTATTCCGCGCTCTTCTCTATGCCTGTGCATACTGTTTCAATTACATCATCATAACATAAAGCCACTGAAAAATAAAAGAAATTAAATAAGAATAATCGAAAGATTAAATTAGTTCAATCCAGTGAATAAAGATAGATAAATTTAGGTTACTACTAATGAATGACATGTTTCTTATCAAATATATTTTAGTTGAAAGCTACCTCCATTCTTATTTTGTAAAAGTTTGTTTTACATCACTTAAAGTTATGAAAAATTAAGAAAAATGTTATACATAGGGGTGAAAGTAGACATGTCAAAGTAAGCCAACCTGGCTCACACGGGTTGGCTTACCACGAGCCGGGTTCAAAATGAGTGAACCCAACCCAGCTCACTTTCTGGTGAGCCAGAAATTTTGTAACTCGGCTCAACCCACCACGGGTTGATGGGTTAAGTGGGTTGGCTCACCAACCCACCTAAAAAAATTATTTATTTATTTTTTTTATTATTCAAATATTTAAATAAATTTTTAAGTAACCCATGAGATGACAATCATAGTAAAATCAAGAACCAATGTTTTGATCATGCTCACCACCAATATATGAAGAATTATTTCCAAGAAAGTATCCATTAGTCTAAGAAAGCATGACTAATATTACAAATTTTCTATCATACTATTCAACAAAATATAAATAAAAAAATTATACATTTTTTTCATGCTAATTTAGAAAAAAATGTTTATAAGACGGTTACTTGAGTAATTTACTATAAAGATTATAGTTAAAGATTAAAGTATAACATATATATAACTTGACAATCAAATTAATTAAACATTCAAATAATTCAAATATAATTAAGCAACATTCTAGCATTTAAAAATATGAAATTGTGAACAAATATAATTGGAGTAGTAAATAATTTTAAAAAAAAAATTAAAAAAATTTTAAAAAAAATTAAAAAAAAATTGTAAAAAAATGTTGGTGGGTTAAGTGGACCAATCCACCTTCAACCCGGCTCGAGCCCATTTAACCCGTGGGTTAAGTGAGCTGGGTTGAGTTCAACCCACTTTTAAAAAAGTTGAATTTTTTTCAACCCAATCTGACTCGAACCCGTGGTGAGTCGGATTGACTCACGAGTTGAAATCCATTTTGACATCTAAGTAAAGGAATTAAAGGTAAAATAACTTTGAATAATTAGTTTTCTAAATTTATTTTGAAGAATTGGTATGCAATAAATAAATTATATGTAGTACAGTACATTCAGCCATATTACATACTCACTCACATGATCACATGATTGACTATGTTTCCACCCGCACGAGTGGCTTTCTTTTGTACTTTTGTTATCTTTATTTGTTACTCTTTCGTCTTTACGGCTCCTCTGCATTTTTTTTTTTACTGTCATCAGTTCTGACCAGCTTTTTCTACTGTCTCTCTATGCTACGCTATACAACCCTACAATTTAATAACTCTGAAATGTTAACCACCTCCAAAATATTATTGTAGTTATATCATAATTTTAGTTTTTGATTAATTTATAAATTCTGTAATTTTTTATTTATTTATAAATAATTTTAATTATTTTTTTAAATTTTTAAATGTTATATTTTTTATGTTATGAATTTTTTTGAAGAAGTAAGTTTTAAATTAAATTAAATTTTATAAAATTAATTTATAAAATAAGATTTGTATTTATTTATATAATGAATATTTTGATAACGACTAATTTATTAGGTTTAACAAATTAATTTTAAAGTTCACTTAAGTTTATAATTTTAATTTGTAACATGAAAAACTCACGTATGATAACATGCTACCTCTTCCAAAACAAAGTGAATATCCATTTCAATGTGTTTTGTGCGTTGATGCCGTATAAGATTACTATATAGATAAATAACACTAACATTATCACAGTATACCAAAATAGTCTGAGGAAAAGGGAAATGAAGCTTTAGTAAGAGATTTAAGAGTCAACGAGAAAGAGTATGTTGGCACTTCGAAGACTAGGAGATGAGGTTGTCACTAAGAAACATACAATAACATAAATGTGGAGGGTTTGGTCTCAGGACATATACTCCAATGAGCAGCATAAGCAAGAACTTTCTCAATAAAAGTCAGATATAAGTGTAAATCATGTTGTAGGGTACCCTAAATATAACCTAAAATGCATAGCGTGTGTTCAGTACAAGAGACATTCATGTGAAAACAGACTTGTTGAACAAATATGAAATGTCAGGACGAGTGAAGGTGAGATATTGAAGAACACTGACAAAACTCCAATGTATATTAGGATCTCAAAATCAACTTTTAAGAAGTGAACTTTAAAATTAACTAAACTTTATAAAATCAACTTGTAAATGAGATTTGAATTCAATTATTTAACATAAATTGATTTTATCTATAGAAAATGTGGAACTTTCAACATAATTTAATTTTATATCTAGTTGACCTAATATCTATATAAATTGTTTTGTACTAATCTTAAAAATATGTTTAAATAAGATGCAAGACTATATTTTTCACACTTATCACTACATAATTTTGTCAAACATAACCTTAAGAGTAAAAAATAGTTATTAATCCTTAAAGTGGTTGTTTGATTTCTCCCTTCTCTTTTACCAAACAACTTTCTAATTTGGTTAACTCCCATGGTCTTTATTTCCTCACAATTGTACTTATTGTAACGTTATTCGAGGCGAAACTCATTAGCATTGAAACAGACGCTAACATGCGATTTTTCAGTTATAGTTTACATGTTAACTTCTCATAAAATTAGAACAAAATAAAAAACCGACACAATTTGTTCTGTTTTTGTTTTCTCCTGCATTTTTCTTTTTAATTTTTGTTTTATAGTGCTGCTTATCCGCATCAAAAACGCAACTTAGCAGTAATGGGTCGTGGGCCAAGGGCATGAACCTTGCGGCATCAATGAGTTTTGTTGCTAGGTGGTGACAATTTTTTGATAAGGTTGATTTTCATGCAGAGTATCAAGACACGTTGTTAACAACTACAAAATTAAAAATTCTCAGACCAACCAATATTTTTTTGGGTATAAAAGCGAGGTAAAGAAACAAAAGGACAAGTCCTGAACAAGCATAAACGAAGACACACAAAACTTAGAAAAGACCGAAATAAAGAACGAAATAGATATGCAGCAAACTTGGGAAACAAACAAAGATGCCGGAAATAGAAAAGAAAACACAACCTAAATAGAAGACAAACACATTACACAACGCTTGGTATGGAGATTAACAGTGCAAGGCACTCAGAGCTGAGACAAGGGCACGATGAGAGTGAATAAAAGGCAACAACAAATGCTTCTGACTTAGGAACAAGATTATGTCATGCGATTCACCACAATGATTAGTCGTCAGACAAAGAATAATTGGAGAGCGTGTAAGATAGCTCAAGTTTGATAGAATAATCTTTGAGAATTCAAGGTGAGTTAAAATTCACATAAGATGTTCGGTGGCAGATCTTGTACAAACAAATTTAGTTGTGTCAACTTATATTTTTATATATAAACTATTTATTTAGTTAGAATAATTATTTTATATATTCAAACAATTTTCATACTTTCATTCACACTTTTCATTTTATAATTTTTTTAAAATTTATTAAATTTTTATGCAATATAGATATTCTAATTTTTATTTCAAAGTTTATTCAATTAATTCATTATATTCAGCAAATTCGTAATGCAACACAAAATACATCTATAAAATTTTACAAATTTTACCACATACAACAGAAACACAAAAGTCCTAAATTTTATAATTTAGAATTTGGGAAAAATATAATCAGGGTTCATGCCAATTTCATAAAAAAATTCCTAAAATTATAATTAAGGTTCATACTAATTTGGGGAAAGCTTAATTTGAGAGAAACATCGTAATGAAATGGGAGAATTATAAATCTAACCTACATAGATCATATAGGATATTGTGAGAATACGTTCTTCAATCTCTCTGATCTCTTATCTCTCCTTTCCAATCTATCTTTTTGTTTTTTCTTTTACTCTCACACTCTCTCAATGGTTGGTTGTGAAAAAATCCAGAAAAAGAACCCTAATTCTTGTATTAACCAATGTCCATCAAGTTTATTTTTATTTTACCTTTATTTTATTTTTAAGATTTAATTAGTCGAATGGTACCCACCTTTGTTCGGATGTGTCAGTTTGGTACCCATTTTTTAAAAAGTGTTAATTGAGTCTCAACTTTTGAGAAAATGTTTCAATTAGGTCCTTTTGAGAAAAAAAGTTATTAACGACGCCGTGTTAATTGTATTGATATTTAACAACTTAGAAAATTAAATATTTATATTTATATTAAAATTTAGAGATAAAATTCATGAATAAAATTAACAGCGTTAATAATTTTTTACTAAGATAAACCAAATTGAGATATTTTTTCAAAAGTTGAGATTCAATTGACATATTTCTAAAACGATTATCAAACTGATACGTCTAAAAAAATGAATATTATTCAATTAATTAAATCTATTTTTAAATAATAAATAATATAAAATGACACAGAAAGATAAAAAAATGTTAGGTGTATGAGATTTGTAATGGTGATGAATATTAAAGCGTTTTGGTAACAGGTAACTGATTAATTGTGACTTAAATTGTGTGAATGACGTTGATATTATGTTAGAAATACTGTTACCGTAATCTAATCAGAGGATTATAATCTTCAAGTGAAAAGTAAAACTCTAATCACTTTTTGAATAATTGTCACTTACAAATGTTCAAAACTAAACTAATAAAAAAAAATCTATCTATTATACAAAATCTACCTATCTACCTATCTACCTGTATATATACAAAATAAAGAAACACCTTGAACATGTGACCACTCTTAGAAGAACACTTTGATACGTGACAACTCTTCAATTTTTTTTTAAATAGTCAAAAAAACAAATTTATTATTCAAATTTTGATAACATTTTGATGAGTAACATTCAATTCAAAATGTTACTTTTTATGATTTGCGCCGGATTATAAAATACTCTTTATGAGTAACACTCAATTCAAAATGCGTTCCTTAAACAGGGATTAGTTATTTTTAATTTTGAGAACCATAAATTAGGGTTTTGAATTCAAATTTCAATATCCTCTATACGCCTTATATATGTTTACACCATTTATATATTTGGTTTTCATTTTATCTTTGTATTCAAATTTTGATTTGGCTTGCTAACTTTATTTTTTTTTTATCCAATTTATCTTTATCTTCACATCATTTAAAATATATATGCAAATGAAGAATTTACAGAAGTCGGTTCATTTCTTTAATGAAATCACCCTAGAGAAGGAAAATTAGAACATAATTGCAAATGTATTAATATTACGTATCTGACCTCACTAAATACAAGTCTCCTTTATCATTAGAGATAATACACTTCCCAAAGCAGGATACTAGAAAGAAAGGCATAAAAAAAATAATTTAGATGAAAAGGTGAGTGATTTCACCTCAACTATTTTAAGGTTATGAAGTTTAAGAGTAATTAAGAACAATTTATATTGATTTGTCTACTTATTGCATGCATATTTATGGATAACAAATGAATCTATGACGACTTATTATGGCTGATAAAAGCGAACTAATCATAATAAATGAAAGGAGAAAACTTATTATGACACATATAGTGAACTTATCATAGTAGATGGACACAGTGACAAAATTGAATGTTAATTGTTAAAAAATAATTATTATTTAATACAAATTATAAATTTTTAACTTTATTATGTTTAAGTACGATTAATATTAATTATATTCATTATTTAATTATTATTTTATATTATCTTAGATGAAATATTTAATTATTTATTATACACAAATATTGTTTACCGAGGTTTCAAATGATTATATTAATTGATTCAAATTAAATTGTATGATTAAATGTTTATTTAATTAATTAAATTTGATTACATCTTTTAAAAGTTAAATATTAACTAACTTTTTAATATATCATATATTAATTGATAAAATTTAATTAATCATTTAATGTTAATTATTGAATACTAATTACTATTTAATACATCAATGTAAAACTATTAATTATTAATTTTATTATGTTTCCAAATGTTTCAAATGGTTATATTAATTAACTTTTTAGTTTTTTTTTTTATATGAAATGATAAGAGTAATATTTAAAGTTTACATACCTTTTTACTCAAATTAATATTACTATTAAAAAAATTTAATTAACTTAAAATGTAATTTAAAACCTTAATTATTAACTCAGAATAAATTTACTACAAACATGCTATTTTTCAAACCATTGACTGTGTTCTTTTCCAAAAATAATATTTTCTCAAAAATTTATTTTTCATCTTAATTTTTTTTTCATAATAACCTTTTATAATACAAAAATAACAACAATATAATAATTTCTATTAAAATTATTATACATTATAAAAAAATTAATTTAATTTAACATATAAATAGTTTGTTTTAAAAAAAATTATAAACTTAAAATAAAATAATATAAATTCATATTTATTAAAAGAATTTTGTGCCTTAGATGGTTATATGCACATTCCTGAATTAATATTTATTTTGGGTCCTACCATATATTTTTATAGATATAGTTAATGGAGATTAATTATGGTAAGAATAAAATATTTTACTATAATCTAAAATATCTTTTATAAAATTTGATTAATGGATTAATAAAAGATAATCAGTCCTTTTATTTATCAAAATTATATGTTCATACAAATATAAATAGAGCAAAGAAAAATATAAGCAATTAAAATTAAATAGATATTTATGAATGGTTATGAATCGTAAGCATTTTGTAGAGTTAATATTTGTTTTGTTTTTTCTACCATACATATTTTCATTGATACAACTAATTAAAATTGATGTGGAATTAACAAAAATATTAATTAACCATAGATGTGATTTTATAAATTGTGATTAATAGCTTAATAAAACAATAATCTGTCTTTACTATCAATATTTTGTATTTATATAAAATATAAATACATAGAAGAGATTATTATTAAATAAAAATTTTGAAAAATTTTCAAGTGGAATTATTCGGTATTCGGTGGTGGAGTGTTTGTTTTGAATTCTCTCCCTTCTCTTTCATATTATACAGTGAATATTAATTATAAATTATGTATTCTTCTCTGATCAATTTATATAAATGTAAAACACATACAATTTGTAAAATATGTTCGTAATTATATATATATATATATATATATATATATATATATATATATATATATTATTTGTATATATAAATTGTATGTTAAATTAGCCAGAAAAGAATATATAATTAATATTAAATAGAATTAAATATTTATAAATTAAAATTATTTTTGTAGATTTTATATATTATATGATTTATATTATACAATGTACATTTGAGATTATCTTGACCTTTATATAATAACAATCATAAAGTGGTATTTTAACATCATGTCAGTTAAGTGTTTCAGGGTCTCGATCAAATGTTTTAAAATTATTCTGACCAAATTATTGATGTCTAATTTTTTATTTTTACAATAAACACTACAAAAAAAATATTTTATTTGTAATCAATTTTAAGAATAAAAAATAATTAATCATGATCAATTTATATATTAATAATTAATAATAACTAAAATAGTTTTTAAATTAGCCTTTAAATTAGTTATCATAGTGAATTAGTTTTTAAAATTGTTCACAAACATTAATTATTAAGGTTTTAATTACAAAAAAAATTAGTTTATGAATTTGTTCCATCAGAGACCTATTTATATACAAATTTAGAGACAAATTTTTTGGTAACAAAAACTTTGGTAACTAATATTAGTGACTAATTTAGAAACATTTTCACTATAGTGACCAATTTAAAAACTATGTTAGTTACAATAAGTTGTAGTTTATAAATTGGTCACGTTGATTTATAATTTTTGTGAGTTATATTTGAGCAAATTAAAGTCATGTTGAACTTTTGAGTTAAATAAAATGTGTAAAATGTTATTTTGATTTTGAGTAAAGGTTTGAGAAGAAGTTAATCATACTCTTTTGATTTTTTTAATATTTTTGTTGAAGTGGCCAATTTTCGTTCAAAAAAATATAATAAATAATTAGTCCTTGTTCTCAACTTCATTTTCCATCAAGCAAAAATATATTGGAAATTGTGTCTCTTTCAGCTCTACTTTTGCTAAAACAAAAATAATCTTGTAATTGGACATTGTGTCTGCTAGATTTTTTTATCAAACGGGTCAATTAAGTCAGACAAATTTTCACTCAAGTTAAAATAATAATAAATTTTTTTTTCTTCTTTCATTATAAGAAAATTCCTAAATAAAGATAAATTTCAGTGACAAAATATATGTTTAGAGACCAATTTTTTAACTAGATACCAATTTATTTGATAGCCAAAACTTTGGTAATGTTCCTCACCCATCAATACAAGAAAATGTTTTATTAACGACCAATTTTAGTGACAAAAAATTGTTAGTCATTATAATTAGTCCAATTTAGATGTCAATTTACAAAATAAAAAAAATAATGGTTACTAAAATAGTCACTATTATGAATAAAAAATTATAATTCGTATCTAAATTGATTTCTAAAATTTAACTACTAAAGAAAATTAGTCATTAAATATTATCTACCAAGTTTTTTTTTTTACCAAAGGAATTGGCTTCAAAATTAGTCTCTACTTAATAGTCTCAAATTTAGTGACCAATTATTAACTTTTTATTCATAATAATAAATATTTTAGTAACCAATACTTTTTTTATTTTAGAAATTGGTATTTAAATTGGTCATTATAGTAACTAATAACTTTTAATCACTAAAATTTGTTATTAATAAGTTTTTTTTTTTTTTCAATGAATTTAGAGACCAATTCAGGATAAAAATTATCTTAGCTATCAATTTGTAGACCAATTATAATTTTTTATTCATAATAAAAACTATCTTAATTACTAATAGTTTTAGGTTATAATTTGGTATTTAAATTGATCATTGCAATGACAAATTATTTTTAGTCACTAAAATTTATCATTATTTATGAATTTAATTGTAATGTTTTTTGTGTTGCTTGTTGCTTTAATTGCTTTAAATGTAAATGGTAATTATACATGTAAATAAAATATTGATTACATGTATTTATAAATGGTAATTATTGGACGAGTGTGCATAATGATTTGTAATTATGGTTATTTCCAGGGAAAGAATACTATATTAAAGATGTTTAAGTTGTGTATTAACTTGGGGATTTATGTTATAATGTTTAAGTTGTGCACTAAATTGGTGATTTGTGAAGGAGATGTTTTTATTCTAATGACATTTGTATCACGAAGGAAAATATCAAGTGGTGATAGTTAAAAAGATTTCTACTACCTTGTTTGCGGTATAAAGAAGAACGGTGTCTCATAGGTCATTGAGACTTATCGAGTCATATGAGTGGAAAAATATTTTTATTATGTATTTTTGTTGTTGTGACAACTTAGTAAAGGTTGTGTGGTAGAGACAGATATTTCAGTCTAAATCAGCACATGTGTCTTCTAGGAGTAGAGTTAATTGTCTATAATAGTTGATATCAATAGTATTTTAGGAATTTAAAGATAATTTTAATATATTTTAAAATTTTAAAATTAATGGCCATAAGTGTAATTTGAAGACACAGTAAAGGAACAACAGAGAAAAATCAATAAAGCATCCAAACTCGATATATAGTGAATAGACTAATTAATACTTAGCCAATTGGTTTTGATGTGAATTGAAATTTTATATTAAATTAAATCCCCATCTCGTCTAAATCCACATTTGAAAAGAGAAAATTCTTTGATCATTAATTTTGTAACTTTATTTTCAGAAAAAAAATCATGTAATTATTTGACGACCATTTTTCGATTCTTTCATGTGTGGTTGTCAATTGACGATTTTGTAAAATGCGACAAAGGGTGAAAAGTCTACCTTGAGCTTGATTTAACTTGTACAATGATAAATAAATGGAACCTTTCAACTCGCTCATATTGACATGAAGGTTGATAACAATTTCTAATGATTTGAGGATAACATTCCATTAGCCAACTTCAACTTTGTCCATACCAGTTCAATTTTAAATTTGCTATCATCGGATTCAATGATAAACTATTGTAAGACGACCTCGGTTTGTTCAATTTTTCTAGGGTTTATTATACAACTCATGATCGAGAATATTTATTAATGTTTTTTTTATTTAAATTAGTTTTTAGGAAATATTTTTGTTTTTAATAATATCTTTCAATTTTAGAAATTAATTATTTTTGAACTAAGAAATCAAAATTGAGATATTGTAAATATTTTAAATTCCGATACATTTTATTATATACTAACAAAAACACAGGTTCTATTGCGTCTCTGTGTACATATATATGAGTAGATAAATATACTATAATATCACTAATTTAACATACAAGGTAAATTTATATTGAAAGTAGTTGAATAATTGGAGAAAAAAGAGAAAATAAATGTTAATGAATGAAAAAAACTATTAGAATAGTTTTATAGAAAAAACATATAAAAATAATTGTTAATCTTTAAAAAATAAATAATTATATTGTAAAGGATAAATTAAAAATAAGTGTGAACATAAAAGAGTGAATCTTATATATATATATATATATATATATATATATATATATATATATATATATATATATATATATATATCTTGACCCACTATTGGCCAAACCACCTGAGCACTAGGCCTAATGTGAGTAGGATCACTTAATCATGTCTCATAATTGGAAAAACGAGCACCATGAAAATACATGCCACTCAGTCAAAGAAAGATGATAGAGAGTTGGCCGAAATGCGCACTAAAAACTTTTCGGGAAATCTCCTCTAAATCATTAGTATGGCTATCAAAATCATGAGCGTCAGCATGTAGGTTCCAAATCCAAGTAGTAGTATCTGGTCCCTTAGCTATTGTTCTTGAGAAATGACCAGGTTTTGCCCATTCCTCAAAAGAAGTTTTTATAGAATCCCTATCTGCCAAAATTTTAACTTCTGGTTCCGGTGAACGAATAATCATTGAGTCCTCCTCTTTCCAGACAACACATACAAAGAGACCTGCCAACATAAAACAGAATTAGTGAACTTATT